>Ga0247722_10001341_pt1 | contig 13708 bp, 9 predicted proteins | sample MSEWelMarce3H_FC_FD_189094 | JGI IMG/M metagenome (GOLD analysis project Ga0247722, IMG submission 189094) | Subsurface sediment microbial communities from gas well in West Virginia, United States - MSEEL Well Study Marcellus 3H_FC | ecosystem: Environmental > Terrestrial > Deep subsurface >... | reverse complement strand
ATTCTTCTATGCTGCTACCAACTCGCATGAGATTACCTTAGGTTTCCGTGCTTGCGGACTCAAAGAACGCAATCACGTTCCTTGCGCAGCCTACGATTGATGAACATAGAAGAATTTTTCGAAACCTGTCAAGCTATCAGCGAAGACATCACTTCAGATTTACCTTTCAACGAAAGCGCACTCGTTTTTCGAATTGAAAATAAAATCTTTGCCATGGTCGATCTCGATGAATTCGAACAAGGAATCAACCTCAAATGCGACCCTGAACGCGCCATAGAGCTTCGTGAAGAGTACAACGGCATTCAACCCGGCTATCACACCAACAAGAAACATTGGAACCTTGTCATTCCCAACAGCGACGTTCCCGATAAATTATTGAAAGAGCTTGTTCAGCACAGCTTCGACCTCGTAAAACCTAAATCGAAAAAACGATAATTCGTAGATCTTTCAGAAGATGCTTCGCAAGAACGCTTCGCGTAAATTTCTTCCTTCGGATCTTGTGAATACATCTTTCGTAGAATCTTGCAAAGCATCTTGTTAAAACATCTTTCGTAGAATCTTGCAAAGCATCTTGTTAAAACATCTTTCGTAGAATCTTGCAAAGCATCTTGTTAAAACATCTTTCGTAGAATCTTGCAAAGCATCTTGTGAATACATCTTTCGAAGAATCTTACACTAAAGTGTATTTGTACGTCTTAAACGCAAACTCATGCTTCTCGTCAACCTCTTGTTCCAAGATTAATTCACGTGCATACAAGCTCGCGTCAAACTCGGGGAAATGCGCATGCGCGCCTGGAAATTCACCTTCAATATGAGTAAGATAAATATGCTGGACGAAGCCTTCACGAAGAGCCCATGCATAGATTTGTTCACCACCAATAACGAAAGCTTCTGATTCGCCTCCTTCGCGCGCAAAACCCAATGCGCGGCTTAGCTCATCGAACACGACACATCCTGGAGCGTCGTAATTTTTGTCTCGAGACAAAACAATGTTCACGCGATTTTTAAACGGACGAAATGCGAGGGGAATACTCTCGTAATTTTTTCTTCCCATGATAATGTGATGGCCCTTCGTGGTATCCTTGAAGAACTTCATGTCGTTCGGAAGGTGCCACATTAAATCGTTGTCTTTCCCAATCTCACGATTCAAGCCCATGGCTGCTATTAATGATATTTCCATTAGACAGCTACCGCAGCTTTAATGTGTGGATGTGGGTCGTAATTCTCAATTGAAATATCATCGATGGTGAATGCGAAAAGATCTTTCACATTTGGATTTAATTTCAATGTTGGAAGAGCGCGGTGCTCGCGTGTCAATTGAAGCTTCGCCTGTTCAACGTGGTTCGTGTACAAATGCACATCGCCTCCTGTCCAAACAAAATCTCCAACCTCTAAATCACACACCTGTGCAATCATGTGCACCAACAACGCGTAGGAAGCAATGTTGAAAGGAACACCTAAAAATGTATCGCAACTTCTCTGATACAATTGACAACTCAATTTTCCTTCAGCCACATAAAACTGAAATAAACAGTGACACGGCGGAAGTGCCATTTCTTCGATGAATGAAGGGTTCCATGCAGAAACAATGTGTCTGCGACTGTTCGGATTGTTCTTCAATCCGTTTACCAAATTCACAATTTGATCGGTTGAAGTCCCGTCTGGATTCGGCCAAGAGCGCCATTGGTAGCCATATACAGGGCCAAGATTTCCGTTTTCATCGGCCCACTCGTCCCAAATTGAAACACCATTTTCTTTTAGATAAGCAATGTTTGTATCGCCTTTCAGAAACCACAACAACTCATGAAAAATGCTTCGTGTGTGAAGTTTTTTCGTTGTCATAAGCGGAAATCCTTCGGCCAAATTAAAACGCATCTGATGTCCGAAAACACTGTAGGTTCCCGTTCCGGTGCGGTCTTCTTTTTTCACACCATTATCTAAAAGGTGTTGCAACAAATCGTGATACTGCTTCATGGTTCAAAAGTAATCGGTTAAATGAGGATTTATGGTCCCTGTTGAAAATCATATTAAACCTTTTCATAAATCGCATATCTTAACGTCAGCATAACAAACTATGAAGAATATTATCCTGTCTCTTTTTCTAATTGCCGGAATCTCGGCAACAGCACAAACCAACTTTTACGATCCTTATGTTATTGAAGACATTCGTATCTATTTTCCAACTGCGGGTTGGGATGCCATACTCGATGCAGCCGTTGCAAATGAGACGTATACCGTTGCCGATAGTGTTGTGATTAATGGCCAGGTGTTCCTTCAAGTTGGTGTAAAGTACAAAGGGAATAGTTCATACAACGCCACTCGAGCTAAGAATCCTTTCCACATAAAACTTGATTATTTACTCGATCAAAATTATCAAGGCTACGAAGACTTGAAATTGAATAACGGATTTTCAGATCCGAGTATGATGCGTGAAATTTCGTCTTATAAAATTTTGCGTCAGTACATGGAAGGTCCAAAAGCGAACCTTGCTAAATTATACGTAAACGGCAATTACCACGGTATTTATACCAATGCGCAAGACATTGGTAATCGATTCAACTTTGATCACTACTACAGCTCGTTCGGTTCTTTCGTGAAATGTAATCCGCAAAACGTTCAAACTGGTGGAGGAAGCGGACTCTTGTATTCTACATCTGATTCTACCGGATACCTTACGCAGTATGAAGTTCAATCTGATTTCGGATGGAACAAATTGCAAGACTTCATTGACACGTTGAATAATTTCTCGGCAGATATTGCGAATGCACTCGATGTCGATCGTGCGCTTTGGATGCTTGCATACAACGATGTGCTGGTGAACTTAGACAGTTACTCTGGAAGTTTCCGCCAGAATTATTATTTGTACCGAAATCACCAGCACCGTTGGATTCCAACGGTATGGGATGTAAACATGTCATACGGAAGTTACACGATGCTTGGTACAAATACAGGTGGGGGTGGACCTGGGGGTGGGGGCAACCTAAGCCTAACAGGAATGCAGCAGATGGACCCTTACATTCACATCAACGATTCAGGATGGCCGTTAATTAATAAGCTGCTCGCAAACCCCCAGTACAAAAGAATGTACACAGCACATCTTCGAACCATTAACCGCGAAAATTTCGTGAATGCCGATTACAAAGTGTACATCGATGCCATGCATGCCGCTGCAGATAACGCAGTGAGCACAGATCCCAATTACCTCTATTCTTATCAGAATTATTTAAGTAACCTCACAACAACCATTACCGGCGGTGGCGGCCCTCCTGGTGCCGGTACCGCAGGGGTTTATCAATTAATGGATTCTCGGGCAACTTATTTAGAAGGCACTTCAGCATTCGCTGCTGTTCCTCCAACCATCACCAACGTTGTTCCTTCAAACAGTTCTCCCTATTACCTCGAAACCGTTTCCATTAACGCGACAGTATCGAATGCATCAGAGGTGTATTTAGGGTATCGCTATAAAAAATCGGACGTTTTTACAAGAACTTTGATGTTCGACGACGGAGCGCATAACGACGGCGGTGCAAATGACGGGGTTTACGGAGTTTCTATTCCTGTAAACACACTGCGCATTCAGTATTACATCTACGCAGACAACTCAACTGCAGGAATGTTCTCGCCAGAAAGAGCTGAACATGAATTCTACGAAATAGACGCGCTTATTCAAATGGCAACCGCCAATGATATTGTGTTGAATGAAGTCGTTGCAAGTAACTCAAGCATCATGAGTAACGAACAAGGCAAATTCAAAGATTACATTGAAGTCGTAAACATAACTTCTGTTCCACTTGGACTGAATACGATTTGTATAAGCGACGATGCTGCAGTTCCAACCAAATGGAAATTCCCAGGGTCTGTTTTCATTTTACCAGGACAACATCTCTTGATTTGGTCAGACGATAACGACAATGTTTATTTAGATCCACACACGAACTTCAACTTGTCATCTTCTGGCGGATTCTTGAGCCTTTCAGACACACTAGGAAATGTCTTCCAAACGACAACGGCACCTAGCCAAAATGTCGATGATGCATGGGGAAGATGTGAAGACATTGTGGGCGATTTCAACCTTAACACCAGCGCTACTCCAAGAAACACAAACAACTGTGTAGTAGCGATTACAGAAACCGAACAAACATTCGGTATGTACCCGAATCCTACTTCAACCTATTTAAACATTGAAAACACCAGTGTGATTAAACGTATAGAGGTCATTGATATTACAGGAAGAACGATTTATGTTGAAAATCCTAGCGCTTCAATTGTTCGACTTCGGGTACAAGAATTTTCGAAAGGAATTTATTTCGTAAAGGTGAACGGAAAGTTTGCCGGTAGATTCGAGAAAGGCGATTAATTTCCGAGCTGAAAGCTCACCCATGTGGCATCGTCGGTTTGATCTTGTGATCCCTTCCAGGTAGCAAACAAATCATCTATACCACATTTGTTTTCCAAGAATACTTGACCACTTTCAATCCACTGAATTAGACCGCTCATGCGCAAACGCTTGTTAGTAGCATCACCTATCTGATCGTAAAGCCCATCGGAACACATCACAACTCGCTTACCGCTAATATTTAAATTACCCCCAGCAACTTCTGTCTGTTCCAAATCAAGATGAAGGAAACCTTTCGATTTAGAAATAATTTCCACTTCATTCTTTTCATTCACCAACATAAGATTGGAATTTAAGCTGCCCCAATCAGCATCACCGGTCTTAATATTAACATGCATTAAAGCCAAATCAAATCCGGCAACCATATCTGAATATTGCACATCCCTGCGCAATCTTTTCTTCAAATCAAATACCGTTTCACTTAGAATTTCTTTGACATTTACTTTGTCTGCGATTCGGCTGGTCTTTTCAGAAAGTAAATCGCTTACAAGCACTGTTAATAAGGCTCCGGCTAAACCATGTCCCGTGCAATCGCCCTGTGCAATTAGAACTGAATCTCCTAAATTCTTGTACCAGTAAAAATCGCCTGAGACGGCCTCTGCAGAGGTGCTAAATACATGCAGCTCCGGCAAAACATCCCAGGCGTCTGTATGATTCGGTAAAAAACATTCTTGGACAAATCTCGCATACTGCAGACCTTGACGCAGCTCTTCATTTTTCTGATTTAACTCTGCTGTTCGATCAATTACCTTTTGTTCCAATTCCTTGTGAAGAATTTCAAGCTCTTGTGTACGGTTAGCAAGCTCAGTCTCGTTTTCATACATGCGAATAGCTTCCAAAACTGTTAGCTCTAAATCCTTTGGCTCCCATGGTTTTTCAATGTATCGAAATAAACGTGCCTTACTTAAAACCTCAGAAACGGCCTGCAAATCGGCCTGACCGGTTAGCATTATTTTCTTGCTCGACGGTGATAGAACTTCAAGATGTCCCAACAATTCACTACCGCGCATCGGGTGCATCATGTAGTCACTAATCACACATATCAATTCACCGCCTTCCTCTAATAACGGCGTTAATTTCTCTAATGCACTTTCACCCGAGTTTGCAGTGAGTAATTCAATTCCATCGGGTAGAAAACTCTTTACGTGAAGAGATAAGACGCTGAGAATAATAGCTTCGTCATCTACCAGAATAATGTATCGCTTTCCTCTTCTCAATTGGTCTTTGTTTACGATGCAAGATTAAACCATAATTAGTGATTTAAACCTGTTTCATCGTGAAATTTAACCATTAAGCAATGAGTTTGCGCAGACTAATAATTGCTTGCTTGCCATTTTTAATTACCGATGCAATGGCGGATTTAGCGAGGTTAGAAAGTCCTTCGGATTTCAATTCATTCGAGATGCCCGAGAAAGATAATCCTTCCGGACGCACCCCAATAATTTCCATGCTTGCTTTGAGTTGATGAAGCTCATGGCGAAGCGCAAGCACATCGGAACCAACCAAAGCTAACTCAAGACGATCCAATTGCGGGGGAAGGTGCTCTAAATAACCCGACACGACGTCTTTCAACACATGAATATCGTTTCCAACATACTGCTTCAACATAGAAAGATCCAATTCCTTTTCAGAGGTATACTCTTCCACTTCTATCGCTGGTGAGTTCTGTTCGGCACTCCATTTTTTCATAACTTCAACCAAAGCCCGCTCCGAATATGGCTTCACCAAATAGTCATTCATTCCTGCCTGCTTGCAAATCTCAACTTCTTCACGCATAGCATTCGCGCTCAAACCAATAATAGGCGTTGTAAATTTTAACTCTTCTCGAATATACTTGGTGGCTTCTAGCCCATCAACAATAGGCATTTGAACATCCATTAGAACAATATCAAATTCTTTCTCTTGAATTAAATCTATCGCCTCTTGTCCATTGTGTGCAATGGACACCACTACTTCGCATTTCTTCAAAATTACCTGTAACACCATTCGATTCAACTCATTGTCTTCTACGGCTAATACGCGAAGTCCCTTGAGTGATTTTTGTAAATCAGTCATTTCAACTATGTCTTGTTTCGTTTTATCATTCGATATTCTCATTGGAATGAGAATGTTCACGCGCGTTCCTTTTCCTTTTTCACTTTCAATTTGAATGGTTCCACCCATAATTTGAATAATGCTACGAGCTATGCTTAGCCCCAATCCACTTCCGCCAAATTTCCGTGTAATGCTGGCATCTTCTTGTGAAAACGCTTCGAAAACCTTCGTCAAATAGGCCATATCCATTCCTACTCCGGTATCTTCTACTGTAAAAGACACCGAACAAACATCGTTCTCTCCGCGCTTCAATTGCGATGTAACCCGAACATAGCCTGAATGTGTAAACTTGATAGCGTTTCCAACGATATTGAACAGAACTTGACTCAATCGATGAGGATCACCGAGGTGCATAATTTCTCTATCGTCCATCAATTCGATATCAAGAGAAATATCTGCATGTTTAGCTTTTTCCTCGAAAATACTGAGGGTTTGACGAATGGTTTTATTCAGACTAAACGGTATCGTTTCAATACTGAATTTTCCAGATTCTATTTTTGAAATATCTAATACGTCGTTGATAATGGAGAGTAATGTCGAAGACGCTGAACGCATAATATCTGTAAAATAACGCTGATCCGCATCGAGTTGAGACTGCGCCAACTGTTCGGCCATACCAACAATTCCGTTAAGCGGTGTGCGTATTTCATGACTCATGTTTGCTAAGAACATAGCCTTTGCTTTTGAAGATTCTTCTGCTTTACGCTTCGCTTCTATCAACTCAAACTCCATTTCTTTCATCTGTGTAATGTCCCAATGAATTCCAATGGATCCATGCACATTACCGTCGTCGCCCAACAAAGGCGCGGCACTTACTAACCAATAGCGGGGTTCCTTTCGTTTGTTAAGTACACGCAATTCATAAACGTCTTCTTCGCCTTCAATGCGCGAAGCGTTGCGAACTTTCATGCGCTCGCGCTCAACCTCGTCTAATAAAATTTCACCACCGTCCTTTCCAATTAACTCCTCGCCACTGAAACCACTCATTTCGCAAAACGATTCGTTTGCGCGAATAATGGTACCATTAGGGGCGACTTCCAAAAGACCTAAACGAAAATTATCGATAATCCCCTTGAATTTCGCTTCACGATTAACGATGAGCCTCTCTGTTGTTCCAGAAGATTGCTCCAATTCTGCAACGCGTTGGCGCAAATATTTTATTTCCTCTTCTTGGGTCATGGGCTCGCTAATTTAGACACAAACAGCTTCTGTAGGTACACGAACTGCAATATTTATTTCATGAAAAACCCCTTCGAGAGAAGGGGTCATTTCATACCTAACTAACCTAAACTTATATTTCTGATGCTTTTTGCCAAGTCATTTGAAGGAAGAACTTCGCTCCGTCTGCTTGGTGAATGTATTCGTCTTGTTGGAAAGCATCTGCTACGTTCAAAGTTGAAACACTCAATACGTTTCCAGATGCCGATTTCATGGTGAAAGTGTATTCGTCAGCTTCAAGAATGATTCCTGGGTACCACTGGAACATATCGTCTCCGGCAGCCATTACATCAATTGCTGAAAAAACTACTTCACCACTTTTATTTGCTATTTCAATCTTCGCGCCCTGAAGGTTAGCATTCGCTCCTTCCGGTTGAATCCACACAAAGTTCAATTTTGCTACATCTTCACCCAAAACTGCTGTAGGAGCCGTTTCTTCGTTGTTCGATACTGTTGTAGAGTCAGCAGAAGATACTGAAGCTGTTGGCATGTAGAATTCTTTCTGGCAAGAAACAAGGCTAAGAGAAAGAACCGCTGCGAAGATGGAGATTGTGATTGAGTTTTTCATAAGTCAAATAGGTTATGCTTCTTTTACCCCTATCGACCTAAAAAGGTTTCACTTTTCTCAAAAAAAATTCACTTTTTTTTATTTCGAAACGGAAAACGGTATAGGAGTGAAGACTGCTTCGCCCTCAAACCTCAGTAAATACTGACCATTCGCCAAATTCGAAACATCCAGTGAATTTTGCTCGGCAAAGAGATTTTCTTGCTGAACTACCCTTCCTGAAAGATCATAAACGCGATATGAGGTCGCCGAATGCGTTCCTAAAGCGAAATTCAAGACCCCTTCGGTAGGATTCGGGTACAACTTCGGTTCTGTAGCGGCAGTTTCGTCAATTCCCACACAACACACATAGATAACTTGCGTGTCTCTGTTGGTGCAACCGTTATCATCTACATAGTTATAAGTAATCTGATAAAAACCAGGAGCGACCAACTCAGGATAAAACATGTTTCCACTCACACCAAACCCAGTGTAATATCCCCCTGAAGGAATTCCGGTCATTTCAACCGGCGGATCTCCAGCTGTTACTGTATCTTGAGAAAGGAACAATACCGTTGGCTCAAAAAGCACGAAGTAATCAAACACTTCCGAACTGTTGGTACATCCGTTTGCATCTGTATAAGTATAATAGACTTGGTGTGCTCCGCCACCAGCAATACCCGGATCAATGGAATTACCCACAATACCGTCACCAATGTAGGTTCCACCCAAAGGCAATCCTACGATACCCACTGGGTCGGCCGAAATACATATACTGTCCGTTGAAATAGCCATGGCTACTTCAGGTAAGTCAAAAACTTCTACGCTCAATTGATTACTGCTGCCTTCACAGCCAAATTCATTAACGCCTGTGCAAGAGTAGTTGCCCGATTCGTTAACCGTAATGGTTTCTGTGGTTGGACCATTGTTCCATTCATAGGCAACTCCTCCCGAAGCTGTAAGATTTACTGAAACATCACCGCAAAATGTTAAAGGACCATCTGCGGTGATTGAAATTGTTGGCTGAGGCAATACAGTAAAGGTGTAATCGTCGGATCTCGTGCTACATCCGGGGGTTGTGGTTCCAATAACATAAACTGTTACAGCCTCGCCTACCTCTAAGGTAGCTGTGGTATCTCCGGTAGACCATAGAAAATGATCGGCACCACCAGAACACAACACTGCAGACTTTCCGTCACAGAAAATAGTATCGCCTGTAATGTGAACGGTTAAATACGGATAGTCACAATTTTTTAGTTTTCCGAAGAAGGCTTCGCCACCTCCATTATTTGTGGCTTCGTAGCCACCCACAGCAATGTTCGAAGAAGCTGAACTTCCCGCAAAATACATTTCTTGATTCGCATTAATCACCAAGTCACTCACAGATTCGTCTGCACTTCCGCCTAAATATGAACTCCAATAACGAACGCCGTCTATTGAGTATCCCGCAAATACAATGTCTGTTAATCCACCGTTTGCATTCTGGAACCCATTGTCTCCCAAATTAGACGAGGTCGAATTTCCAGTAATGAAAACACTTCCTGCTGCGTCTGTTGTTACGCCCCAAAGCGATTCATTTCCTGAACCACCGTAATAGGTTTTCCAATTTACTGTTCCATCAACAGTATAAGAAGCCAAATAACCGTCGAAACTTCCACCTCCGTTAAACACTTGCGCAGCGCCCGGTGTAGAGATTCCATTAATAGATCCCGACTTACCAACTATATACAAGCGATCTGCTGCAACATGTAAGGCCTCTGCGCGATCTTCACTTGGCCCGCCAATATAAGAGGCCCATTCAATGGTGTTACCGCTATTTATTTTAGCAAAAAAGCCATCGTATGCACCTCCTCCGAAAATATTCTGAGCGCCGCCTGCAGCAATGCCTGTAGAAGAACTTGTTGTTCCTGTGAAATATAAATTGAAGTCGCTTGTAGCCACAAGATCACCCGATAATTCAGCGCCACTGCCACCAAAATAAGTGTAGCGAAGAAGGAATCCACCCGGATCAATCATCCCCAAATAAAAATCACTTGCACCACCACCGTATGCTCCTTGTAGGGCATCCATGGTATTTAAATCTGTCGAACTCGTTTCACCAATGAAATAAACCTCCCCTTGAAAGCCAAGAGAAAGGGCGGTTATTTGCTCGTCACCACTTCCTCCGTAATAAGAGCACCATTCCAAATTTCCATCTGGGAATAACTTCAAAACAAATCCATCACGTGGACCGCCACCGTAAACAATCTGCTGACTCGCAGAGGCAAATGCCGACATCGAACTTGTACTTCCCGCTACATAAATTCCGCCATAGGGGTCAACCACAATATCGTTTCCAACATCGTTTCCCGTTTTCCCATAATACGTTGCCCATATGCGTTGGTTCAATGCATTGAACTTTACCACATAAACGTCGTTGTTTCCTCCCAACAACCCTTGATATCCCAAATATGAAATCAAGGTGGTTGAATTGGTTGACCCTGTCAAATAATAATCGCCATTTGCTTCGGTGAAAATTCCACGTGAATCATCAAGTCCTGTTCCGCCGTAATACGACGACCAAATAACTTCCGGATCTAAAACAAGTTCACCCGTTGTGTTCGAGGGAATTTCAAATTGAATTGAATTTCCAACGATAATAAAATTTCCTTCTATACTTTTTTCTTGGTTGAAATAGACCGGCTTTGCATCGTTCACTTGTCCCATTTCTCCTAAAATTCGAACGCTTCCATTGGAACATTTTTCCAAATCCTTTGCTCCTTCCACCTGCATATTAATTTGTTTCGCAGCTTGGGCGTTTTCCGCAATGAACTCGTACTTCAATCCGTTTTCAGTGATGTACATTCTCCAATCTACTCCTGCATATACATTCGAAATACGAACTTCACGAAACGCATTTGCCGAATTAGATTTTCCATCTGCAAAATAATTCTCAGTATATGCAGACTCTTGTAATCCTATTGCTTCGGAAATTTCAGAAGCTCCCTTCCAATTTACATCGACACGCTCGGCATAAACCCCTTCGTTATTGTAGCGCTTAAATTGGTAGGTTAATCCACTCTTGCGAACGAACACGTCCATTTCAGAAGTTGCATATGTAAACAAAACCGAACGGTCTTGAAGTCCCTTTTCGTTTTTTACTTGTCCTTTGTTTTCAATGAAAAGAGCATTGTTTGCTAACGCGAAGTTGCAAGAGAGCGTAACAACAGCCGAGAGGAATAGTGTGTATAAAGATTTCATGCGCGAGTATATTCGTTGTTACGCTAAAGTATAAATTAGGTTACACCAAAACCGAACGTTCATTCGAACCTTACAAACGTTGCAATGTTAACTCTGCCTTATATCGCGCAAAGTATGGGTTATCTAAAAATACTCAGTCGTTCGGCGTCTAATCGAATCATGATGAAAAGCAGAATGGTAAACGCCATAAGCGATGACCCCCCATAACTGAAGAAAGGCAAGGGAATACCGATAATAGGCGCTAAGCCCAAGACCATTCCAATGTTAATGAGCAGGTGCATGAATATGATAGCCGCCACACAATAGCCATATACTCGAGAGAATTGCGAACGTTGTCGTTCGGCCAAAACCACCAACCTATATATGAGCGCAAAGAATAATAAAATTACAGTCACGCTACCGATAAATCCCCACTCTTCAGCGACAGCGCTAAATATAAAATCTGTCCATTGCTCAGGCACATAGTTGTTCTGAGTCATCGGACCTTGATGAAATCCTCTTCCAAACAATCCACCTGAACCAACAGTAATTTTAGCCATTTCAGAATTGTAGGTGGCGTCTTCGCGTTCAACGGGGAGCGAAAGCATAACATAAATGCGTTCCTTGTGATGCTTCTCGAGCACATTGTCTACAATGTAATTAATAGAAAAAGCCAAGGCTGAAGCCAGCACCAATGAAATAACAATTACCGAGTAAAGCATTCTTCGCGATCGTGGAACAATGAAATTTCGAACGAAAACAAATGCGACTATTGCGATTCCAAGTAACGAAATAAGAAAGGTCCAAATCGAGCTTTGGTCTCCGAAATAAGGATAAGTCGTGCGACCTGCTCCAATAACAATACTCAGCGTTCCTATAACAACACTCGCGAATCCGGCTATCAAAACATTTCCCGACATTCCTTCGCGATACATAACCAAAATAAACGCAAGAAAGGTTAACAACGAACCCACATCGGGTTGAAGAAGAATGAGCATAGCGGGCAACCCGATAATAGCAAATGCTTGAATTCGAGTGCGCAAATTTTTCAGTTGTATTCCAGAGCTGGAAATGAATTTCGAAAGAAATAATCCCACACCAATCTTAGAGAACTCGCTGGGCTGTATTCCGAAATCACCAATACCAAACCACGCTTTCGCTCCATTAACTTCCTTCCCAATAACCAATACCAACATAAGCAAAAGCACGAAGAACAGATAGATGTATACCGCCAATTTGTTGAAGACTTCCGCATCTAGGTAAAGAATTACGACAATCAAAAACGTACACACAGCAATCCAAACGAGCTGTTTTCCGTACTCTTCAGAAAAAGTAAATGGACTTGGCATTAACGGATTGAATGCCGCGCTATATATCGTAAGCCAACCAAACAATACAAGCACCCCGTAGAGCGCAATTGTGCCCCAATCGAGTTGTAGGTTTTGTTTGTTCGACGCTGCCATTAATTTAAAATTTTAGCGTTCATCATTTGCTCCTCTCTTCCGGTATTTGTCGTTCCTCCTTTCAAATATTTTTCAATCATTAAACTTGAAATAGGAGCAGCCCATGTTCCACCAAAACCTGCATATTCAACATAGACGGCTAATGCAATCTTCGGATTTTCTTTTGGAGCGAAGCAAACGAAAACGCTATGGTCTTCGCGTGGTTCGTTCTGAACAGTTCCTGTCTTTCCACAAATAACAATGTCTGAAAGTTTTATACTGTTCGCTGTTCCGCCAGGTCCAACTACCTTCTCCATTGCGTTAACTACGGTTTCGAAGTATTCTGGTTTAACACCAACATCTACGCGTGTAACATATTCCGCACGCGCAGTACCACCTCTTCCAATTTCCTTTACTGTATGCGGTGGAACATAGAAACCACGATTGGCAATGATACACGCCAGGTTGCACATCTGAACAGGGTTAATCAACAACTCACCCTCACCAATAGCAATGGAATAAATGGTCGAGAAATTCCAACCTTCAACACCGTATTTCTTGTTGTAATATTCCGCACTCGGAACATTTCCCTTTTTCATGTTTGGAAGATCGCTTCCTAAGTTCGAGCCGAATCCCAATTTTCTAATTTGTTCGTTCCAAATGGAAAGGCCAATCGCCGCGTCTTTCGCACGGTTATTCGGATCGCGATTCGCTTCAACCACGCGTTGTAAAACCCCTCTGAAATAAGGATTGCATGAGTGTACAATAGCCATCTCTAAATCGTCCATGCTGTGT
>Ga0247722_10001339_pt1 | contig 13716 bp, 16 predicted proteins | sample MSEWelMarce3H_FC_FD_189094 | JGI IMG/M metagenome (GOLD analysis project Ga0247722, IMG submission 189094) | Subsurface sediment microbial communities from gas well in West Virginia, United States - MSEEL Well Study Marcellus 3H_FC | ecosystem: Environmental > Terrestrial > Deep subsurface >... | reverse complement strand
CCTCCGTCACACTAATCCGGCGGAGAATGTCCAGCTCTTTAATCATGATATCGCGGAAGTCGGTCATTGTAGTAGTCATATCGTCGTTAGTGCTTTTAAGGGCAGGCAAAGGCAGGGTGTCACATTTTTGCACGGTCAAAACTTGAGCAGGCAGGGGCTTCTATACATGGCGGGTACGATGAACACTATGCAGAAACCAGAGATACGTGCAACTACGACGACCGAACAGTGGAATCGGGATGCCGCGACTGTTAGCGGACTCGATCTTGCCATTGGCTCCAAGACTCTTGTCAGCGGTGTGGAATTCACGGTTAGCCGTGGAGATCGCATCTGCCTACTCGGGCGTAACGGATGTGGAAAATCCACGCTCTTTCACTGGATTTCTCAGCACGGGCACTCCGACAAACAGACTGCGGCATGGTCCATTTATGAAGTCGCACAGGAACTCCCCGCCACCGAACAATCCGTCCTCCAAGTGGTTCTGGCGGCTCATATTGAACGCGGTTCCCTCTGGAAACGTCAGGCGGAACTGGAAGCCGATGATCGTGATATGACCGACGCCGAACTGGAAGAATACAATGATATCGGTGCGCGCCTACACTCCATGAAAGCCGACGCAGATCCGCCCCGCGCTCAGAAGATTCTGGCCGGCCTCGGCTTCTCCGCCGAAGATGTTGAGAAACCACTCAGTACCTTTTCCGGTGGATGGCGGGCACGCGTGGCGTTAGCACAGGGTCTCTTCATGGAACCCGATCTGCTCCTACTGGATGAACCCACCAACCATCTGGACCTCAACGCCGTTCTCTGGCTACAGGAATTCTGCAGCTCCTGGCCAACCACTCTCATTGTCATCAGCCACAACGCCGGCTTCGTACGTCGGATTTCCAACACACTCTGGTTCATGCAATCTGGACGTCTCCGCACCTACAAGTGCAGCTACAATCGCTTCCTCAAACAGCGGGAACAGGAAATCAAGAAACAAACCAAGGATTGGGAATCCCTCGAAAAGGAGGTGATGGCTCTCAAGAAGAAGGGGACCCCCGCTTCCAAGAAGGCTGCAGAGGATCTGCTTACCAAGAAGGCACGGGAAGGTGTCTGTCGCCCCGAAAAGCCCTACGCACCGAAATTCTTCTTCATCGAAGCCGATGACTCCGCTAGTCGTGTGGGGCCACTCATCAAGACCGAAGATGCGGTTATCGGATACAGTGCCGGTACTCCCGTACTTGCTGGTGCGACGTTCGCACTCTTTCAGGGGAGTCGTGTGGCTCTTGTGGGGGCAAACGGATCCGGTAAATCGACCCTTCTCAAATTCCTAGAAGGAGAGCTGCCGGCACTGGACGGTGTGGGGTTCGTGAGCCGTCGTCCCAAACTGTCTGTCTGCAAATTCGACCAACACTTCTACCATTCCCTGCCCGAAGACAAGACTCCGTTGGCCTTTCTGGATTCGCTGGTTCCCCTAGATGCAGAGAGTGGTGCCAAACGTGTGGGATATGATGTGTTGCGGAAGGTTCTCGGCGCGTCCGGTCTGGAGGGCGCGGCCCACACACAGCTCATCGGCACTCTGTCTGGTGGTCAGAAAGCACGGGTCTATTTCGCATCGATCTCCATCATGTCACCCGATATCCTCCTGTTGGATGAGCCCACCAATCACCTGGATATGGAAACCGTTGAAGGTCTCTCCGCCGCCCTCAAGGATTTCCCTGGTGCAATGGTAATCGTCAGTCACGATGTGGATTTCCTAGAGGAGCTGGCAACCGAAGTGTGGGTCACCCGTGATGGAACTCTCAAACGTCTCAGTGAAGGCCCAGAGGGACTTGAGACATATGTGAATGCAATCGTGAATTCCTATTCTTCGTAATCGACGTTTAGCCGATCCGTGTAAGTCAGCTGATGATAAATAATGAGACCCAAAATATACCGACAGTACTCCTCCTCACTATGTCTAGGCTCTTTGTCCCCAGCCGCCCATCTTAGTTCATAGGTCCCCTTGACCGTTTTTGGATAGGAATCCATGTTGGGGCGTACGAATCCATACCCTTCCTCCAGATGTTTTAGTTCCGATTCAATGTATTCTAGGTCGCGGGTATCCCATTCATGATCCCCTGGTCCGCCAATCATGATACCTCCAAATGTGCGGATATCACTGGATTCCTGTACGGCAAATCGGAATTTGTATTCGTATCCCGTACTAAAGAATGCATACCGACCCATCTTGCAGATGTTAATGGGTGGAGATGTTTAAATCCGCAGATAGTAGAACATGAAGCCGCAATATCTATTCTACGGAATCCTGGCCGGCCTGGCCCCTCTGATTATCGGAATGATGGCAGCCATGGTCGATCCCCACGGAGATGCCGCACAGCTGCCGTGGTTCGCAATGGTAACGGCACCCGCGGGTCTTCTGGTCGGCCTCATTTTGATGTTTTTGCTTTGATCTTTCCAATTGGACACGGAGGAACAACGGGGACCGCCAACGTACGTAACCAACGCTGAATACGATCCTTGGCAACGTCCTTGCTCTTCGTAATGAGACTGCCTGGCTGACCCGGCATGAGATGTGTGCCATCCGACTGAAGAGTGTTTAGAAGTGACGCGACCCACAGCGCCATCTCTAATCCCCCATCACGCAGAGTACCCCCGGCGGTTTCCAGCGTATCGCGGAGCTCACATAAATACTTGAACTGGTTAAAGAGCCATGATTGACGTGCTAAGACCGCTGTGTATTGGAATTTCCACGTTTTGGGGGCACTGGCAATCATCTTCACGGGGTGCTCCGCCACAAACAGACGGTGATTTACGGCCTGCAGCTTGCTCTGGAACGACAGCGGGAACAGACTCCAATGTTGGTGGAAGAACGTGTAATAATCCTGACGATCGCTTGTGGCGATTGATGATAGGCAATCATTGTAGATCCGCCAGCCATGCTCCCCTGAATCATAATGCTCACGAATCCAATCCGGTAGCGTCTCGTGTAAGTGGAGCCCCGCCAAGTTCAGATCATTATTATCTAGGTGAAGATCTTCTTGAATATCTAGTTCTCCATCCAACAAACGCATGACCAGATCATGGACCGTGAAGCCGCGGGTAATATCGTTGCCGCTTTCGTCGGATCCGCCGGCCCCTTCCTGCCACTGGAGTAGCTTACGCAGATCGCCGCGATGACGTTCCCACAGCGGTTGGACGGTTTCGGGCGTTTGCCCCATCCATTCCGCACAGCTTTCCAGATCGGGGGCGGACACCTGACGACACATACAGATACGCATCAGTGGTTGATACCGCTTTTCCTGCCATTCGTTGGAGATACAGATGATGACGTTGGGGCCTTTGTAATCCTTGAGAATTCGCACTAATTCAGAGAGACCACCGCGATCTCCAGCCGACATACCGTCGATCTCATCCAGGATGATGCCCAGCGCACGATGACCCTCTGGACGGAAGAAGTCACTCACGTTCGCGGAATTAAGAAGCGGTTCAATGAGTTCGGACATCGCCGCCTTGTGACGGAACTGACTGGCATTGCACTCAACGGGACGGAGACCGGCGTCCGTCACAATTCTGTGGGCCAACGTCGTTTTTCCGACACCTGGTGGGCCATAGAGGAATGCTGCAACGGGAGAACGCGGAGTCTTCTGTTTGGCCCATTGAAGCAACGTGTCGTAGTGCATTTTGTGTAGGAGCGGGCTCCATGATTCGGTTTTCTGCGGGAGACTTGCAGGAGAAACGGACATCCTTACCCTAGATGTCGGTCTCTACTGTTTAGATCAAGCGTGTGCGGTTGTTGGAAACAAGTGTCGGTTAGCCTTTTAGGCGATACCTTCCCAGCTCAGACCATACTGTTGGGCCTTGGCGGCTTTCTGGGCCACGTTTCCACTAGGATTAAAGATATACTGTGTATCCGCCGGTCCAGGAGGATTGGCCGGATCCGACTTCTTCAGCTGCGCACTATTCAGCCCCACGAAATCCACACACGCATTCTTGCTCAGCAGTGTCAGATAATCAGGGCAGGCAGTGATATAAGGAGGCCAGCTGGAACCGGGATCTCCAGCGGGGAAGAACACGGGGTACATGATGTAGATCAGCATAAAGCCAAAAATCAGCCAGAGAATACCGGCGATGGGTCGGCTCGTTGTGAAGAGCAGATAGCACACGTACAGTTGTGCAGCAGACAGAATAATCCAATAAAGTGATTTCATCAATTTCAGTGCGCTCTTACTTACAGCCATTCTAACGGGGTGCGCGAATTTTAGTCCGCCGTGGCGGCCACCCACAGAACCTGCATCATACTCGGAAAGTCCATTGGGTCGCCGTCAATAAGGCCACGGATATAATCATCTGACATTACGTAGCCTACATAACTGCAGAAATCTGCCATACATACAACCATGAGTGCCTTCAGAATTCCTTGGGTGGTATCAATTGGCAAGCCGTATGTCTTGCAGAGCCCTGCAATCTCCTCCTTCACTCGTTCGGGGGAACAATCGGCAGTGGGCTCAATGTACCCCTTCTGGATTCGATAGAGGGTATAGGCATACATCAGAATAATATCCATGCGTCGATCCATCTCCTTCAGAATCTCGGGGCGGGGGACCTTCATGGAACGGAGGCGGGAAACGGTATAAGAGTCATACATTACGTCGTTGGATGTATTCATTTCGATTCTTGATTCCTGGTTACTGATTCCTGATGGTGATACCTTTCAAGTTTTTCACGGGCAATTATTCCTTCACAATGTGCGGCATTGTGTATTTCTTCAGAACCGCTGGGCCAAACACACGATCTTCGGGGTCGCGACTATCACGGAGACGCACTTCCGGCATACCCGATTTCTTCGTCAGATTGATCTTCACCAGATCGGGGAATGCTTCCACCATGGCCTTTGCAGACACCTCAATTCGGCGCATCGTACGGGTCTCCTGCATACCACCGGGCTCCTTGTAATACGCCGACACCGGTGCAATATTATTGAAACGGAGCACACCTCCATCCAATACATACATGATCACCGATCGCAGATAATCCTCCTTGTCGTCGATGGTCACCGTCAGCACCTTGCCGGGATTCAGAATACCCCATACGGACCCAATGATATATCGGATGTCCGTTGTGGGAGGGCCGTCCTTCATGAAGTAGCCGTTGGCAACGGGGTAGAAACCGAACAGACGATACCCTGTGCGACGGGCTTCGGCGAATCCACGGGTAATGGCCGCACTCAGATCGCCCAGTGGCTTCTCATTTCGCTTGGCCGACGGCGACCACTCCAGGAATCCCCGGATGTCATCGTCCATATTGAAGATGGCCTTGCCCACCGGAAAATAACGGGTAATATAGTTGCGAACGGCGGCCATTCCTGGTTCCGCGATATGCATGTGCCCATACGTGGCCGGGTCCAGTGTGGCCTTGTACATGTCGTATTCGGCCTTGTTTGCCACGAACACGTGGATCTTATCCTTCGGGATTCGATACTGCTTGAGAACCTGGAGAGTCTTGTCGCGCAGTGTCTCTGCACGCTTATAAGAGGGGATCGCGATTACCCAGTCACCACCCTTTGCGGCTTTACGTGTTTTCCGTGCTCCGCCTTGCATTCTATTCTGGGGTGGGGGAATTCCCCGTAACTAAAACAGGCCGGCAGAATAGGGTTTCATGGATACCAACGCATTAGCTATCAGTCTCGGTAACGGTTTAGCTGTCGGTGTCGTCGTGATGTTTATCATCTTGATCTATACGCTGCCGGCCTCCGCCACAATGAATGCTTTCATCTATCACCATCCCGTCCTTCGATTACTGGTGGGATTCGTCGGAGGTCTGTTTTCCATCTTCACACTTATCGTTATGCTTGTGACACGTCTGGGTAAGCCACGTCTCCATTACTTTGGCCTTTTCCCTATTATTAAGGTGGGGGCACCCGCTGCCGGACCCGATGGATGGTTCGCCTTTCTCTTCAAGGCTCTCAACGCATTCCGCGACTATTTCTGTATGAATTTCTATACACCTGAGGATATCGCCGGCTACGAACGTGCAGTGGAAAGCCTGTTAGTCCCGCGTCCTCCAGCCGCTGAACTCATGACCGTTAAACTCGGATTCGATGAAAACGGGGCGCCGCGCGATGTCACCGCTCACAAGGGTATCGTCTGTGAAGAATTCGATGAAGCCGCTCGTAATGCCGGTGCCGCGCCCGTCAGTAAGTGGCGGGAACAAATCAATGAAATCTCCGATACGGGTATCGGTCAGATGCTCTACTCATCCCTGTAATGATAAGGAGGCATAGAAATCGCGGATTTTCTTGTTTTTCACGATGTTCTGCATTTTTGATTCCACCTTGCGGAAGGTCGGATTCGACCCCATCTTGTCGAACAGTGTGCGCTTGTCGTGCGTATTGGCCGCATGGCAGATCACTAACATTGTGTCGCGGGGAACCAGCTGATATACACGGGTCTTCCACCCGTCCATGAACGATGCCTCCTCCGCCTTATCCACGGTTTCATCATACTGGTGTGTCTTGCCATAGACAGTCCAATATGCCATTGTTCCGTTTGTACAGTGGTTCTGCGCAAAGGGGCCAATCGACCAGAATTCGCGACGATCCGTGAAATAGAGAATCAACTCCGATGAACCGACAACCTGGATGCCCTGTTTCAGCATGGATCGAAGACGGGTCACCGCCGTGCGAACACGATCCGGTGGGTAATAATCGTCATCATCCCAACATACACAAATCTCCCCCTTCGCCTCCGCATTCAGACGATTGCGTTTCGCACCGATTTTGTGCTTCTCCCCTTCTGGAAGGGCAATATAACGAATATTGGGGAGACCCGACGCTTCGAACAGATCGCGCACCTTGTCCGTGCCGTCATCCAGAATGAGCCATTCCATGCGGTCCATGGGATATGTCTGTGCCTTGAAGCATGTAATGGCGGTCTCAATGAATTGGCGGCGATTGTAGGTCGGTGTTAGAACACTTACGAATGGCTGCATTTTCCTGGTTTATATTCTCCACTGCATTGCTTTAACTCTTATCTAAACGGCGGGGACGCTGGATGCTCTTAATATGGACTATAGGGCTCGATACCCCTTTGAGGCCCGCGCCGCCGAGTCACGGCGGATTCGTGAGAAATTTCCAGGACGGGTACCGATCATCGTTACACGTGCTACACGGGCCCATAATGTCCCCCTCATCGACAAACATAAATTCCTGTGCCCTGGGGATCTGACTATGAGTCAGTTTCTGTATATCGTACGCCGGCGTCTGGTACTCCCACCCGAAACGGCACTCTTTCTGTTTATTGGTAATTCATTGCCCACATCTGTCTCCCTAGTACGAGAGGTCTATGCAGCTCATGCGGATACTGACGGATTCCTCTATGTTCAATACAGCGGAGAAAATACGTTCGGCTATGCAGAGGATGAGCGTCGAATTGGTTACGGCGGATGAGAAACCATGGCTCACCATCACCGTTGTTGGGGGTGCCGTGGGGATGACGGTCACAGCGCTAACGTTTTCGGCAGCGGCGAATGCCTCCAATCTAACCGCAACGGGAACCGGTATGGCTATCGATGGACTCGGCGCAGCCGCCAGTGTAGGGGCCACTTTCCTTTTTGGCGATGCAGCGGGATATACCGTACGGGCGGCGTCCAAGGTTGCAGCCGGTGTAACAGAACAGGGGATTCGTCAATCCGGCCTTATCGGCGCAGGTGTTCTGGCTGCCGCTGCTGGAAGTATCGCCGCACTCAGTATTACCGTCGGAACACGTATTATTGAATGTAGCGTGGAATATGGCGGGAAGATCTCCCGCGAAATGGCGGCGCGTCTGGCCGAAGAATATGTGCGATTTCGTGCGGGAAACACACCTGATGAAGATGATGGGTGGCTTCTTATTTTAGAGAATTCGGAACTGAAACTAGTGGAGGATATGCATGACGAACGGCCTTCCCAAGATACCCACCCAGACAGAACACAGCCCCTACCAATATAGGCGCTGCCACAATTGGCCCAACAAATGCACCTCTGACAATTGGCTTCTCCTGAAGCAAATGCCCCCACATTTTCATCGTGTGTAACCCCGTGGTAAGGCCCATTACTCCGTATTTGATTGACGCGGGAAGACCACCCTCCTGTTTGGTATATCCATTGAGAGTACCGGTTGCCCACGTAGTAAAGAAGGAAATACTCATTTTATTTTAATTCGTGGAAGGGCCCTTTAATATGCAGTGTATCCGTTTCTCTAGAGGACTATATAAACGGATAAATACGTTAAATTCTTCAGAACACATTCCATGAGCACGTATCGCGATGAGCTGAAGACGTACATTAATGCAGCCATCCAGAACCAACTCACGGAACACTCCCCTCATGCCGCCCAACCACTGTGGATCAAACCTACCCTCCGCCCCCATCAATTGACTCTACTGGCCGCAGCCAAGGATCTAGAAGGACATGCATATGCCGACACCATCAATATGTCCGATCCGCAACTTATTACGAAATACGGTATTATTGCGGATCGTGTAGGTGCCGGTAAAAGTCTGGTTGCATTGTCGCTCATTAAGGAAGAAGCGCCCCGCAATACTACGATTAACATGAAGTCCGGTGATAGTCACGGAGATACCATGCTATTCAATGTGATACAGATGCCGCCGCCCACACCGTTCAAGGAGGAATGGAAAGACCCCGCACTCACCAATAAGGATATTATAAATAATATGTCGAATGGAAAGACACGGATCTTTACGAACACCGCGCTTCTCATCGTGCCACACAATGTCTGCAACCAATGGGAAACATACATCAAGGAACAAACGCATCTGCGGGCCCTTATCGTTAAGAAAACGAAGGATTGCGATTATGAACGCCCTGGATTTTTGACGGATGTGTTTTCCTCTGATGTGGTATTGGTCAGCGGTACCATGCTCAAGAAGTTCGTGGGGGCGATGAGCTGGATTGGGCCCGGTTTCCATCGGATTGTGTGGTCGCGACTATTTATCGATGAAGCGGATACTATTCCGTGCGCCCTGCGTTATGGGGAAGTATCCGCACGGTTCATGTGGTTTATTTCGGGTTCCTGGCTGAATATGCTGCTACCAAGTGGTCTTCAGAATTATTATATATCGTCCTTTCCACCGGAAATGACCGATCTCCTTGGGGGTGGTGTGGCGGGGGTAGCTTCGTCATACGGATTCATCTATAATACGATTTGTAACACACGGAATCCACGTTTTACCATTATGTTACTCCGTAACTCCGAAGAATGGATTAATAAAAGTCTATTGCAGCCTACAGTGAGTCATAATACGATTATCTGTAAGGCGCCGGCGAATCTGGCAATCCTCCGTGAATTTATTACACCGGCTGCCATGGAGGCACTACACGCCGGCGATACGACTGCTGCGATGTCCGCCTTAGGATTGAAGGCAACGTCCAAGGAAAGTCTGGTCAATCAGGTGACCGCCTCACTCCGCGGGGAACTGATCCAAGCAGAGAAAATCCTGGAATTCAAACGAACCCTGGATTACTCCACTGCGGCGGCCAAGACTCACGCTATCGAACGTGCCACTCAAAATGTGGAACGTCTTCGCAATCAAATGGAGGCACTTGAAATACGCGTGGCGCAGGCTACTCAACAAGTATGCCCCATCTGCTACGATACGCCGCATACGGCGACGCTGACCCCCTGCTGTCGTCAGACATTCTGTTTGTCGTGTATTTGTGAATGTATTGCATCCAAACCGAACTGTCCTCTATGTCGTCAATCGGTAGGATCTGTGAAGAATCTTATGGTCATTGGCGAAGGCGAAGAAGAAGCGGTCGAAGAGAAAGCGGTGGATCTAACTCCAACCAAGGGTGCTGCACTTCTGCAACTACTGGCATCTAGTACCGACTCACAGCGTTTCCTGGTGTTTTCTGCACATGAAGCGTCGTTTAAGGGTCTTCGTGAAATGTTGGCGGCGCGCGGAATCAAGTGTGAGATGCTCATGGGTACGGCGGCTCGAATTGAACGTATGCGGAAACAATTCCAAGAGGGAAAGATCCGTGTGTTATGTCTGAATGCGCGTCACATGGGCGCCGGTCTGAATTTACAGGCAGCTACCGACGTGATTCTGTATCATCGTATGAATGCCGAACTGGAGAAACAGGTGATCGGTCGCGCGATTCGATTTGAGCGACCTGCGGAGTTACAGGTTACCCATCTGGTTCATGATCAAGAAACTACCTTCAACGGCGCTTCGTCTTCCGAAGTGATCGTACATGTCTAGGGCGACCGCTTCCATTCTGGCTATTGTGGCTCAGATATGCGTCATATTCCGCGATATTCGAAAGAGTCGTTACAATGTTTGTTCCAAGTATTGTATTGCCTCCCAATTCCTGCTCTTTTGTGCATTCGTCCAGACAATAGTTGAAGGAAATAATAGGTGCTTCATCTCCGCCGAACATGTAGGTGCGAAATGCGTTTGCGGCTGTGCCAATGATCCCATTGCGGATCTCTATTTTCTTTTCGTGCTTCCGCTCTTTGGCTAACAGTTTCTTCATGTATGTGCCAGATTGCAGATTAAATAGAAGCGCCGATCCGCGCTTTTTATATTCACCCGCTGCGATGACCTCTCCTGGCCCCGATAATTCGTCTAAATTCTTGTGTAGTGTTCCTAATTCTTGTTGAGAACGGGCATGTCCTGCTGCTAACACGCCGCTATCCTTTAAGACCCAGGTGTAAGGGGCCTCCTCCTTGGAACGGGCAATCGCATCATTCAGTAACAGATGGCGACGAAACATCGTGATGGCCGCAGCAAGGGGCTTTCCTTCTGACTCTGACAGTCTGTATGTGCGTCGTCTCCCTGATGGCAGCTGCGTCTGCGTGCTCTTCTTGATCAGGAAAAATGGTTCTGACATGTGTGACCCTATAGAGGTGGGCGGTTTTGTGAAAACTTGACTTGTTGGTTGCCACGGCCACCTAACCAATACGATGAGCAGTGACCCAATTGTGATTTCTCTTGATGGTAATATTGGTGCCGGTAAAACCACATTGATCGAAGCGATCCAGAACGCTTTGCCGGATGTGGAAGTAGTCGTTGAACCCGTTGGTGAATGGATGACTCTGAAGAACGAAGAGGGTAAATCCCTTCTGGAACTCTTCTATGAAGACAAACGCCGATGGTCCTACACCTTCCAGAATTGCGCAATACTTACACGGTTGCGCGCCATTCGCACCGCCATCCGTACTAGCAAAAAGAAGGTCATCATTACCGAACGTTCCGTACATACCGATCGCTACGTGTTCGCCGAAATGCTTCGGGAAAGCGGTGATATCGACGCACTTGAGTGGCAGCTCTATATGAACTGGTTCGATACCTTTGCCGCTGATGTTCCAATGCGCGGTATCATCTATCTCACTACCGGCGTGGGAACTTCGGCGGATCGCATTGTAAAGCGCGGGCGCACCGGTGAAGATCACATTCCATTGGATTATCTGTCTGCACTTGACACTCAACACCAACGGTGGGTCAATACCACCGATCTACCCGTTCTTCAGATCAGTACCGAAGTAGGCGTACCCGTGGTGTCCAATATTACCGCCATTCGGGCCTTCGTGGATAAACTCCTTCAGGCTTCCACGTAGAAATGAACATGGGCGCTAATCGCTAGTACCGTGCCAAAATAAATCACATATGTCTGTTGAAAGTTGAAACAAATGTCATTTAAGAAAGAGTTGTTTTTGGTTTAAGAGCCCCACTGTGTATCGCAGACCGTGCAACAGTACTGGTACTTTAGATTTTTGGCGTCTGTCTTGATATAGAGGATATCGCGGGTTTCGGGATCGGACTGGGTCGGGCATGCCGCATTCGGACAGGCAATCGTCTTCAAATGGGGCAGTGTGGGATCCCGCTTGGTGTATTCATTGAGTTGGGACGTCGTCTGTTTCTGAGACGCGGATGAGTTGAACGTCGTTTCTAGAATGAGTGCCTCCGTAGAGTTCTTGGGCGCCATCGATTCCTTGTGCCCACAGTGCTTGCACAGGAGCTCATTAAAGAGCGTGGTATCCAAGAATAGATAATATGAACAGACGGGACAGAAGCGCATACCTACTCTATAGTCGGCTTTTGACCCGTCACTTTTGCCGCTAATCTGCGTCCATTTCGGGAATGCATGGCGTTGAACATTTCGCGATTTTTATAGGCCGCCATGGGATTCACATCCAGGGATGCTGCCGTTACCATCGAACGGGATGGTCGCATTGAGAGACGATCGGTTACAGGAGTACGATCTCTCTCCTGTGGGTTGAATACTTCCGTGGGACGGGCTAGCTGACCTGCAAACGTCTTTTTCACCTTCGTGAAATGCTGGGGATCGATCGTGCGGGGAGACATATCGATCGGAAGACGACCAGGCTGTGGCATCTGGATCGCCGCTGCATGTTTCAGCGGATTCTCCATAGGAGACATATCCAATTTCACAGCAGAGGGGTGGAGTTCCCCAATAGATATCGGGTGGCTTCCTTCCAATGTTGGGGATAGTCGCCGGGCTTTGCCTACCGATATGCGGGGGTGATAGGGCTGTAACAACGTCATTGGATTTTGTGAGCCCATGATCTCCACGGCGGTCTCCTTCAAGCGTTTCTCCTTATTCTGCGTCTTCTTCATTGCACGACGGACTACGACCACTGCGACCACTGCGGCAACTAACATGATTCCCGCGGCAATGCCTCCATACATCTCTACGCTATCCGGTTTCGTCGTACTGCCCACTGCAGCGTTTGCCGCTATGGCGTTCTCTTCTTGAGCCTGGATCAAATTCACGACTTGTACGGTTTCGACTGGGGTCTGCTGCCCGTTCATCCAGATGATAATCTTGTATTGACCGGATTGCAGCAACGGGACAACATCGCCGCGAATCGATTGTGTCATCTGTGCCTGATCATCCTGTGTGAGGATACCGCGCAGCATACGTTGGGCTACTACTGAGGGAGAACTCAATGTACGCTCAAACCAGAGGCGAATGATTACCGAAGGACAGGTATCCGTGACTATATATTCGGGCTTCCATGTACTATCTTGCAGAGCATACTCACCTGATGCTGTTAGGATTTCCCGTTGGCTGATTGCGGGGTTTGCATACAAGGGTACTACCTCTCCTTCGCATGTCAGGGTGTAGGCGTTTGCCAGAGATGTATTTACACGACTGACGGCATCGGAGAATGTGGTGTAGTTCAGCGTGACGATATCGGGATCTGGGATGATTACGACCAGCGCTTCCACAATATCCGTTTGCGGCTTGGGTGTGGCTGTTGGTATCTCCTTGGCAGTCTGTGTGGCCGTTGCAGTGGGCTCTCTGATGATCTCCTTGGCAGTCTGTGTGGCTGTTGCCGTAGGCTCTCTGATGATCTCCTTGGCAGTCTGTGTGGCCGTTGCAGTGGGCTCTCTGATGATCTCCTTGGCAGTCTGTGTGGCTGTTGCCGTAGGTATCTCCTTGGCTGTGACTGAACTACTGGAAGAGGTGGTAGCAGAAGCACTAGATGTTGCAGAACTACTAGATGTTGCAGAACTACTAGATGTTGCAGAACTACTGGAAGAGGTGGTAGCAGAAGCACTAGATGTTGCAGAACTACTAGATGTTGCAGAACTACTGGAAGAGGCAGTAGCAGAAGTACTAGATGTTGCAGAACTACTGGAAGAGGCAGTAGCAGAAGTACTAGATGTTGCAGAACTACTGGAAGAGGCAGTAGCAGAAGT
>Ga0247722_10001338_pt1 | contig 13718 bp, 13 predicted proteins | sample MSEWelMarce3H_FC_FD_189094 | JGI IMG/M metagenome (GOLD analysis project Ga0247722, IMG submission 189094) | Subsurface sediment microbial communities from gas well in West Virginia, United States - MSEEL Well Study Marcellus 3H_FC | ecosystem: Environmental > Terrestrial > Deep subsurface >... | reverse complement strand
GATTATACTATATTCGCTTCAAATATTTTTTGGATATGATAGTTTATAGTTGTTATACAATAGTAGTTGGTTTGTATGCGCATAATAAAATAAAAAAGTGTTAGTAGTGCGCGTGTGTGTGTGTGTGTGTCTGTCGTTACCTTGTTTTTTCATTTTATTAGCCGTCGTTGTAGCTTTGGTGCTTAGAACCTGAATTGAAATGGTTGGTTGCGGTTTACGAAGTTTCCTCGCATGTTGTCCATTTGCTCGTGAATGAGAATTCCATTGTCCTCCCAGAATTTATATTCAAGCTCTTGTCCCAATTTGAGCACCGACTTTGAGTTGTAATTTTTTGAGATGCGCTCGAGACATCCGTTGGCGTATCTGAAAAGCTCACGGATTTCGTCAAGTATTTCGAAATCAGCCTCCGTTGTCTGGCCAATTTCTTTTTCGTTTGCTTTTGTCACGCGAAGATGTTCGGCAAACCTGAAAATGATGTCCGTAGCCGTATTGATCACCATTGTGATAATATTTTGGATGTCTCGGCTCTTTTGAACATTTTTGTCGGCGCGTTGTAGTGCCGTCGCGAATTCTTTTTCAGTGATTCTGCCGAGAAGGTAACTCACCCCCAACTCTTCATTGTGACGCAGAGGATCAATCGTGAAACGAGGAAGCATGACTAGACGCATGTCAATGATGATGCGGCATATTTCTTGTAACTGGAGTTTTCGGAACAATACGGCGCGTGAATCCCGAATGACTTTCCTGAGTGCGCGCTGCGATTCTTCATTGGGTGTTCGAACTCTTCCAGCAAATGTGCCCTTTTTGTTCGTCGCAAATTCCTCGCAGAATGCGTCCCATTTTTCTTTCTGGGGTTTGGGTTGTTGGTTAATCACATAGTTGTAAAATTCTGGATTGCCCATTCTCCACACAGGAATCATGCTGCTAATAGCCTCTCTTGGAAAGATATCAATCACGTGTCTTGACGTAGCGTGGTCGACTTCGCGTCCGCACAAAATGTCACCAGCCACGCGAGGTGCTTGACCGGCGTTTCTTTGACGTTGGAACTCATAGTAGTGTGGGTTGTGGATGACGGTTTCAACGCGGCCTGTCACCCAATCAAATGCGCAGTCGTTACAGGCAGTACAGAACATTTGGTTACAACCGCTGATCTTGAAAACGCGAGCACCACACTTGGGACATCCGCGCGTTTCGGCGTCGATGAGTTTTGCCGAGGCGAGATTGTCGGGATGGCATGTATGTTCGGCATCTTGCTCATCGCCTTTGATTTCGTGGCAGTCCTTACAGGCCCACATATTACAAAGGTTACACTTCCACTGGGTGCTGAGAAATCCGCGACAATTTGCTGCTGTGTTGGGGCACGGTCTTACGAAAGCGGCGCGCTGTGTCGCGGCATTACCACCCACTTGTCCTTCAGCATCAGCAGCGGGACCTACGCGAATTCGATATTCGATGCGCTGTTTTTCGGTAGCAAGCGTGCGTCTGCGAGTTTCAAGTTCGGCGATTTCAGCGGCGAGTTTTGCCTCTTCGTCGCGAAGAGTGTCTTTGCGCCTCACAAGTTCGGCGACACGTTGGCGCGTGGGGAGAAGTGCTTTTTCTTTTTGGAACATAATCGTCTCGCGATGTTTTTTCCAATCTTGCGTGATGAATTTTTGAGTAAAGTGTTCCACCAGGAATTCGCGTGTAAATTCTTTGTGACATTCCATACAGTTGGGTATTTGATTTGCGGGGTCAAGTATGACAGTGGCGTGGCATTGGCGACAGGCTTCGAATCCGCACCCATGGCACTTGATCGGAATATGGGTGGACTTATTGTATTTCTCACAACAAATGACGCATTCGGTTTTCGGGGGGGCTGGAACGGCTGAAGGGTCTGAAGAAGTATTAGTTTTCACGGGAGCGGGGGCAATAATCGTGTTGGCGGCCATAATTGATGCGTTTGTTGATGTCTCTGTAATCTGTGTATCGGATTTATCGTCTTTAATCGTTTCAATTTTCCGAATATGTAAACTAAGAGCATTAGCTATTGCTGAAAATATCATAGTTTGTTATGTGTTGTGTTTTTATATGTATACGCGTAATGCGAGTTGATATGATGATTATATTGTATATTGTATATAGATAAATTATTTTTATGTATATACCATTTGTTATATATAATTGAATCGTTTGTATAATACATACTATAACCTAGCTTATATATTTTTGCCATACAGAGTTGCTTTCATCCGCAAGCCTGGAGAGGACATAGTTTGGATCGGTGTCTGATAAATAAAGGGGAAGTGAAATATGCGTGAAACGCATGAATCGGGAGATTTGAGATAATTCGTTGCTATTAATAAAAAATCGAGAATCGTGATCGGGGGTCATCGATTCATAAAGATGTGAAATAGTTGCGAACATTATGGATTGGGATATAGGAGTTGTGGGTTATAGTATACGTGTCTATATAATTATGTCTCTATATTTATGTCTTATATAATTATGTCTTTGTGTTTGTGTTTATGTCTTTCAATTTACTTGTATAGCATAGTCTAGTCTATTCAAGTTATATTATTCAAACGGAAAATTGATATGGTTTTATCCACGTATATTGTATAGCAGCAAAAAAAGTATAAATTCCGATCATGAAGACACATTTGAATTATGACACGATGACGCTGAGTTCGTATCCGCCTACACCTCCGTCAACGCCTGCGCCAGCGCCTGCGCGTTATCTTGAAGATACTTCTCAATATCATGGTTGGTATTCTCCTGCGTTACAACAGCTTCGTCTTTCAAATCCAACATATCATTCCTTCAAAGGGAACACAATGATGGGTCCGCCATACACTTACTGGTATCAGGGAAAGAAGCGCGTTCTTGTTACCGAAATTACGCATACGAGTATTCCCACGGCGCGACAGGTGAAAAATGGTGATATCTATGTGGGGCAAATCGATAAATACTGTTGCCGTTCGTATATACGTTTTCGCGAGTCGTCGTCTTCATCAGATGACGAGAATGAATAAAAAAAGTGTTAGTATGCTGTGCTGTGCTGTGCTGTGCTGTGCCGTGCTGTGCCGTGCTTATCTTACCTTTTTACTTACCTGTATCGTTTGCGACACACCATCCGCGCGTTTAGAATCGCGCACCTCGCGAGTAGAACTTCTTGAAGATCTCGGCAGTTTGCTGAAGTCCCAGCGGCGTGTATCCGAGAACAGCAACCTTGTCTTTCATGGTGGAATACGAGGGGACGCCCATGTCCTCCATCGTGTAGAAGCCGCACGACCTGTAGGTCTCGATCTCTTCTTGGTTGTCCACGTCGACGCGGACGATTCCGATTTTGCCGTTCTTGACAATACAAGCAGTCACGGAGTCGATGAGGCGCTTGCTCCACATGCTGTTTCTGGCTGCGGTGCCAGCGTGGTAAGGATCGTCGACAATCAGGAGCTGGAAGAAGATGAATGGCTTGGATTCCATGAAGCGTTCGATTTCCGTTTCGGACGCCCCGTTCAGCATTTCTTGAATGACTTCATTGTCAAAGAGAGCGAACCCGACGATATTGCCATCGTCATCTACGGCATACCTCGCGCGGCTGCCATACTTGAGGATGTGCTCTTGGACGAGCTTGTTCGTGTTGATGCCGCGGGTCTCGAGGAATGTCAGGATCTTTGCGGTAGTGGCTTCATCCCTGAAGTCGACGCGCTTGATGTTGGCGTCGGCGGTGGTGGGGGCGGCAACGGACGATTTTGGCGTTGAAGGTTCTTCTTCAATGGATGACGCCGAACGAAGTAGCGGGAAGTTGCCGTCGATCACTTCATTCTCTTCATCCGAACTCGAGTCCAATTCATCATCCACGGATCCTTGTTGGTGGTGGCAGTGGCTGGCGGCGGCAGCACCAGGGGCGACGCTGTAGACGATGTCGTCTTCGAATTCACAAACTTGAATTTCCAAAACGGGTTCTTGGTTGTTGGCGTTGTTGAGGTTGGCGTTGTTGGCAGGGAGAGTAACAGTAGCTGCGGACATTGTTGATTCGACTTTGTTTTTGTTGGTTGACTGTATTCGATTTTATGGTTTTAAAGCATTTCAATTTTCCGTTCAAGAAAAATAGGCACTTTTGTAAATGAAAAATGAAAAATGAAAAATGAAAAATGAAAATGAAAAATACAAATAAATCTATTATTTTATTATATTTATTGTAGCTGTTTACTTAAGATAACACCGCATTTCGTTTCGCTTCTCTAACGATTTTAACTTTTTCTTCGTGCGTATACTTGTTTAGTGGATCATCGATATTAGGGTCGTAATTTTCCGGGTCGTCTAGCATTCCTTTGTTGGTGATAAGGACATCCATTACGGATACAAGTTTTGTTAGATTATAGTATTCCCCATCTATGATTGTTTCTGATATTTGTTCTATTGTTATACAGTCTTCGGGATCATTCACAACGGATGTGCCATCGAGGCTTGGATGCGGCATGTCGTGTTTTACTGTAACCCAATTAATGACACGCCATTTTGTATATGTATATGGCGAAGAACCCAATACATCGCGCTTCCCTTCGGCATCGCGCCGTGTTCTATGAACCCAGATGAATGGCCTTCCCGATTTGATATTATCTTGATTGCGCCATTCTTCATATTTCAACCTAAAAACCCAAATAGGCGCAAGTGTTTTGAATATAGCCTGGCGAAAGTATGGTTTACAACTGGAGCAATACTTGTATCCTAACCGGTTTTCGCAGTCGGTGCTCTCCCAGTGAATATCATCATCGCATATTTGAAAATCGCCACAACAATAACATTTTAATTGGTAAATCATAATCGCGCGAATCGGGTGTGAAAGTATTCCGCTTGTATACCACATTCTCTCTTCATTTGTATACAACTCGGGGTCGATGCGGCGATATGGTAGATCATGATTTCCTAGACGATGTTGGATAATGAATTTAGACGGGTCTGTCAGATGTTCCGGTGTAGTGTTGAAATTATAGAGCGGATTGATAGGCGGACGCGGCGGATTTAGAGCGTGTATCGATTCCGATACATCAGTTGTTTCGTCGTCTGGAACAGGGATATCAATTACTTTTGCCACAACATATCCACCTTCAGGATCTCTGGGGTTTTTTGCTAGCACATACCTTGCCGGTAACCCATTAATATCTGTTTTTGTATAATCATAAGGGGCGTTGTGCGTATCGGGGTTCATGGATTGTGCTATGTCTTCCATTTTATTGCGGATTGTTATTGATTGTGACGGAGTGTGGTGTTATTCTGGTTTATTTATATAATATATAAATATATTTATATCAATTTTTTGGAATCCGATATATTAAAAATCCAATATATTATAAATCCAATATTTAGAATGAAAACTATATAAAAATAAAATGTTAGATTATATTATAAAATGACTTTGAACCCCTCTTTTTGTGGAACTGCTTCCATCACGCGTCCTAACGTGTCGATCTCCGGCTGCGTTAAGTTTGGACAATCTAGTGGCAATGCCCCGAGCCCCAAAGCTTACGTTTCAAATGGTTACGTAATGAACAATGCCGGATATTTGGCTAATCCTAGCCGGTCAGCACAAATTTCCGCCAACAATGCCGGTGCTCTTACTCGCGCTGAAGCATCTCGCATGGGTCTGCCTCTTGGTGGTCGTCGTTAAATCGTGGGCGAATTACGCATAAAACAAAACAAAACACAAATACAAAATATGATTATAACCATTGATTCTTTCAATGAGTATAATCGATTCGGGTAACTATACTATACTATATAAGAACTATTTTCTACTTTTACAGCAAGAAAATAATGTTCCTAACCCAAGAGTTGCGCCCATCACTACTAATATAAGCGGCATTATTATATATACTGATGTTATTAAATTTATACATCTTGATTTATTCTAGAATTTAACTTTATTAATTTTATATATTATATACTAAAAATGGAAAGCGGTTTGACTATGTTGTTACATTCTGTTATAATAGGCATTATTTTATATGTTTTTATGGTTTATGTGTTAAAACAAAGACAAGTAGTAGCTGAAAACAGGAGCTTGATTTTGGCCGCATTTTCATTGATTTACATGATTATGTTTGGACACGGACTACCTGGAAAGGTGAACTCGGATTTGTTCTAGTGTGTGTATGTGTGTGTAATATTTGTAATATTTAAATATATATTGTATTATAAATATTATGACTTTATCTAATAAGAATATGAATACTAAAAATAATGTAATTTCATGGCAAAATACTTATATAAGACCGAGAATTAATACTATAAATCAAAAATTTCTAGTTGATTCATCCGATGACGCAGCAACACCCACGGATAGTTCTTCAAATACAAATTCAATATTTTCTTCGAATGATTCATTAAGTTCATTCGAGGATTATAGAATAAATGTAGATTTAGAAGAAAATAAAAATAATAATAGTTTCAGCACGTCAGAGTGTAATCGTGGAATTATGTCATCTATTTGTTGTAGTTGGTGGTGCGCACGTTCGTAACGATGATAAAACAATATAAAATAATATAAACCAATATAAAAATAAAATATTTAGTCATATTATAAAATGACTTTGATTAAATTACCCCACCATCCTGTTAAGACTGCGTCTGCGTCTGTGTCTGTAGCCGATTCGACCGAGCTTGCTTTCTCTGGCACCGATACGCCATCGGCTAAGCTTTCTTTAAACATCAATGCCTTCAACGGCAACAAGACCAACTTTGGTGGAAGGTGTAATAAGTGAATTATTAAGTTTACTTAAGTTGTAGGTTGTAGGTTGTAGGTTAATATAAAATAAATATATAAATATAAATATACATATATATTTAAAACAATATGCCTGCTTCTTCTTCTTCTTCTTCTTCCTCTTCTTCGCAACATTCATTTCCAAATATTTTTAGTAAAAGACGCGGAACGGGAACGGGAACGGGATCGGAACCAAGTGTAGCTTTTACTGCTTCTACACCTATTCAACCACCAGGAAATGGAAGCATTGGTTTGAACAACAGTCAAGGTGTATACAATATCGGTATGATCAGACCGTTGTGAAATGATTAATACGACACATTAAGCTAATATTAACTTAATATTAGCTTAATTTATTTATAATATGTGTTTAAATTAAGTAATATAAAGTTACACAATCCCTAACCAAATGAATGAAGGTAAAATGACTGTTTTTTTAGAAAGACTAATGATTTTTGTTGCTGTTGTTGGACCGTTCGCAAACTTGCCACAACTTTTAAAAATATGGATTAAAAAAAAAACGAATGGAGTATCATTGGTTTCATGGATTCTATTCTCTATTTTGTCACTAGTATGGTTAATTTATGGAATTGTTAAAAAGGATAAGTATATTATAATCGCATTAGGAATTACATTGATTTTACAGTTACTGATTGTAATAGGAACGGTTATCTATTGATGAGCAAATAAATATAAAATTAGTATTTTTACTATGATTACACCTGAATTATTTTGGGGCTTTTTGTCATGATAACTTGTCCGGGTATTTCCGTGCGCTTTACGTTCTTAATTGGTAAGTAATTTACACTCAAATTTTGTAAATTATTCACACCTTGTTTTGCGTTGTCTTTTACCAGAGTGGCTGCGCGGATGATCACTTCTCTTTCGTATATACCCGGCTTCACTATATTTGTCACGACGGCATGAGCACTTGGGAAGTCCTTGAGATGAAACCACATCGCGGTTTGGGGTGATGTGCGGACTATTGTGTCATTTTCTTGTTGGTTTTTTCCTAAACGAATATGATAATTTCCGTTGAAAACTTCTGTATACATTTTTGGCGTGTTGGGGTGTGCTGGTTGCTTTTATAATTTAATATGTGAATATATTTACAATCAATTTTATATGTATATATACCATTTGATTTTGAGCTATGAATAAAAATAGTGAAGAGTTGAGAATCATTCCTTATACTGCTACATCGTTATCGGTTGTAGGACGATTCATATTTATGTTTTTACTTTATAAAAATAAAAGCACGAATAGTTTATCATTGATTTTTTGTATTCTTAGTATCTTTTCGTCTGGGATGTGGATTTACTATAGCGTTCAGTCAAATGATACACCTATGATCGTGCGGAGTTCGATTGAGATTTCATTGCTGACGCTCTCTGCTATGTATATTGTTCGCAACAAAGTGAGACAATATTACGAGTCTTTGCGAATATTGCCTTCTTGATTATTGGTTATTGGTTATTGGTTATTGGTTATTTGTTCTGAAATGGCTTGGACTTGGTTCAAATAGTCCATCGCATGTCGCCATTGCGGGAGAACACTGATATGGTCGCTGTTGGGGGTGAATTCTTGGTGATACCGACACAGACACAGGGCTCATTGGTGACGAATATGAATACGGATCGGAGTAAGAGGAGCAAGATATTCTTTCTTGCGTCTGCGTCTGACTTTGTTCTGCTTCACGCTCGAAATCTTTGATCTTCTGTTTCAAATACGTATTCTCTTCCTCGAGCATGTTAGCATAATCGTGTATTTTAGCATGCTGCTGCCTTTCTTCAGTGAATATTGAAGACATATATGACAGATCATTCCTTGTTGCTTGTAGTGTTTCTTCCAACTTGCGAATAATTTCTTGATATCTGGCTTCGGTTTCGGATTCGGTTTCGTTTTGTCCTGACATTGTTGGTGTGTATGGAGATTGCTATATTCGATTTTTAGTAGTATTTTCGTTTCAATTTTACTGTTGATGTAATGTAATGTAATGTAATGTAAAAAAAGTGTTAGTTCATAAACACATACATATTTTTACCTTACCTGGTGTTTCTTTTTAGCATTGTTGTCGTCTTAGTTAGTGGCCGCATTCGAAAGGCATACTGCCTTGGTCGTCGCACATTGCGATGAAATCGTGCTCGCGGCTTGTAGTCAGACGTGACATGAGGCGCTCTTCTAGTAACTTGCGTTGTTGTTGTGGTTGTTGTTTGCGGTCGGCGGTGGTGGCGGTATGGGAAGAAATACCCAGCTCAATTGCCGCTTTTAGCGGATCTTCGGTGATTCCTTTGATGCCGACAATGTTGTCGATGATCCGTTGTGCTTCTTCAAGATTTTCGGCGATCCATTGGTTGTGGCTTTGTTGTTGAATGCGCTGCTCTTCGTGATGTTGATGATAGTAGTCGAGCTGTTCACGAAGTGCCTCGATTTCCGCGTGAAGATTGGCGGTTTCGGCCATTAAAGAATAGTATGCTTCCTCTTTAGCACGCGAAGATATAGACGTGGTTGAAGTCGGGGAGGGGGTTGATGGACAAGACGAATCGTCGGATTTGGCACAGGAAAACTGACGAGGTGATGACATTGATGATAATGATTTGATTCTCTGTATTTGAATTTAAGAGATTAAAGTGTTTCAATTTTCCGAAGAATAATATGTGCTTATTATATATTATAATTAATCCTAATTAATAATTAATTATATAGGATGCCTGCCACTAACATACCTTTTGTAATTGATCTTGAGCAGACAACAGGAATAGAATTAGGTTCGCTAGAGCGATTTAAACAATCCGTTCAAGCTTTTCCAGGATTTACTGGAACGAATCCTACAAAAAAAGCAATTCTTATATTACAAAAGTATATAACAAGTTTAAGTAATTTTGGTTCAGTTAGTGATGAAAGACAAGCATTTTTTTCTAGTAACCAATTTTTAGAAACTTTTACAACACAATTAAATAAATTAAATTCGAGTATAGCCCCATTAACTTTCGAACAATTTCAAAGCGAATCAAAAGATGAATCTAAAAGTGCTATTAGTATATTTTTAGATACTATATTTTTAAAGTCTTATGATAAACAAAGTCATAGTTGGCGAACAGCACTTGCCAAATATTTGAAAAGTAGTGGAACGCTCTGTACTACTCTTCAGCCTATACGTGAAGTGCGTGTTGTTAATACTGATTCTCTTAATCCAGCAGAGTTAAGTGATTATCAATCAGCATTACAACCTGCGTTAGGTGCTGTTGCTCGACAGAATGCCGTTCCTAGTCAATTAATTAATTATTCATTCTCAGGTGGTGCTATTGGATTTACAAAACGAGCTACATGTTATTTATGTGGGTTACCTATCGGAGCTAAAACCGCTAATACATCGACAAAGAAAAAAAATAAAGATGAATCAAGAGCACTTGATGGGGTTGGTAATACTAACTGTGAGCATGTTATGCCATTTTTATCGGCATTACAGAGTTGGGATTTTATATCCAAGGCCTTAGATAACCCCTCTATTACAAAAAAATTTGAAATGTCTGATGAATTCGCTTGGTCTCATTTTTGTTGTAATATGTTGAAACAGAATATTGATTTTTTACACTTAGATAATAATGGATTATACGTACCACATTATCATAATATAGAGACTTACTTAAATTGGTTGAGTAGCAACGATAATCGTGGTAAATACGATTGTCTACACGTTTTGGGAGGATTTAATCGAGATAATGCCAGAACGTCAATAATGGAACGTGTTGATCGACTTTGTGACGTATTAAACCGCGACAACACGCCTGTTCCTAATAAAAAAAACAAAAATAATTATTCTGATTCTCAACTTACAAAGGTATATGGAATTTTTTTATTACTACAATATGTTACTGTTGCCGATTTTTCTAATATTATTAAAACAAAAACAAGAATAGGAATTGGGTTTTTTGGTGGTGCTCAACGTTCTGATGGTCCTCAACGTTCTGATGATCCTAAACTATTTGAAAGGAATCTAGGCAACGTCAAGGATATTCGCGACTCCCGCGTGAAAATGGCTGTTGAACTCAGAAAACAAGCCCAAATAGGGCGTATGCATAAATTCCGGCTATCATCGGAACAGAGTGAAGATTCTCCACGAAGTCCGACTGCTATGAATTATGCGGCAGCTCCGCCACTGCAACAACCACCTCCTTATCCTACTCCTCCGCATTCGACGCAGCCGCCTTTACTGTCACAAGCTGAGTATTTGAAACTGTTTGAAATAATTAAAAGTGCTTTTTATCAAACAATAAATGGATTAGATGAAGCCAGTATTAACTGGATTACAAGTATTATCGAGAGAGCGGCAGCAAATATAGAAACCGGTATAAATCTATTAGATTATGGTGAGTTTAAAACGACTGTTTTTACTCCTATTTGGGGGCAGGTGGCTCGTATCGGTATCATGGAACAAATTATTACTGTAGCAACTGCTATGGACGGACGTAATATTAGAACAATACCTTTGCCACAGGGTATTACTATCGTCGGTATGTGCGAAAAATGGTTTAGTAATATGATTTATGATTACTTTAATATTAAACTAACGGTTACCGATAAACGGCAAATATTAACCAAATTACAAGAAGAACAGTCTATCGCAACTACTGATCCTGCTCGGTTGGCTATAACTGATGCCGAAGTAAAAATTACGAACGAAATATCTAATTTAACACTAATGATTTCTCCAACATCAGAAAAGGACGGTCAACTAACCACTATGACTAATGCTCTTACTACACTTCAAGCGATGATTAAAAACGCAAATGAAGTCATTTTTATTCCAATGCTTACTAGTTTAACTGCTAACATGACACCAGTGGTTACCAACATATCAGTTATTGAAAATATAGATGATATTATTTTTTACCTTGAACAGTTTGTTACTTTTTTGAACTATGATACAGAGGCAAAAACAGCATTACAAGCAGCAGCAGCAGCAGCAGAAGCGTTCGCGGCGGCAGCAGGACCAGAAAAAGAAGCAGCATCAGCAGCAGTAAAAGGAGCAGCCAAGTATGTGGAACATCTAGCAGACAATTTAAGAATAACACATACACAAATACAACAACTAATACCACTGGTCATGCCAATATTATCTACCAATTTAGGTTCAATACGACAAGATGCTACCAGACAAAGTGGAAATATACCATTTATAAGTCAAGCATTATCTGCTTTGCCTAGAATAGACCAATCGCAACATGCTCCCGGTTTTGAAGAAGTCGCCGCGAACATAACAGGTCTTGATGGTTTTATTAGTAACTTATCTGAAACTATTAATGCCAAATGGGCGACGTTTCATGCCGAATGGACGAGTTTTCATACTATACTAGCCGCTTTGTCAGAAGAAGCAAAACAAAAAAAAATGGAAGAAATACAAACAAAAATGAAAGAAATAGAAGGAAAATTGGAAGAAATAGGAGATGATGAACAAAATCGCGATGCTCTTATTAAACTAAAGGAATTAATAGTTGGGCGTCAAAACCTAGAAACTTTATCTAATAATCTGACAACTTTTGGGAGGAGTGCTACTACCGACATAGAATCTATAAAATCTTTTCTAATATTACCATTAAAAATAGTTAAAACATATCTGACAGACGCGAATACTGCTAATGTTAAGAATGCTGTGGATACTGCTTTTACTCAAGGTGGAGGAAACCGTAATCATAAAAGAAAATCTTGTGGATATAGAAAAACTATACGGCGCAATAATAAGCGTATCATCCGGGTTGCTAAAGGTGGTGCTGCGACTTACAGAAAAAAACATAATAAATCTCGTAAGCATAAGACTATCAAGCATAAGACTCGTAAGCATAAGACGCGCCGCCATAAGCGTTTATAAGTTGGTTGTTATTGTAATTTACCCGTTCATTTGTTTGATCATGTATGTATATTTGCCCTCCTTTACCTACTACAATTTCTACAGCAGTTACATCTATTTCTGTCTTTGCGAAATCTTCTCACTTGTCGCGCGTATATATCATTATTATCTGCGTTAATACAGCAAATCATAATTGAAAATATAACAGTGAATGCTCCCGCCATAACAAGCATCTCTTCGATGAATGCTGACATGGTTTGGTTTGTGTTGCGGTTAATGTTTTATTTGAGTAGTGTCTTGATTATGTCTATATTTTGTATTATAGACATAAACGGCTTCAATTTCCCGATCACACGCAAGGCGCATCCGAATAAAATAAAATAAAATAAAATAAAAAAGTGTTAGTTAACACACAACACATCTTACCTGATCTTACCTGATCTTACCTGATTTGCTTACCTGATTTGCTTGTCTGAATTAGTAGCCGCCGTCGCTGTCGCTGCCGCCGTAGAACTTTGGCTCTGGCATGTGGGCGACCTTTGTTCCGCGTGCGCCGATGTGTTTTTGTCCCGCGTTGATGCGGTTCCATTTCTGGTTGTGTTGCTTCATGGCTTCGCGTGTCGCACTCTGGAGATGCTTCTTGGGCAGGTTGATTTCGAGTTTGTTGGCAGAGAGAGTCGCCGTGACTTCATTGGTGCGGTTGCTGTTCTCGGTGACTTTGAGAGGGACGAACTTTGTTTTCTTTCTGAGCTGTTGCTTGGCGATGCGTGCTTTTGCTGCTGCCCCTGCCACGGCTTTCTTCTGGGCGCTGAGCATGCCTCCGGCTGCCGCTGATGCCGTGATTCGCTCCTTTGGCTCCGTGACTTTGACAACTTCCAGCTGCTGGACATCGGCGTAGTCGTCACCGTCGCCGTTGTTTTTCATTTGTGCCATTTCGCGTCTGTATTCGGCTTCATGAGCAATCGCTTCTTCGTCCCAGAGACCGCCATCGCTGTTGCGCGTGTTTTCGATCCAGCGTTGCTCCTCCTCTTCTTCATCGTCGCTGTATGCGCGTCGTTGGATTTCCCTGTAGTGTGCCTCGCGTTCTTCCTCGGTCATTCCGGCGGTCGCCTGGCGCTCTTGAAT
>Ga0247722_10001337_pt1 | contig 13721 bp, 13 predicted proteins | sample MSEWelMarce3H_FC_FD_189094 | JGI IMG/M metagenome (GOLD analysis project Ga0247722, IMG submission 189094) | Subsurface sediment microbial communities from gas well in West Virginia, United States - MSEEL Well Study Marcellus 3H_FC | ecosystem: Environmental > Terrestrial > Deep subsurface >... | reverse complement strand
TATTATTTTTTCAACTAACTTTTTCCAATGCAAATTTAAAAAAGTTAGAAGATTACATTAATAATATCAATGACCCTACTAATAAAAACCTTAGAGAGATCGTTTCTTTAATTGAAATTGGTAAATTTGGGATTCACGAGATAGAAAAACTTAAATTACAAGATGACAAAAAAAAATATCATGATTTTGCGAAAGGAATAAGCAGTTATTATTTCAATGATTTTGAGATTGCCACAAGTTATTTTTATAAAATTTATTATGCTATTGAAAACAACATTAATTATGATGACCAATTTATACTTTGTCATTACATTTTTGACGCTGAAAAGTCGCTAGGAAATGATTCCAATGCGATATTTTTTCTAAATAAAATTCTTCAAATCTATAAAGAAACAAAAGAGATTGATTATTATTATTTCTATTTAATTGAAAAAGGCGTTTATTTTAGAAATAATAAACAATATGACAACGCCATTCAACATTTAAAAAAAGCAGAACAAATTCACGAGAAGTTTGAAAAAAAACCCCCTTTCAGTTGGCTTCATTTGCATCTTGGTAGAACCTATTTAGAAAAAAATAATTTTGAAGAAGCCAAAAAAAATTACGATATTTGCTATAATTATTACATCAAAAACAATGGTAAAGATTTGTTACTCTACATATTATATGAATATTTTTTAATTGAGTACCGACAAAAAAAATACGATAAAGCAATTGAAAGTGCCCAAGAAATACTTCAGTTAGCCGCAGACAACCCAAATATGAATCCTTATATGTTAATCATTTTATATGGAAATATGGGAGAAATCTATAACATTATTGATAAAGATAAAGCTACTTACTATTTTGAATTAGCACTTGATGAGGGTTTAAAATTAAATCAATATGAAGGACTGCACGAAGCGTCTTTACAATTATTAAAAAGCAAAAATGTTAGTAGAGAAATTCAAGAGAAAATAATCACCTATTTCTCCATCGTCAAAAAAGATGAGAACAGAAAAATTGTGAATAAAATCAACTCCACTGAACGTTTGGCACAAGCGTATAACTTTGAAAGTTCCATAAAAGAACATAAAAAATACATCACTTATTATGTGATATTAACTTGCTTTGTGTTTTTACTATTTACTGTACTATTAATCTTTTTCACGATTCAGAAAAAAAATATTGTTACCATCAATAATCAAAAGAAGGAATTGCAGCAACAAACCATTTCCTTGACCAAATTTAATGCGGAAATCAATCTAAAATATGAAAAAATTGAAACACTCAACAACACCCTTGCTCATGACATCAAAAGTGGTATTGTTTCGATTAAAGAATTAGCGAAGAAAATAAAAAATCAGGAAACGGAAGCTTTACAATTAGAAACTACGAATCAAATTGTAGATGAAACCGAAAATCTTACCCAAACCATACAATTTTTATTAGAATATGCAAAATCATCAAGTTTAGCATCCATTCACACCGAAATAATTGAATGGGACGAAGTGATTAAACAAGTAAAAAACAGTTTGGAACATTTGCTGATGCTTACCAATCCACAAATTAATATCAACTCTAATTTACCAGAATTCATTGGCTACAAAACCCATTTTTATCAATTATTTAAAAATTTAATTGAAAACTCCTTAAAATATAATGACCCTGCAAAAGACTGTTTCATTGATATTTTGATTCAGAAGAAAAAAGAAAAATTAATAATTCAATATACGGATAACGGAATTGGAATAGAAAAAGAAAATTTAGAAAAAATATTCGATTATTTCAATCAATCTAAATTTGAACATATTTCTAAAGGATATGGATTAGGATTAGGAATTTGTAAAAAAATTGTAGATTCCTATAATGGTAAAATTAGTGTTAGCTCTAAAGTAAACGAAGGAACAAAATTCACAATAATAATGACCGAATTAAACTACTAAAAATGAAAGAAAAATTACATCATATTCAATTTTTATCAAAAGACGAACAAAAAGAAATCATTGGAATATTTATCAAAACGTGCACTGCTTTTTTCGAGAATTTCAATTTAGGGATTAAAAATAATGATATTGAAACCGTAAAAAAAGCATGTCATAATTTTGGTTCTTCTTTAATTGTTTTTGAATTAGAAGATGAGATGCACTTATTAGAAAAAGTACAAGAAAAAGTACGAAGTAAAGATTTAATAGCAAGTAAAGCAGGCATTGTTCACCTCGAAAAAAACATTCTCAAATTCATTCAATTATTGCAAATTGAATTAGAAAAACTCAGCAAATAACAACTAAAAAAAGAAGTAATTTAGATCGAATTACTTCTTTTTAAACGCATTTATAAAAATACGTGCTAAAGCTAGAACGAAATGTTTACTAGTGATTTTTTTTCGATAATCGCGTTTGAAAATCGTTTTGAAATTATAAATAAAAATATTGCGAACCTGACTAGATATTTCATTTTTCAGAAGGGCATCAAATTTATATTCTGAAAAAACATTAAATTGTTCCAGCAATTCGATGTTTGAATCTTTAAAAGCAATTAATTTTTCCGTACTTAAATTTCTTGAAATACCACCATCATGAATGCGATACACCGACATATTTTCGTCGAAATATTTGAATTTTCCGTGCATCATTAACAATAAAGCTAAGGCACGGTCTCCTGATTTAGTTTGAATAAAAAAATCGGGATAAGTGGCAATACAATTTCGAAATACAATGGCATTCGTAGGACACATATTACCTCCGGTGGTAATAATCTCTTTAGGTGTAACTATTCCTTGCAAAATATTTTTATCTGAAATAAAATCTTCTTTTTTACTTGAATTTTGATAAAACGAAGTACCTTGATGAAAACACAATGAATAATCTGGATTTAGTTCTAAAAAATCCACTTGTTTCTGTAATTTCAATGGGTCTGTCCAATAGTCATCACCTTCGCAAATGGCAATATATTCCCCTTTAGCTGTTTTTAACGTAAAGACAAAATTTTCCATTGAACCCAGATTCGGTTTTTGGTTAAAGTATTTAATTTTATGAGCTTCGGGGTGAGTTTTAAGAATTCTTTGAATGATTGCATCGGTTTGATCAGGTGAATTATCATTCGACAAAATAATCTCAAAATCGAAATCACATTGTTGCATCAAAACGCTGTTTATGGTTTGTTCAATAAACGCTTCTTGACCGTAAGTAATCATGCTAACACTTAATTTCATTGAAAAAAGGGTTTTTATTTAATTTTTTTTATATAAAATATTTATTCGGAAATTAGTCAAAGCGGCATCAGGTTGTTGAATTTTATAATGTAGCTTAAAATCTTCAGCAATGGAAATTAATTCTTGTTCGCTCCACCATCTTCCTATACCATTATTTGAAAAATCACCATTTTTTAAATTTTCTTCATAATGTTGAACGCGTTCAGGCGTATTATAAAAATTATATTTAAGTTCATCTAAAGGTACATTTGTTACATACAATTCAAAATTTGAACAATAATTTGAAATTGTTTCTATAATTTTTTTCAAATCAGCAGGTGTAAAATAAGCCAAAGCATCATTAAATAAAAACTTATTAGGGAGTTCATTAAAAGGGAACAACTTAAAAAAATCTTCTTTTGCGTTGCCTATTGTATAGAAAATATTTGCGTCAGCATTAAATTCTTGAGCAGTATCAATCAAATGTTTTGTAAAATCAAAAGCATAAACTTCTTTACAGCGTTGTGCTACAATCTTCGTTATCAACCCATTACCACAACATAATTCCAAAAGCACATCATTTTTGGAAATTTGCAATGAAACTATAATATCTTCAATTAAATTTTCAAAATCAGCTTTGTTAATTGGAAGTTTATTTTTTGTTTTTCCAACTTGATAAAACAAATCCGATTGTGTTTCTATAGTAATATTTCTGTAATCCTCCCAAAAGTTTTTCCAAAACTCCATATTTTTTCGTTTTTTAATTAATTTCCTCCTTGATAAAAATCAAACTCATTTAATAATACCTTCGTTTCTTCAATTGAATTGAACATTAAAACATCAATTATTGAAAGTGATCCCATAAATTCTTCTCCAAATTGTTTATATGATTTTGATTTTGAATGTAATATTTTTAATTCAATACCATTTTCATCAAATGTAGTTTTTGAATATAATTCTTTTCCGCCAATTGGGTTTATATAACTTGTTGCATTTTCTGCCAAACAGATATCAATTACCCGATCTTGGGCTCGCAATTGATTATTTTTATATTTTGAAGAGGTTGCAATCATTTTTGTATCAAGATTCAAATAATCACAGACTAGCATCACAGACATCACAGAAAATTCGGAAATTTTGACTCCTTCAAAAGATAGACATTTATTTATTAATTCATAAACCGGTTTAAAATAAGGTGCATTTTTATAGGATTGTTCTATAGTTAATAAAAATTTTCTTTTCCATTTATAAAAAAGTTTATCACAAATATTAATTTCATTAATTTTACTAAAGGAACTTGGATTTTCCAATGGAATTGTAAAAAGGAATTTATTATTTTTTACTACTATATTATTTCTATTAATCCAACCTTGTTTAATATAATTAACATCGTCATAAAATACAAAAGTATCAACATAATTAATCAGTTGAAAATAACCTATGTAAGGAAAAAAATAGGGTTGCATGATTGCTAATTTCATAACATTTTGTTTTTAGATATCTTGAAAATAATTAGTAAACAACCGAACAAATAATATCCAGTCCAAAAACAGGAATGTTTAATTTTTGAAAAACATCTTTCCGTTCTGCAAATGAATCATCGATAAATATAGCATCATTATTTTTTATATAATCCGATTTTTTATCGGTTTTTTCTAAATGAATGAGACTATCAAATAAAGAATTGAGTCTAAATTTCAACAAGGTTTCTTCTAAATTATGAATATGTTTGGTAATTAAATGAATTTTTTTGCCTGAATTGATGAAGCTATAAAGTTGTCCAACTAATTTATGATTAACTTTATTATCCACCAACAAAGTATCGTCTAAATCCACATAAACATGATTAAATTGCATATCGATTTTATAAATAGCATCTAATGCACGATCTAATTCTACATGAAAATTATTTTCAAGTATTTCAACTTTTTGCTCAAATATATTAAATATAGAAAGTTGAACAAAATTAATGCCTTTCGCCCGATATAAAGAAGAGGAACCTCCTATTCTTGAGGCTATTTCTAAAAGCGTTAATGCGCCGTTTACATCTTCTTTTACCTGGAAAAACCAAGCACCATTAAACGAAATTTCTTTACTAATTTTTGTTGCTAATTCATAAAAGCGAGCTTCTAAAGCTAAAGTTGCTGTATTGACACTTATACCATTATTAACCCGTTTTCTTTCTCTTGCACCTACAAAAAGTAAATTAGAATTAAAATCAGAAAAGCAATCAATTGTATATTCTTTTCCTGGCAAAAATTCCAAAATTAGCATATCGGAATGCGTGTCTAAAAAACTTGAAGCCTCTTCAAAATTAGTTGCTTTCAAAACATTTCGGGAACCATAACCTACATCAGGCTTTAGGAATACCGGATAATGGGTTACCTCATCTAACGTATCATATTGCTTTGGAAGTTTGATACAATCTTTTAATTTTTTATAGGTTTTCTGTTTAGAATTACACAAAGTTACTGTTTCTAATGAGGAACTAATTACCTTGCAACCTAATTCTGATTCCTGTTTTTTAATTTCATAGATAACGGCATCCATAGCAGGTAAAATAGCATCAATTTGATACTCTTGAACTATTTTTTTTAATGTCGCTATAAAATTTTCATCCTGAATATTTGGTAAATCTCCGATATAATTTTCAAAAACAAATTTTCCATGATCATCAACACTACTTGCCCCAATCAAGTTAAAATGAATGGAATGCTCTAAGGAGCGATACGCCTCAAGTGCTACTTCGGATCCGCATGGAAATAGTAATATGTTTTTTTTCATGAGCATAAACTTTAAAGATTCAATAAAGAATCCTGTTTTTTTTATATAATTAAACAACTCTACCTAAATTAATTATTAGCCTCAAAGGTAATTATAATTTTTATTTTAATAATTTTATTCATCATTATTTTGAATCAATTGCCAATAGCCACTTTTTGGAGATCCAATAAACGTAAGCTGCTTTAATTCTTTTAATTTTTCTATGTCTCTCAAAATAGTCCTTTTGGATACATTCATTTTTTTTGCAAGACTATCTATAGTAGTATTTTCATCATTTTTGATCGTATCTTTTATTTGTTGCAATCTATTTTTGGTGACATTTTTGGTGACATTTTTGGTGACATTTTTGGTGACATTACTAAATTGTCTTTGTCTCTTATATCCTATTTTAACTAAATAACCTCCTGAATTTTCTTCAAAATCAAAGTACATAGTTGGATAATGGGATATCATTTCTCTTATTCTACGATAGCCACTACCATATTTTTCAATATCTTTAGTTAAATAAAAAGCTTCCGTGATTAATTTATTTCTACTTTGTGCCTGATAAGTATCTGTTTTTAAGTCATTAATAGTAATATTTCCATACAATTTACCTGGATTAAAAATGGTAATTTCGTTATCAAAAATTCGAATTTGTATATCCGTTGGGCTTGTGTAATCTCTATGCACAATTGCATTTAATACCAATTCTCTGATAGCACCCAAAGGATACTCAAATATCTCAGTTCGTTGAGATGTTTCCCCTGTAATTTCAAAGGCTACTTTAAGATGGCTAACAATATTTGTCATTGTATTTTCTATAGTATCATAAAGGGAACCTCGTACCATTTTGTCATCTATTATTAAGGATTGTGTTTTGAACCTACCAATATGAACATTGTAAAACATTTCTTGTTTTGAAAAAAGTAACATAGCGGCATTGGAAGGCTTATCTTTTTGAATCAATCTTAATTTTTTCAAACAATCTATAGGCGTACCTACAAGTTTAAAACGCCCACTTTCATTAACTCTATGAATAAATTGAGCAACTTTATTCGAATCTAAATCATTCAACTCAGCATCTTGTTTTGGGTAACTATCCCAAGAAGTTTGAACAGATTTAAGATAAACATCATTAATTTCTGCAACAGTAAGCAAATGGTTTGCATTATTCTTTCTAATAAAAAACTTCCCTTGTAAAGCTACTGGTTTTACAGGAAATTCAGAAATAGAAATCACTACAATATTCTTATTTTCTAAAATAAAACTTGAAATATCAGGAAAAATGGAGGGTTCAGTTTTTAATTTTATTTCATTTTGCCAATTTTGAATACTTTCATCGTTTAAATGAACACCAACTAATTTACAATCATTTGAAACACCAATAAAAATCACACCACCTTTATGATTTGCAAATGAAACAATAGATACAATAGTTTCTTTGTTAAAAGCTTGCTTAAATTCAGTGGTTTCGCTTTCTCCTTGTTTTATTACATGCAACCAATCCACTTTTGTTTACTTATTGATTAATTCACAAATCATTTTTAATTCAAATACTTCCAATCCTTTATACAAAGGCAAACACAAAATTCGTTTGGCAATACTTTCGGAAACTGGCATTTCTGTATAAGTCATGTAATCAATCGTATTTAAAGACGGACAAAAATAACGTCTTGGAAAAATTTCTTTTTCATTCAAAGTATTTTGAACCTGCAATAAAACGGCTTCCGATTCAAAAATCACAGGATAGTAACTGTAATTCCAAACGGTATTTTCTCGAATTTTTATTGTTTTTACTTTTTCAAAATCGAGGTTCGAATTATAATAATCGCACACTTCTTTTCGGGCTTCTAAAATACTTGACATAAACGGAAAAACACTCAATCCCATAGCGGCTTGCAATTCGGAAATTTTCCCATTTATACCCAATCCATGAAAAGCTAAAGGCCCATTATGACCAAAGTTATGACTGTAAAAAGCTTGATGTTGCAAGGTCGTATCATTACAAAATAACGCACCACCCTCGCCAGTATGAAATAATTTTGTAGCATGGAACGAACATGTACTTACATCTCCAAAATCAAAAATACTTTTACCTTTATACGTAACTCCAAAACAATGTGCAGCATCATAAATAACGGCTAAATTGTGTTTTTTAGCAATTTGCTCCAGTGCTTCCAAATGGCAAGGATTTCCAAAGACATGCGTAGCTAAAATCGCTGTAGTTCTTGGCGTAATTGCTGCTTCAATTTTCGTTTCATCAATTGTTAAATATTCCGGGTGAATGTCCACAAAAACAGGCGTACACTGTTCCCAAACAATGGCAGCTGATGTAGCCACATAACTAAAAGGAGTGGTGATGATTTCCCCGTTATTCCCTAAAAGTTTCAAAGCAATTTGTAGCGGAATTGTTCCATTATTCATAATAATAATGTTTGAAACCGCTAAATAATCCATAAGTTTAGCTTCCAATTCTAAAAGAAGCTCCCCGCGATTGGTTAGCCATTCATTTTTCCAAATTCGGGCTACTTGTTCATTATATACTTCCTGTGGCGGAAAAAAAGTTTTGGTAACGTTGATCATGTTAAAAATGTATTTGATGCAAATATACTATTAATTATTGAAGTAAAGCATCATTATAGTATTGTAATAATTTCTTGGTATAAGCCGAAGTTCCAAAACCACTCACTAACTTTTCAGCGATTCGATTGGTATCATAAACCACTTCTTTTTTGATTATTTTTTCAATAAAAAGTGCCATGGATTGATAATCTCTAATTTGGAAAACTTTCCCATTTTCTTCATCAATCAATTCATCAACGCCCCCGCATTGTGTTGTGCAAACTGGCAATCCTGTTCCTAAAGCCTCCATAAGCGAAACACACATTCCTTCCATTAATGAAGACAAAATAAACATATCCGCTTGTTGAAATTTCGAAGCAATAGAAGCCCTTGAATGATTTTCAGGATAGATATAAACAGCTACATTTTTATAGTCAAAATCGGTAATTAATTGTTTAACAACTGCTTCATTGTTCACACCCCAACCGTTGATGCCAAAATAATGAAACTCAATTTTTTTATCAAAAGCAATGGTATCTAAAACTTTTAGGGTTTTAAAAATTGTTTTTTGGTCTTTAAAATAGGTATAAGCACCAATCGAGATTATTTTAAAAACAGAAGAATCTGCCTTCGCAACTGGAAAAAACAGCTTCTCATTTACATAATTACCTAATATTTCAAATTCAAATTGATAGCCATGCGTTAATAGTTGTCGTGCCTGGTCGTGGCTAGAAACCAACATCTTATGGGCGTTTTTAATGACTTCATGAATGAGTTGCATACTGCGTTTCGTTCGATAGGTCAAAATAAATTTTTGTTGTTCATGAATCACGTAAGGAACACCTGTTTTTTTATGAAAAATACTCGCCCAAAAACCTGCTTCATAAATTGTATTGACGTGAATTACCGAATTTTTATCAACATGTAGCCTAGCATTTAGCCTCTTGAAGTAATAACTTTCAATAGCATCTTGCACAAAATAAGGTAAAAACCAAAAAGTGAGATAGGAAACCGTAGTTACCGACATTCCTTCCTCCGAAATGCGGTGTTTAAAATCGATTAGTTTCCAATATTTCAAAAATTCACGAATACTTTTTGGGTTAAAAACAACCATTTCAACCTCAAAAGTATCTTTTACCAATTGGGCTTGCTCTCTAAAAAAGGAGGCATCCCACGAACAAAATACGAATAATTTTTTTTTCATTATGCTAATTAATTTTATAAAGTATGCTTCAACTAGTACCCCCAATTGTTAACTAAAAGTACAAAAAAAGGATTAATTAAATTTATTTCTAACCTTCATCAAGCGTTCAAATTGTTTAACACTTAGTAATTTTGCTAAATTATGATAAATTTTGCGACTAGACAAGGAATAGCAATGAAACTGATTTAGAATATTTTTTATATAATTTCTATGCGTATATTCCAAATCAAGATGATTGTGTTTCATTAAAGAAAAATAATTATTCAAACAAGATTGGACTAAATAAGTATTCAAATTATCTTGTAATTCCTCATTTTTTTCATTTTTCATTAATTCTTTAACCTCAAGTATGCCCTCAATTTCATGCAATCTCCTCAAGGAATAAGGACTTCTAATGGTGCTTTCATTTTCAACAAAATAAGTATAAAGCGGCACATCAATAAGCCCAATTACATTTGCTTTATAGGCCATTTTACAGGAAAAATAAATATCTTCAAAAACTTTACCTTCTTTAAAAAATTCATTTTCAATCAATTTTCTTGAGTATAATCTTGTAAAAACGCCAAAAAGCTGCCCTTTAATAATTCTTGGTAATGGATTTTTATCCAGAACAAAACCTTTTTGTTGTGTTGAATTTCGTTGTTCCAAAGATGTAATAGTACTACATTCCACAAGATCTAATTGATTATCTTCAATATAGTATAACATGAGTTCCATCATGTTCAATTCAATCCAATCATCACTATCCACGAAAGCGATATAAGTTCCTTTTGCCAGTTGCAATCCCAAATTTCGGGCGGCACTTTGTCCTTTATTTTCCTGATGAAAAACTTGTATTCTATTATCTTTTAAGGCATAAGCATCGCAAATAGCTCCACTTCCATCAGGTGAACCATCATTAATTAGTAAAATTTCCAAATTGGAATACGTTTGATGAATCACACTGTCCAAACATCTAGACAAGTAAGCTTCTACTTTATAAACCGGAATAATAATTGAAATTAATGGTGTTTTTGACATACTTTTGAATTTCAGCTTTAATAATAAATATGCGAATTGATCTTGATTAAATACTTATTTTTTACACTTACAATAGAACTTCTACCTTATTGACTACAAATCATTTAGTAACTTTTGAATGGTTGAACTTGCCGCATTCCAATTCAATCTCTTTTGAAATTGATCAAAAGAAGAAGTACATAAAGCTTTATATTTTTCTACATCTAAAAATAAATTATATATATAGGTTGCCCAATCAACAGCCTTCGTATCTAATGAAAAGGTTTTTCCATTTAACTCCTCTTTTATTATTGTGGTTATCCCGCCCACATTTGATGCAATTGAAGGAATTCCGTTTGCGTTAGCTTCACAATAAACCAAACCATAAGCCTCTGCTTTAGAAGGTACTAACATAAAGTGACACAAATCGTATAACGACTCCAATTTCAAGATTCCGTCTTGATTTTTTTTACTGATAAATCCATAATTCACGATGCAATCTGGTATTTTTTCAAAAGGTAATATTGGAATACCAACCACATGAAGCGTAGTTTTTAGTCCCAAATTATTGATTATTTGAACTATTTCAAACGCTAAACCAATAACAAAGTAAATGTAATTCTTGACTTCCTTTTTTTTAAACCGTTCTTTGGTTTCGGAATAGGATTTTGGTGCTTGAATATTTGCAATGGAAAAACCTAATACAGACCATTGATGCATATCATTTGCATCATACGTTGTTATATACGAAATTTTCATATACTTCTTTTATAAATTTAATTTTCGCTTAATTCGTTTGAAAATACCTTTAATCGTTTGGTGGTGTAAGTAAATTATTTGATGGTGCTGCGCTTCCATTTTCAAATAATCACTGTAAAAAATACCAAAATGCTTTTGAAACAATCGCAAATCTTCTGCTCTCCGAAGAGGTTCATTGGTATTGCTTATTCCTGTTTTATCAAATACACTTACTTCCTGCTTAATATGTTGAAAAACGAATAAATCACTAACCAAACAGCGTACATAAAATTCTTTATCTGCGGAAATTTTATAACTTTCATCTAAAATCCCGATACGCTCAAAAACCGACTTTTTAAAAAATGTAGCTTGATGTGGCAACGAATTAATCACAAAAAAAAAGGGACTGAGTGCATCTGGATACGAATAGTTTTCTTCTGATTTATAATCGCCATAAATTATATCCCCCTTAAAATTAGGATGATTCACTATGTTTTCTAAAGCAGTATTTCCATTAAATGCATCGCCGCTATTCATGAATAAGACATAAGAACCCTTGACTTGTGCAAGCCCTTTGTTCATTGCATTATAAATTCCAGAATCCGGTTCACTTATCCAATAGGACAAACTTTCTTTATATTGTTCTATAACAGCCGAACTGCCATCTTTTGAACCTCCATCAATAACCAAATACTCAAAATCAGTAAAACTTTGATTTAATACACTTTGCATGGTGTAAGCTAATCCCTTAGCATCGTTATAATTTATGGTTATTATAGAAAGTTTAATCATTTTAATAAGATTTTAATGTCTATTAATAGGTTGCTTTTACCATTTTCAAATCGCTTTCCATCATTTCAGCAACTAATCCTTTCAAATCATATTTTGGAATCCAATTTAATTTGGTGTTTGCTTTTGTTGGATTTCCAATTAATAATTCCACTTCTGTAGGTCGATAATATTGTGGATCTACTTTCACAACTGTTTTACCAATTTCTACTTGATAAGCTGGATTGCTACAAGCTGTTACTACTCCAATTTCATTTTCTTGTTCGCCTTGAAATTCCAAAGTGATGCCACATTCTGCAAATGCCATTCTAACAAAATCCCGAACGTAAGTTGTTGTTCCTGTTGCAATTACAAAATCTTCTGGCGTTTCTTGTTGCAACATCGCCCACATCGCAACTACATAATCTTTGGCATGACCCCAATCGCGTTGTGCATTTAGATTTCCTAGAAACAAACACTCTTGTTTTCCTTGTGCAATTGCAGCGGTTGCCATGGTGATTTTTCGAGTTACGAAAGTTTCCCCTCTTCTTGGTGATTCGTGATTGAATAAAATTCCATTGCAAGCATACATTCCGTAAGCTTCTCTGTAGTTTTTTGTAATCCAAAATCCATATATTTTGGCAACTCCATAAGGCGAACGCGGATAAAAAGGCGTTGTTTCCGATTGTGGTACTTCTTGCACCAAACCATAAAGTTCTGAAGTGGAAGCTTGATAAATACGTGTTTTTTTGGTTAGATTTAAAATGCGAACTGCTTCTAAAATTCGTAATGTTCCCAAACCATCCACATTTCCAACATATTCTGGTGAATCAAAACTCACTTTTACGTGCGACATCGCTCCTAAATTATAAATTTCATCAGGGCAAACCTCTTGAATAATTCGAATGATATTGGTTGAATCTGTTAAATCACCATAATGTAATTTAAAATTTACATTATTTTCGTGTTGATCTCTATAAATATGGTCAATACGTTGGGTATTAAAAGAAGAAGCTCTTCGTTTTACCCCATGAACTTCATATCCTTTTTCTAATAATAATTCTGCTAAATAAGAACCATCTTGGCCCGTAATTCCTGTGATTAATGCTACTTTCATCTTGATATATTATTAATTTATTAGAAAAATTTTGGAATAGCAACTTCCTTAAATTTTTCGCAAACAAATTTTATTTTTTCTTCGTCTAAATACAAATGATTTGGAAGATACAAACCATAATCATGAATAATGTCGGCAACTTTTAGAGAAGCTTCACCATATTTTTTAATCCAAAATGGTTGTTTACCCATGCTACCACAAATGATACTAAATTGTATAATTTAATGCTTTCAATTCGTTCGCATGGTTGGTCTAGAGATGTTGATGCCAACTATAAAGACGAATGGAAAGCCGCTTACAATATTGATAATGTTCGGGAATATTATACCTTTTATTATCCTGGTTTCAACCTTCGTTCTACAGATTTGAATGCCTTTTTAGGAATTTCTCAAATG
>Ga0247722_10001336_pt1 | contig 13728 bp, 7 predicted proteins | sample MSEWelMarce3H_FC_FD_189094 | JGI IMG/M metagenome (GOLD analysis project Ga0247722, IMG submission 189094) | Subsurface sediment microbial communities from gas well in West Virginia, United States - MSEEL Well Study Marcellus 3H_FC | ecosystem: Environmental > Terrestrial > Deep subsurface >... | reverse complement strand
AACTAAAAAGGGGATTGTTATGGCAATTGTGTTTAAGATTTAATGGGACAAATTTAACATAAAATTTTAATTAATTGCATTTTTTTTAATTTTTTTTTAATTTTCTATGTTAAATTTTTAAGCACTAATGAAAAAAGGGGTGCTTATAGCTGTTTATACTCCGTTTTTATACTAAATCTTGTAAATTTAAAAAGTTTCGCATTTCTTTGTTTTCTTTTTTCAAATAATTAATTATATTTGTATCCCATTGGAGGTATTCCAATATTTTATAAACAAAAAAATAGTAGTATGCAACAAATTCCTAGTGTTGACTTACGTGATTTCCTGTCGGATGAACCGGCACGTAAACAAAAATTTGTAAATGAAATCGGAAAAGCTTATGAAGAAATAGGCTTTGTAGCTTTAAAAGGTCATTTTTTAGATGATCAATTGGTAGAAAATTTATATTCTGAAGTTCGGAATTTTTTTGCACTACCCTTAGCAACCAAATTAAAATATGAAATTCCCGGCATTGGAGGACAAAGAGGCTATGTTTCTTTCGGAAAAGAACATGCAAAAGGTCGTTCTGCTGGCGATTTAAAAGAATTTTGGCATTTTGGGCAATATGTGGAGGCAACTTCTAAATATGCAACAGAATATCCTGAAAATGTTACCGTTAATGAATTGGCTAACTTCAATTCAACTGGTAAGGAAGCCTATAAAATGCTTGAAAAAACCGGAATTTATGTTCTTCGAGCTTTGGCAATTTATATTGGGCTTGATGAATTTTATTTTGATAACTATATTCATGATGGAAATAGTATTTTAAGACCTATTCATTATCCTCCAATTACCGATGAACCAAAAGATGGAGCGGTGCGTGCTGCGGCTCATGGCGACATTAATTTAATCACCCTTCTGATGGGGGCTCAAGGAAAAGGGCTGCAAGTGCAAAATCACAACGGCGACTGGATTGATGCAATGGCTCAACCCGATGAACTAATGATAAATGTGGGTGATATGCTCTCAAGACATACCAATAATAAACTAAAATCTACAATTCATCAAGTCGTGAACCCGCCTAGAGATTTATGGAGTACCTCTAGGTATTCCATCCCGTTTTTTATGCACCCCGTTAGTGATATGCGTTTGGATTGCCTACCTGCTTGTATTGACGAACAAAACCCAAAATTATTCGATGATATTTCGGCTGGCGAATTTCTTCACGAACGATTGGTGGAATTAGGACTCATAAAAGCATAATCAAAGATAAATAAAAGTAACTTTGCAAACCCACTTCTTTTGAGTGGGTTAGCTTTTTTTGAAAAACTTTTTGAAACAATGGACTTACAAGATCAATTAAAAAAATTATTTCCAGACCATCAACCGGAAGTCGAAGCTCCTGAAACAGAAGCGGAACCCCATCAATTATTCGTTCAAAAGGAACCAATAATTTGTAAATACGAAAAAAGAAAAGGAAAACCCACAACAATCATTTCAGGATATGAAGGCGAAGATGAGGACTTTAAAATTCTAGCCAAAGAAATAAAAAACAAATTAGCTGTGGGGGGTACTTTTAAAGACGGTGAAATCATTATTCAGGGTGATTATCGCGATAAAATAATGAAAATTCTTCAAGATAAAGGCTTTAAAACCAAAAGAGTAGGGGGCTAATGTAGCACCTTTCTGAAAATAAAATACATTATGATACAAGCTTCTGAATTAATATTAAATCCCGATGGTAGTGTTTATCATCTGAACTTAAAACCGGAACATATTGCCCACAATATCATTTTTGTAGGTGATCAAGATCGGGTGGAAAAAATCACACAATTGTTTGATACTATTGAATTTAGTACTCAAAAACGGGAGTTTAAAACCCAAACAGGTACTTATAAAGGCAGCCGAATTTCTGTAATTTCCACTGGAATAGGACCTGATAATATCGATATTGTAATGAATGAACTCGATGCTTTAGTAAATATCGACTTCCAAACCCTTGCTCCCAAACAAGAATTAACCGCTCTGAATATTGTTCGTATCGGTACTTCGGGATCGTTACAACCTGATATTCCGTGTGATAGTATCGTTATGAGTCAATATGCAATTGGATTAGACAATATGTTGCGTTCCTATTTAATTGACGCAATCACGCATACTGAAATCGAAAATGCTTTTATGGAACAAACAAATTGGGACGCTAAAAAAGGAAGACCTTACGTGATTGAAAACAGTAAAAAATTAGAAGCACTTTTTGATGATGCTTCAATTTTTAAAGGATTTACAGGAACAGCAGGCGGATTTTATGGGCCACAAGGGCGAGTGCTTCGCTTGGCTATTCAAGACCCAAATCTCAATCAAAAAATGGATCAATTTAGTTATAATGGCATCAAGATGACCAATTTAGAAATGGAAACTGCGGCAATTTATGGACTAGGAAAACTACTCGGACATCATTGTTTGTCATTAAATGCCATCATTGCAAACAGAGCTACAGGCACTTTTAGCAATAATCCCTACAAAGCCGTTGATGCATTAATTAGTTACGCATTAGATAAATTTTAGACTTCTTTTTTATTTCTAATTGAAATAATATTGCTTTTACTTTATATTTTTCAGAACCGAAATAGCTATCGGTTCTGGAAAATTATAGTAAGTGTCAAGCATAAATAATTGATTATTCGGTTTAATCTGCATTGATTTTTAGTTGTTGACTGTTTGAAAACGTTGATAACTCGGGTGCATACATGCTTTGTAAATTTGCAATACCATCTTGAAAAATGCCTATATTTGTTACTACAACTTCATATTCTAAGGAGTGGTTTCCAGGTGTAATACTATCGAAAAAGAAGTTTGTACTCGCGTCTTTTGTACTTCTATAATACGATAGACCATCTTTATATTCATGTGTTGAAAGTATTTCCAATGGCTCATAACAAGCAGCTCGATTGTCTTTTAGATGCACAAAATCAAGCTGTTCTGTGGTTTGAATTTGAATTTGTATTACTAGAACATCACCCACTATTAATTGCGATGTTTTTATAGGATGAAGTAAATTTCCGTTGCCAGTCTTTTCTAACTTATATATGTTTTTTTGAACCGAAAGTGTTTCATTTTTGCTAGACTGTATGGCTTTTAAGTCTTCAAAATAGTGCCAATAAACAGTAGCATATCCAGGCACTGACGCTGTGTTTTTAAATTTTATACTTGCCATTTCTTTTTTAATTTCAGATTCTTTGTAAGTTATTGAGAATGGAATAATTGGGTTTTCGGATGTGTTTTTATTGGTGATGATTTGGTTTCCAACAGAAATTTCAGATGTTTCATTGGTACGATCTATCCATTTTGTGCCATAATTAAGCATCGCAAAAATAGCTTCTGATGTTGCTTTTGTAGATGGCCAATGCTGGTTTTTTTTGAGATAAAGCAATCTTAATTTTAGTGCTTCAATACTTTTCGTGTCATTCAAAATTTCGGCTATAGTTTCAAGAAGTAATACCTGAGTTTCTGTTTCAGATTGATGCCATCTTGTTCCATTTATGTTTTCTAACCAGTGCATACCTGTTTCTTCATCTAGAATAGCTGTTGCAACTAATTGATTTCCAATTTCTTTTGCGAATTTCTCATCTCCAAACCGATAGGCCACAAGTGCTACAAGTGCTTTTTGATAAAGTGAAAATGATGTCCAATTCGATTGCCACGACTTGATTGTTTTTGCAACTTCTTCGGTTACTTCAGGTTTCAAGGGAAGCTCTTTAATGAAAAAACTTCTAGCATACAGATTGTGCAACTCAAGTATAGAATTTTCTTTTTTCTTTTTTAAAATAGTTTGGTCTAAATAGGGGATTCCTTTTTGAATAAATGAATCAAAATTTTCTTTCTCATTAGGAAGTAATTTCAATAAATGTCCCATACTTGCGAGTAAATGTTGGGTAATAAATGCATTGGCACTTCCACCATCAAACCATGCGAATGCACCTGATGGTAGTTGCTTATCATTAAGTTTTTGCAAGGCCTTTTGTTTATTTTTTTCAAGATTTGGGAGAGATAAAAGTGTTGCTAATTGTTTGTTTTTTGTTGCTTCTGATTGCGCATCGAGTAGCCAAGGCGTTTCTTGTAATTGTATGTTTTTTAAGGCTTCATTAGCTTTCAATGTAGCCTCCTCTGGATTTTTTTCCCATTCTTGAAGCAGTAATTTAAACGCATTGTTTTGCTGAATGATGTTGCTTGCCATTGCATTTCCAAAGTATTTTGAAAAAGTTTGCTCGGCACAATCGTGTTCAAAATTAATTAAATATGGCAAGGCTTTCAGAAGCAATATCGTAGGATTTCCGGTATAGTCAATTTGCAATTTAAAATTTTGCTGTGTTTGACTTTTTGAATTATGTAAATTTTCTATTTCAATTGTTTTTGTAGTTGTTGCAGGAACAAAAACAGGATAGGATTCCGTAATCAAAATTTTATTTGGCAAAACAGGAATTATATTTTCTTCACCATCACTGAATTGTTCTGTTTTTGCTACAATTTTATAGTGCAAACCTTGTAAACCTTTCGGAATTGAAAGTGTCCAAAGGAGTGTTTCACTACCATTTGCCTGACAAGAAAATTGTTGAATAGCGGTTTTATTTCCAATAATTTCGTTAATTTCTTTCCCGGTTGCAGCATCAAAAAGTGATAACATTGCGGTTCCGTTTTGAGTGATAGAGGCACTATTTGCAATTGTTACCTTTAGGGTTATGGTGTCTAATTCACGCATAAATCGGGGCATAAAAGTTTGTAACATAATTTCTTTTTGAGAAATGATATTGGTTTCGAGCTGTCCTATATTTGCATTTTTATCGTGAGCAAAAAGTCGTAACTTCCAAGTTGTCAATGATTCAGGATTGGTAAACTGGAACGAAAATTTTCCCTTGGCATCTGTTTTTATATGTGGGAAAAAGAAAGCGGTTTCATTAAAGTTGGTTCTCGTTTTTATTTGTTTTAATTCTTTTTTACTAGCCGTTGTGCTAATTATCACCACACCATTTGCACCTCTTGAACCATATAATGCTGTTGCTTCTTCGCTTTTTAATAATACAACTGATTCGATATTTGCTTCATTTAAAGAGATTGAAGAGGCTGTAACAGGTTCTCCGTCAATTATATATAGCATTTCTTTGTCGTCTTTTATGGAAGTACTACCTCTTAAAACTATTCTTGTACTGCCACCAGGAACTCCAGAAGTATTTGTTACATTTACTCCATTTACATATCCACTAAGAGTATTTTCTGTAGTTATGGAATATGAAACGTTCTTTGTGGCTTTTTTTATCCCTAATGCTGTAACAACATTTTTATCAAATTGTTCAATTTCTTCAATTAACATAAAAATTTCCAAATAACCATTAGATTTAATAACATAATCATACGCATTCCCATCATAATGAAAAATTGTTATGGTGTCGCCAATAATTGCATTAATCTCAAATTCACCATCAAAATTCGTTATTGTGGATTGATTGGTTCCTTTATTTACCACTTTTATGCCCGCATTCGGTCCTAATTGATCATAAATTATTCCTTTTTTGAACCCGATATTTTCGTTTCTTCGAAGTTGTTTTTCAATAAAACTAAAGTGCTTTTGTTTCACTTCGTTACTATTTGGGTTTATAAAATTGAAACCATGCCAAATAAAATTGGGTTCTTTTGAAAAAGAGGTAAAAAACCGAGTTGCTTTAGGTTGTTGTTTCAATTGTATTGTTCGTAAATTATTTTCCACAAAATCTGGGAATTTTGGTAATTTGTCATAATTATAAAAAGTTGCATCACGCCAATAGTCCTTTTTAAAATGATCTAAAGAAATATCATACATACTGGCTAAAATCTCTGTTTCTAGTTTTGGATTTGTAATTTTGAACGACCAATTTTCGATGCTTCCAGGCTCAATTTTATTTCTAAACCTTTCAATTTCAATTGGAATAGCAGTGTCTATTTTTTCATTTTCAATATGAAGGGTTTTCGCAAAATAATCGTTTTCCCAAAACGTACTAAAATGAAAATCGTGCACTTTCGTTTTGTTTTTTGGAAATTGTAATATCAATTTACCATTTTGCAATTGATTTAATTGCATTTCATCTGCAAATTTTTCACCCTCATAGTGTCTGGAATTTATCCATAAATCGGGAATTTCAGAATATATTTCAATTTCAAAATCTGATGATTCTTTTTTTGAAATATCAGTTACAATAAATAATTTTTTTTGGTTTTCTCTTTTATTGGAACCAATTAATTCAAAATTAAAAGTCGTAGATATGGTATTCCCTTTGGCATCATTTGCACTAATTTCTATTTTGTAATTTCCAGTTTTCTCTTTTGAAAGAAAGTCTAAGTTAATTGTTTTTGATAAGTTCGTATCATACGGAATACTTACGATTTCTTTTTCTGTAACTACCTCATCAGTAACACTATAAGGTTCAAAAGGAAACAGTTTTTCAAAATCACTTCTGTTGATACTAGCAAGCTCAGGAAAGGGGAAAGCTCTGTTTTTTAGAAATTTTTTACGATCAAGATAACTAATTTTCAATATTCCTTTTGATTTTATTTCAAAACCATTATATGTTGTACTGCCTATGTTTATAGTTATTGGTTCTTCTTGCATCATTTTTCTTGATCCATAAATCTGGAGTTGCAACATTTTTTGATTACAATTTACTTCCTTATTTTTAGTTCTTGTTTCACCATTTGAAGCAGTAATTGCAACTTCAATTTCATAGGATATGGATTGTATGGAATCTAATTTTAGCTTTTCATGCTCGGCTTTAAATGCAATTTCGAAATTCCCTTTTTCATTGGTTTTGGTCGTGCTTTTCATAAAGTTTTTATCCGAAAGCACGGTATTATTGTCAAGAAAAAGTGTTCTTGAGATGGTGTAAGCCACTTTCGCATTTGCAATAGGTGTGTCGGACAATGATTTTGCATTACCTTTTATTGAAATTGCCGATCCAATGGTGTAATTTTCTTTGATGCTGTCAAATTGAATCTCAAATGTTGGTCGTTTGTATTCTTCAACTTGAAAATAAAACGTATCAGAATCAAACAGAAATTCATCCCAAATAATATGTTCATCTTTTCTTGATTTGTAATATAATTTGTCTTTTGAATAGTCTTCTGCTTCGTTGATTTCTATATAATATTGTCCTAAATTTCCTGTTTTTGGGAGCTGTATTGTTCCTGAAAAACTTCCCATTGCATTGGTTTGAACATCAAATTTCTCAATTTTATTATGGCTTGCATCATATAGGGTTAGCCCAACCGTTAAAAATGGCGTTGTACTCTTTTTACTTTCATTTTTTTGAAAAATTATTCCTTTGTAATATATCTTTTGCCCTGGTCTATAAATCGCTCGATCAAAATATAACTTTGGTTTGTATACCGTTTCTTGTTTTTCAACTTCTGAATAAACTATTGGTTCGAAATAGTAAAATGAAGAATCGTCATCTTTTGTCAAAAAAACACAATTTTTTTCGTTTATTTTTTCTTTTTCTGTTCGTTTTTTGAATGCAATGATACCTTTTTGATTCGATTTTAAGCTTTTAGGTTTCTTTTTTTCAAAAGTTGCGGTAACATTTTGTATTGCTTTTCCTGTTTTTTTATCGAAAATAGAAAACAATTCTTGGTTTGAATTTTCCTGTTTTTGAATGGCAAATTGGCTCACGCAAATGGTTTCAACTGCAAGTGATTTTGAAGGGTTTTCCGAATTCGTATTGGTTTCAAAAGTTATTATATAATTCCCTAGTTCTAATTTTTCTAATAACAATTCTGTAGAAAATTCAAAGTATGGAACAGGATTATGTACTTGTTTTTTTAATTCAAGATATGTTTTTTTTGAAGTAATCCAACTTAGTAATATCGAATCTCGTTTGATGGAATGATGTACCTTAGCAGCCTTATAAACAGGAATTTTATAAAAACGAATCGTAATGGAATCGGTGTTTTTATAACGTACAAATACCCGATTCACTTCTTTAGGATACCATTCTTTTTTTAATTTTACTTCTAAATGTGTTGCTGTTATCTGAGTATTCAAATTTTCAGCTTTTTGAAGCACCCACGTGTTTTTTTTGGAATTAAAAATCGTGTCCAATACTGATTTTGCGGCTACTAGTTGGTTCGTAACGTCCGTTTTTTCTGCCTGGTTTTTTAATAGAATTACTCGTTCTAATCGTATTTCTTGCTTCAATTCTTCGGTTTGACTCTCTTTTTCCAATGCAACAAGCTGTTTCATAAGCAAAGTCGAATTTGGAATTAAATTTTTAAAATATAACATACGTTTTAATGCGTATTTTCTACATGCTTCAGGGTTCGATTTCAGATATTTTTTTTCAATATCTTGCAGTAATTTTATAAAAATATTCCAATTCTTATTTTCTGATTCAGCTAAATTCGTATTTATAAAATTCGCTGAAGTTTCGTAATATGCTGTTTTTGAGTATGAAAGTTTTTTATAATTGCTGTTTTTTTGAACAACGGAATAAAAATAGGTACAAACAGTATCAAACAAAAAAGCGTAAAGTGTGGCATTTTCTAATTTACTAATTGGTGAAATATCAAAAAGTTGCGGATATTCATTCAGAATTTCATCTTCCAAAAGTTGTTGCTCGTTCAAACTAGAAAGAAAAGCATTGTTAATTTCATTTTCAAAATCATTTTTCGACCATGAAAAGATATCGGTGTTTTTTGTGGAAGTTTCATTGCTTTTATTTAGTAAACGATAACGATTATTGTTGTAATAATCACTTAATATTGTGGCATAAATATAGTTAAAAAGTGCTTTTGAAATAGGTTTTGCATCAATTATTTCTTTTTGAAGGTTTAGAATAATGGTATTTTGAGCTTGTTTATCATACAATTGAATAAATTTAGATTGGTATAAAAAACAGGTAACAAGCTCCGTTTCTAGATTGTTTTTCTTAGCATTTTGGTATAATTTTTCTACTTCTTGTAGCACTTCTTTTGTTTTACCATCTTTTTCTAATTGATAGACTTTCAACCAGTTATCTTGTGATTGACCAAAAAAAAGGATTATGAAAAAAAAGAGTAAGGTTGTTAATTTTGCTTTCATTATAATTGATTTTATACCTTAAAGATGGTAAAAATAGAAAAAAGGTTGGGAAGTCTTTAAAATTTCTTTAAATATTTTTCTTAAATAATTTTTGATTTTCTGATTTCATTTGATTTTTTTGAACCGAATCTTTAGGCATTCTTGCTATCCCTATTCCCGCCATCCACTTTATCTTTTTGGTTACGATTTTCAGTTGAGGTACATTTTAAAGCACAAGCCTTATTTTTCCAAAACTCGAATAACCAAAAAGGATGCCGTTCCTGTCGGGGGTATGAAGTGAAGTGAAGGCATTTTTGGGACTGTTTTTCAGTTCATTTATAAAAGGCAATAGAAAAAAGGCAGCAGGCAAAAGGCATCAGGCAAAAGACAAAAGGTAAAGCAAAAATATCCAAAATATCCTCCCATTTTTTTCATTCCAATATTCCCCTCCGTTTTCCTCTTTCAGTTGTTGCCATGACTTTACAGGGTTGTGGTTAAAAAGTTCCATAGGGACGACCCATTTTGTAGCAACGGATTTTAATCCGTTTTAGAAAATATTTCCCGTTGGGACAGCCATCTTTGTGGTTTCAGGAAGAGATTGCTTCGTGTCTCGAAAGGACGATACGTGAATTACGAAACTAGAAATTCTGAAGTGTCGAAAAAAAAATCCGTGAAAATCCTTTATCCCGAAGGATCGTGACACGTCCGTGGCAAAAAAAATAAATTATAGAATAGCTTAATTTTCTTAAGAAACGTTTCAAATTGAGATTACTTCGTACCTCGCAATGTCGATGCGTGAATTACGAAAATAGAAATTCTGAAGTGTCGTAAAAAAACTTACTAATATAAATCCAACTGAAAAGCGTAACCAAAAAGATAGAGCGGACAGCGGGAATAGGGACAGCAATAAAGCCAAAAGATTCGGTTCAAAAAAAGAAAATGATGTTTGTTTTACTGCTTTTTAATATAGTTTACCATTAAAGTAATGGTGTCTTCTTCCGTTTCATCGGTGAAGAACAACTCGTCTAAATCTTCCCATGCCGAAAGCACTTCTTCAGTGGCTTTTTCGAGTAAAAGTTGGCGTTCTTTTGTTTGTGTGCTGTATTTTTTTGGAAAAATCTTTACGGCATTAGCAATTATTTCGGCGGTTTTTACGGCTTCAATTTTCTGATATGCAATGATGATTTCTTCTACATAACTGCCTATTTCTGCTGCAAAAAAGTAGTGAAATCCACCTTCGTTCATGCTACCTTCAAAGTTGTCAATGTAAAGGAACGTTTGTTCTTTTTCTGATAAATTAAAAAAATCTTCGTTTTCGTTTTTTTTGGTTTGAATTAGATTTCCCATGGCTTCAATGATTTCGTTTTCATCGGTAAGCTGGCAAATTTCATTTAGTGTTTTCATATATTAAAATTTATTTTTTAGCGGTAAAATAGGGTATCGCCTTTTTATTTATTGGTGATTACTTCACTAAGATTTATTTTATTGGTGTTCCGTGAATTTTATTTTCTTGCACAAACTTGTTGTTAATCGTGTTTTCATAATTTACCTTGTAGTATTTTTATTTCGTCTCTTAATTTTGCAGCTTGCATAAAGTCTAATTCTTTAGCGGCACTTTCCATTTCTTTTCGCAGTATTCGGATTTTTTTCTCGATTTCAGGTTTTGAAAGGTAAAGGCTTTCGGGTTCAGCGGCTTTTAAGGCTTCTTTTTCGTAATAGCCAGTTGAAACGGAATTTTCGGTAAAGGCACTTCCAAGACTTTTGTTTAGGGCTTTTGGTTGTAGGTTGTTTTTGGTGTTATAATTAGTTTGTTTTTCTCTTCTATAATTGGTTTCATCGATTGTTTTTTGCATGGAAGCTGTTATTTTATCGGCATATAAAATGGCTTTTCCGTTGATATTTCTCGCGGCTCTTCCAACAGTTTGTGTTAGCGAGCGATGACTTCTTAGGAAACCTTCTTTGTCGGCATCAAGTATGGCAACGAGCGAAACTTCTGGTAAATCGAGTCCTTCTCGTAGCAAATTGACCCCGATTAAGACATCAAAAAGACCTTTTCTTAAATCTTGCATGATTTCAACACGTTCCAAAGTGTCCACATCAGAGTGGATATAGCGGCATCTGATGGCAACTTTTGTTAGGTATTTTGCTAATTCTTCTGCCATTCTTTTGGTTAAAGTGGTTACTAAAACCCGTTCATCAGCTTCACATCGAAGTTGTATTTCCTCGATTAAATCATCAATTTGATTGGCACTTGGTCGAATTTCAATTATGGGATCTAAAAGGCCTGTTGGTCGTATAACTTGCTCAATATAAATACCTTCTGTTTTTTGGAGTTCATAATCTGCAGGTGTTGCCGAAACGTAAATAACTTGGTTTTGCAGGGCTTCAAATTCTTCAAATTTCAGGGGTCGATTGTCCATAGCGGCAGGTAATCGGAAACCGTATTCTACAAGATTTTCTTTTCTACTTCTATCGCCACCATACATGGCATGCACTTGAGAAATGGTTACATGACTTTCATCAATCACCATTAAATAATCGTCAGGAAAATAATCCAACAAGCAAAACGGACGTGTTCCAGCTTCGCGGCCATCAAGATAGCGGGAATAGTTTTCGATACCGGAACAATAGCCTAATTCTCGTATCATTTCTAGGTCGAAATTAGTACGTTCTTCAAGTCGTTTTGCTTCTAAATGTTTGCCAATTTCTTTAAAATAGTCCACTTGTTTCACTAAATCTTGCTGAATTGCCCAGATTGCATTTTGTAAAATATCCGGTGAAGTAACAAACATATTTGCAGGATAAATAGTCAGTTTTTCGTAGCGTTCCACCACTTTAGCTGTTCGGGCATCAAAGGCTTCAATTTCTTCAATTTCGTCGCCAAAAAAATGAATTCGGAAAGGTTCATCGCCATAACTTGGAAAAATTTCTACAATATCGCCTTTAATTCTGAAGTTTCCTGGGGTAAATTCAGCTTCCGTTCGGGCATATAAACTTTGTACCAATTGGTGTAATAATTTGGTACGAGAAATTTGTTGATTGGTCTCGAGATTGATTACATTTTTTTGAAATTCTACAGGGTTTCCAATACCATAAAGACATGATACAGAGGAAATTACAATAATATCACGTCTGCCAGATAATAGGGCAGAAGTGGTGCTTAATCGCATTTTTTCCAGCTCTTCATTGATTGATAAATCCTTTTCAATATAGGTTCCTGTTACCGGAATGAAGGCTTCGGGTTGGTAATAATCGTAATATGAAACAAAATATTGTACTGAATTATTCGGAAAAAATTGTTTAAATTCGGAATATAATTGAGCAGCAAGCGTTTTATTATGTGCTAAAACAAGCGTTGGTTTTTGAACTTCTTGCACGACATTAGCCACTGTAAACGTTTTTCCAGAACCCGTTACTCCTAATAAAGTTTGGTATTTTTCACCATTTACAATGCCTTTAGCTAATTTTTCAATGGCTTGCGGTTGGTCGCCCGTGGGTTTATAATCTGAGACAACTTGAAATTTCATAGTGCTAATTCGCTTTTTTTTTAAGTGTTCAAAATTACAACATTCGAAATTAGAAAACTATAAAAAAGCGAATTAAACCAATTTAGAGTTGTTTCTGGATTTTTAATCATTGTTTTCGATTTGTTTATAGGCGTCAATAATGTGTTTTACTAATTTATGTCTTACAATATCTTTGTCATCAAGGTATATAATTCCGATGCCTTCCACGTCTTTCAGCACTAAAATAGCTTCTTTTAGTCCTGAAATGGTTCTTCTTGGTAAATCTACTTGTCCAGGATCGCCAGTTATCATGAATTTTGCATTTTTTCCCATTCGAGTTAGGAACATTTTCATTTGCGAATGCGTAGTATTTTGAGCTTCATCAAGAATTACAAAGGCATTATCTAAAGTTCGTCCTCTCATGAATGCCAGAGGTGCAATTTGTATAATTCCTTTCAAAATATAATCTTCAAGAGTTTGCGGTGGCAGCATGTCTCTCAAAGCATCATATAAAGGTTGCATATAAGGATCCAGTTTTTCTTTCATATCACCCGGAAGAAAGCCTAAATTTTCGCCAGCTTCAACGGCTGGTCTAGTGAGTATAATTCGTTTTACTTGTTTGTCTTTCAAGGCTTTAACTGCCATTGCAACACCAGTGTACGTTTTTCCCGTTCCTGCAGGACCAATTGCAAAAACCATATCGTTTTTATAGATGGTATCTACGAGTTTTTGCTGGTTTGGTGTCATGGCTTTTATTAATTTTCCGCCGATACCATGCACTAAAATTTTATCTCTTTCATGCATTAAAACAGAGCCGTTTTCATGACTTGTTTCTAAAACCCGAAGAATCACATTGTCATCAATGCTGTTGTATCTTGTGAAATGTTGCATTAAACGTCGAAAACGCGTTTCAAATTCGTCTAAAATTTCGGCTTCACCAAATGCTTTTAAAGTGGTGCCTCTTGCTACCATTTTTAATTTCGGATAATATTTTTTAATTGCTTCTAAATGAGCATCTTGAATACCCCAAAAGTCCTTCGGAGCAATGTCTATTAATTCAATTATTCGTTCGTTCAAGGTCTTATTTTTTATTAAATTATGTTCAAAAGATAAATTTATGTAGCTTTGCATTCAAAATTAGTGAAAATATTTCTAATTTTGAAA
>Ga0247722_10001333_pt1 | contig 13759 bp, 18 predicted proteins | sample MSEWelMarce3H_FC_FD_189094 | JGI IMG/M metagenome (GOLD analysis project Ga0247722, IMG submission 189094) | Subsurface sediment microbial communities from gas well in West Virginia, United States - MSEEL Well Study Marcellus 3H_FC | ecosystem: Environmental > Terrestrial > Deep subsurface >... | reverse complement strand
ATGATTTATTTCTTTTTTTCGAAATATTATTTTTTCCTAAATTTTTTCTACCTTTTATATAGCAATTATTTTTCTTGTTTGCTATTATAATTAAGCTGTTAATACATGTGAAAGATGTGTTATCTTGATCTTGATCTATTTTAAATGTTTTTAGATTTGTAATTGTATTTAAGTTATAACTATTCTTTTGTCTTGTGTTTGAGAGATCATATAATTCTTGCATAGATTTTTCTATTGTAAAATTTAATAGATAAGTTATTTTACAATCCTTTAGCTCTTCGGTGTTCTGTATATGATATATTATTTCTTTATTTGACATATGTTTATTTTTCATAGTTATTTTTTTCTCCAAAGTATTGATTAAATTATCATCGCTTATAAATAGAATTAACAATCTTAATTGATAAACAGGATCTTCAAAAGATTTTATATCATCTTCAAAAGATTTTATAGTATCTTCAAAAGATTTTATAGTATCTTCAAATATTATGTTTTCCCTTAACATTACAATTATAGTTAAAAAAATAAATTAATATGTTTCTTTTATCACAATAAATTTTATCACAATAAATTTTATCACAATAAATTTTATCACAATAAATATTTAGGATAATAAATATTTAACATCCTCATTTTCTGAGTTATAGTCGCTATCATTATCATTGTGAATATTATTAGAACTTATTCTATAAAGCTCTGAATAATAATTATCTTCATCTATCATTTTCTGAATTGTTTCTTTATAGTTACAATACGGGGACGTGTCTCCTAAAATATTGTTTATTTCATCTCTATAGCTATTCCAATTATGGATCATTGTTTCAATGCCTCTCTTATATTTCTTGCTCTCTAATTCTTTGTTGATTGCTTCATAATTATAGGAGTGTGTTATTTCTACTTTTTTTGTCTGTGGATTCCTTCTAATTAGCGAATAACCGTTTTTTAAATAATCTTCTGCTGTTTTTAATTTTAAATTTGATTTATAATTATAAGATTCAATAATTTTTTTTGAATAAGTTTCTGAGTTTCTCATTTCAGACATTGAACTTGTAATAATATGATAATGCTATAAAATATATTAGAACTGTTTTCAATTTAATTTTTATATTCAATTTTTTTTATTTATAATAATATAATATATTATTATAAATATGGCATATTGTGCTAAAAATTGTGTTTCGACAAATAGTAATAATTATGTTGGTTCAGGTGGATCTACATTAAAGAAAAAATACGCTAATAAATTTAATAAAGTTTCAGCTAATAAGCCATTTTCATTGAATGGCTATTCGAATCATAATTATATTGGAAATGTAAATACTATAGCGGGCCAAGTTCCTTCGAGAAATGTTTCTAGTAATATGTGCTGCACTGCTAATGATAGTGTTGGTCTAAATAATCGACTAGGTATTAGTGTTAAAACTTCGAAAGGTTATTTAAATAGCAAAATGACTTCAAATAACTCAGCAAAATGTTATAAAGATGTAAATAAAGCTTTAGTAGATATTAATGGATCTTTAAATAAACATTTTAGGAGTGAAAACCGCTCTCAATCGTCGCAAATTGATTCTGTTAAAACGCAATGCACTCTAGTAAGAGCTGATTATATAAATCAGCTAACTAGCAATACATCAAATATAGTTTGTCGAGAGAAAGTGAATAGAAATTTATCTACGAATAGTAGAATACAATATTTAATAACTTGTAATAATTCTGTAAAGGATGCAAATTTCATTAATGGATTTACACCAGGATATGATATTTATTATAATGATAGCACTTTGTTCCATAAAAAAGCCGAATGTAATTTACATAATCCACCTGATGCTAAAGTCATTGCATGTTAGTTCTTTTTAGATAATTATTTCCTGAGCTTATATGATTTATTGTTAATTCTTTTGGATTACAACTTATAAATGTATTGTCTTTAAAGCTGAATACAATACGTTTAATATTAAGCTCTAATATTGTTGTTAGGCAATTAATACATGGTGTTGAATCTAAAAGATTGTTCTTGTTATCACATCTCACTACGTATATTATGGTTTTTTTATATAGTTTTTTTATATAATCTAAATCCTTAGAATAATCATGATTTGAATATTTAGTGAGCGACTTTTATCGAATTACTTTGTTTCCCATATGTGTTTGTTCCGCAACAGTGAAACATATTTCGAAGTGATGCTATTTCTGCATGGCAGGTGCATGCATTATTAATAAAGTTATCTTTTGAATGGCTTCTATAATGATTATAACCACGACCCATAATTTTTCCACTAACAACTGCTACTGCGCCATGCCTCATAAGAACCGGTGATTTTAGAGCTTCGTTAAATGCGCTATTAATAAATGATTGATCGCTATTTGATAGTTTATGAGTAGAATAACACATAATTGCACTGGATAGTATAATAATATTATATTTTTAATATAATTTCAATTATAATTTAAAATATTATAAATAAAATTGAAATATATTAAAAATAACTTTTTAATTACTATAAAAATGGGATCACTTATTTCATATTATTTAAAGTCTGCGCCAATGCAATCATTAGAAGATTATATGAGTTCGTATTATATTGCTCCATATTTTAAAGATGATGATCCGGATACTAATTCTAATATTTGTCCCTGTAATAGTGATATTGCTCATGATACTAATTATTATAAGTTATATATTTACATTCATGAATCTGATGCTGAAATGACTAATGTTGAGTTGAAAAATATGTATGAGGAAAGCAGTAAGAAGCATAATAATAGGGTTGAAAAATATTTGCAAGATTGCGATGCTTCTTTATCAGTTAGTGATGAAACTCGTCCTATTAATTGTTATGATTCAGGGTTTGATTTATTTTGTCCTGAAAATATTGAGTGGCATGATATTAGCAGTTATATGTTAGATCATAAAATTTCATGTGCTATGACTTATGAAGGTAAATTTGTAGGATATTATTTATATATGAGGTCTAGCACTCCGCTAAAGACACCTTTAAGGCTTGCTAACAATGTCGGAATTATTGATTCTGGTTATCGTGGTAATATTAAAGCATATTTTGATATTAAGGAATCTAATTTTAATTTTGTTAAGGGTCATAGGTATATGCAAATTTGTCCTCCAAATATTGGCATGCCTATGAAAGTTATTATTACTGATTCTATTTCTATTTTGGGAGAAAATAGTTCCAGAAAAACTGGGGGGTTAGGGTCTACTGGTGATTAGGATCTACCGGTGATTAGGGTCTATATGTTATTAGACTCTGGTTAGCTTATTAGTATTATTTTGTTACAATAAATAAAAATTGATTTGTTTTTTTTTATTGTTCTTTCACATTCTCCATATTGCTCTAGTATACAATCTATTACTATGAGCAAGCTCTTTTGCAAAGTTTGCTTTGATGCGTCCAAGTCCGACTACAATACTCACAACGTTAAGGATTCTGCTTCTAACGTTGTGTGCCCGCTTTTGTTGAATAACAAGTGCAACAATTGCGGGTATCGTGGGCATACTACTAAGTATTGTAAGTTCGCCGTCAAGCAGGTTGTTGCAAAAGCATATGTGAGACCGGTGCGTGCTGTTCCTGTTGCAATTGTCAAGATGCCGGTGAGTGCGTATGCTTGTTTGGTAGGCTTGGATGAAGACATTTGCCAAGAGGTAATATCGCCTTGCGCAGTTGAAGAGCTTGATTTTGAGAAGGAGGAGATCATTTGGGGCGTCGGTTTCAAATCGATGATTGGTAAACGCTGGGCTGACGTTGTTGGTTGCTAGATGTTTGATATGTTGTGTATATGTTGTGTTTTTTTTGTTATTATTTTAGTTTTTATAGTAACTAAAATAATAATAATACCCCAGACGGGACTCGAACCCGCAACTTCCAGATTAGAGGTCTGGCACGCTATCCAATTGCGTCACAGGGGCTAATAAAAATGATAGCATTAAATCATGCTATTATATGTATAATGTTAATTCTTTAAGTTGTTTTTATCTTTTAAAAATTAGAGTTTATCTTTTAAAGTTTATAAATAATTCAAAATTAGAAATAATATGTAAAAAATATTACATAGAAATAATATGTAAAAAATATTACATAGAAATAATATGTAAAAAATATTACATATTATTTTTAAAAGATCGCTCCGTACTGGGATCGAACCAGTGACCTCACGGTTAACAGCCGTATGCTCTAACCAACTGAGCTAACGGAGCAAATAAAAAAAATGCTGGGAGCGGGATTCGAACCCGCGCGGTCGAAACCAGACGATCTTAAGTCGCCCCCCTTAGACCTGACTCGGGCATCCCAGCATTAAAAAAGCTCTTGCCCAGATTCGAACTGGGGTTGGAGGATTCAAAGTCCTCAGTGATAGCCGCTACACTACAAGAGCTAAAAAAAAAAGAAATGCTCCCAGGCGGGTTCGAACCGCCGACCTTTGGCTCATAAGACCAACGCTCTAACCAACTGAGCTATGAGAGCGTGTAAAAATGTTTTTTTTGTTTTTATTGTTATACTCTATATAGAGGTGTTTCTTTAAGTTGTTTTCAAAATCAATTTTAAATTTTATTTTTATTTTTGATAAAAAAAATTGAATTGTTGCTAAAACTTTTTTTTATATGTTATTAAAAAATGAATCCTATGCTTATTAACATTTGGTTTGTAACAATGATTGTCTTGTTGTTGTCCTCTAATGTTATTGCTGGTGCTTTTAACATTGCTTTTACGATCTTTTATCTTCCGTTTGTTGTTTTCGCGTTTTACGTATTGTTTATGATCGTTCCTAGTGAGATTTGGCTTGGGTTTGCTTTAATGTGTCTATTTATTTATAATATGTAAAAATTTACATATTATAAATATTTACATATTACAATTTATGGTAGGTTAAAAAAAAATTGATTTGCTAATAGCTATTATTTTTTTATGTTATCGAAACTATTATAATGACCGTGCAAGGTCTTTGGTTTGCGCTTATTCTTATACTACTCTTGCTATCCTTGTGCCTTCCTGGTGCGTTTCTTGGGGCTATTGTTGTGTTTTATCTTCCTATAATTTTGGGACTGCTTTATATGTTTTGTCAGCTTATGGGTCCGCTTTGTTTTACTATTGTGGCAATATGTTATGGACTGTTTCTTGTTTAGGTTCATACTATTTTAGGTTTAAAAAAATTGATTTGCTAATAGCTATTGTTTTTTTATGTTATTCAAAACTAATATGTTGACCGCTCAAGGTATTTGGTATGTGTTAATTCTTATTCTGCTCTTGCTGTCTATGTGCCTTCCTGGTGCATTCCTTACGGTTATTTTTGTGTTTTATGTTCCCATTATTTTGGGTCTTCTTTATATGATTTGGGACCTTATTGGCACTTTATGGTTTGCTGTGCTCTTGATTTGTTTTATCACTTTGTCTCGTTTAGATTGGTTGGTTTAACTTATTGCTTAAACGTGTTTATTGTAAACAATTGATATTTTTTTTGAGAGAATATTAACTATTAAATGATGACATATTTATATTTTATTTTTAGTTTTTTGGATGATTTACTTTAGTAAAAAATAGGTTAATAATATTTGCATTGTGAAAGTATAGCACCATATAGCAGCTTGTTCGTGTATATTATTTGTTATAAATCCTAAATATGGACCTGTCAATAACATTGCTAAAAATGGTTTTAATTGAAAAATTGTTAATACAGGAGCAACCCACATAAAAAAATGTAATCCCAAACTTGGTGTAAACCAATATTTTCCAGGAGCACGCAACCTAATATTCCAAGCAATATGTTTCCCTCCCGAAAATGAGCATGTATTTTTCCCACATAATGGTTCATTTTTACCATCACATAGCTCTTCATCTTTTACAAAAAATAATCGACTTAGTAATAATAAACCAGCAAAAAATGATAAATACAAAAATATAAAATTTGGTTTGTTAGTAAATGCAAATAACCATATATTAAAAAACAGTGGTTGAAAACATATATGAATATAGGCAATATTTGTCAAAAATTTATTATAATCATTGTTACATTGGTCTATCACTTTATATTGAAAATATTGTAATATTTCCATAGTAGCAAAATATCCTATACCAATAGATGCATATATGTTTTTCTTATAGAAATATATACTTGATAATATTCCTATAATGCCAATAGCTAATGATATATTTTCAGAAAAGCACATATATAGATATATAAATTATTTAAATATAAAGTTGAACTTTTTTATGATTCAGAAAAAAATTGATATTTTTTTTGAGAGAATATTAACTATTAAATGATGACATATTTATTTGAGTTTGCAAATATTGTAATGTTAGTATTGATTATGGTTTTAGAAACATATAGTATTTATGAATATAGGAGTTGCTCCAATTATGATAATAGGGCTTATTATAATGATAATGTATTTATGTGCGATAGAGATTATTTATTAAGTGATTTTGATTATGTTTGTGACTATAAATCCATAACCCTACGTGATTTGGAATATATTCTAAATATGTAAATTGGTGTTGTGTTAATAGTTCTTGTATTGTTGCTTTATAATTTAATAAATAAGGTTCACCAGATAACATTAATCTTGATGGACTATAGTTTGGATCTATGTCTATAATTATTATATCTTGTGTTGTTATTTTTTTTGCGTTATTTATAATTTTATGGTGCGCATAATTAGGCATTTCATGAAAAGCGAACATTATTGTTGCTGTGTCAAATTCTTCGCTTATTCCATAGTTTTCTGCATTACCTTTGATAAATCGACTATTGCTATGTATTTTCTGTGCTTGTTCTATCATTGCTTCGCTAGTATCTATACCTAATTGATTCGTTAACGTAGATGCTCCTGTTCCACAACATAAATCTATTAACTTAGGTAATCTTTCATAATTATTATAGAAGTCTTGATTGTAGTTTGAGAGAATTTGTTGTCGTATATTTACTGAATTATAACATTTGTTGTCTATTAGCTTTGTCGCGTAAGGGGCTATAATAGCGTGAGTTTTACCTCCTAGACCTATGTTGCCAAAATTATGAATACGCGGATCATAATAATATTTGGGTTTAGCTCTTATTGATTTGATTTTGCTCGCTAAAATTAATAATATTAACTTATACATTATAATTAGTAAGGTGATATTTTTTTAAATAAATTATAAAATGATTTTAGACACTATGTTTAGACTCTCTATGTTTAGACTCTCTATGTTTAGACTCTCTAAGGCATGTTCAACTATTTTAAAAAAATTTGATTGTTAATAGCAGTAGTAATATTAATAGTAATATTAATAGTAATATTATATAATATTAGTATTATATAATATGTCTTCTGAGGTAAAGCTTGTTAAACTTATATTGGCTCCGCGTTATAGAAAGCTGTTTTTACAACAACACAATAATTTAGGTAAAATAATGAATTGGTGGAAAAATCATTTAAAATGGTGGCAAGGCGTGTATTTAGTGCCTAAAAATTTTAAGATTAAAAAGAATATTACTGACTGCACTTTCACAATAACTTATGAATGTCCTGGCGACACCGAAGCTCAAGATATTCACGATGAAAATGAAATGATTGCTGACCCTGATGATGATGGTAATTATCCTATATATTATGATAATGCTAATAATAAAATTCTTTATATAGACCCTCTCAAAATTGAATATATAGACACTACTATTAATCATAAACAAACAATAATAAAGCTTAAAAAAATAGCTGGAACAGAGAGAAAGACTGTTATTCTTGAAATTCATCCGGCCTTTCCAAAGCCATTTTTAGAAAAAGCTAATAATCTTGGCAAGTTGGTGGATTGGTGGAAAGAGGAATTAGACGATTGGCCCGGTGTTAAATTAAAGGTACAAAATTTAAAAGTTAAGAAAAATAAGGCAACAAACTCTATAATAATAACTTATGATTGTCCTGCTACTACTAAGGATGCTATTATTCATAATGAAAACTCATATTTTGCACAACCAAATGCGGATGGCGAACATCCAATATATTATGATGCTAATGATAAAATTCTTACTGGTAAACGTATTGATACTGAATTAGTAAGTGCTGCGAGAATAGAGAAAGAAGATACAGTAATAAAAACTAAAAAAGTTAGGGGCTCTAAGAAAAGAAAAGGCGCTGGAACTAGAAGAATTCGTTAAATATTTGGGTTTTTATTTAAGTGGTGGGGTGTCTGGGGCATATATATGTTATATATATAATAAGCTTATAATAATTTATGATTTTTATAAATTATTAATTCATAATTGAGAGATTGTAGTATATTAATTTATGGGGGGACTGGGTCATATATTTATGGAGTTTGAAAGGATAGGAAATGTGTAGTCGCTCACCCTCTCCTCCCCCATATTTCCCACATTATTCTCATATATATTACAAATTATTTGTAATATATATTATCCCCTATTATCTAGTAAATAAGAGCAAACCGGAATTCGGTGATAAAACCCTAATCTAGTAGCAAAAAATATACTAATAATACTGCCTCTTACATCACCATCCTATTATTATTATATAATAATCTCTTTATGTATTTTTTATATATATTATAAAGGATTTGATTCGTTAGAGATCTCTAATGTTAGTATGTCATTCATTCTAGTCTATAGTGTTAGCATGTCATTGCCATTCTCTCTAGTATAAACTATGTTTCCATTATTATAGAAATAGTGCTGTTTTATAGCAAACCGGAATTCGGTGATAAAACCTTAATCTAGTAGCAAAAATTTCCATATATGCAATCTGTCCAATCTGTCCAATCTTTTTAAAAATATTTATAAAATATTTCATAAATTACTTATTTATGTAGTCTTATTTAAAATTGATTAACTATTATTATTTTAACTGTTGTGGTCTAGTATGTCTAACGCTATTATGTCCTCGCTTATGCCAACTCCTTGTATCGATGGCGCGATTGATTTCACCAAGTTTGCTGGCAAGTCGTGGCAAGAGAAGATGGATAAGTGCAATGAGTGCAACTGTTGCGATAGTCATAATATAAACAAACCGCATTATGTGTTGCCTAGTGTCAATACGTTTGATGCCATTGATGTGTTGGATACTACAACTAAAATGTGGAGAGCGGGGGATTGTATCTGTAAGTGTCGGTATTTGGCGCGGCGAATGTGTGAAGAGGACAATTATGAGATCATGAGTGCTTCGCCTGATCCTTCTCACTTGCCGTTGCCTCCACTAAAGTGGTTGAAGCAGGATACAGATTATTCCATGCGTATTCTGGATGAGGCTACTGCTGAAGCGCTCGAACATATTTGGGATTCTCAAGTCAAAGCATGTCAGTATGCTATCTTTCATATTTGTTAGATGGTTTCGGTTCGTGTGTTGTTTGTTCTCTTTTTTATTATAAAATTTATAAAATTGATTTTTTTTTATAAATTTTATTATTTATTTTGAGAGATTTTATGAATATTTCGTATGAATTAGTTTCATCTAATATTGTCGAGCTTAATGATTCACCTGTTCTCTCTATTGATCTATTATATATTGGAACTTTTATTGGTTTATGTGGGGGAATCCTTATTTGGTGTATTATTATCTATTTTAAATATAAACGTAAGCAGATCACTAAATTAGATTCTGTTATTCAATATATATAGCTCGTATATATATAACCAATAAGCATATAATAAATTTACTACTAGTGCTCCTAGAGCTGAACTTATAAATGATGTTATTATTATATTTCCTTCCGTTAGCCTTTCTTCACTGCTTTCTTTTTCTTCTTCTTTAAGTTCTTTTTCTTCTTCTTCTTCTTCTTCTTCTTCTTCTTCTTCGTCGTTTTCTTCGTCTTCGTCTTCTTCTTTAAGTTCTTTTTCTTTTTCTTCTTCTTTAAGTTCTTTTTCTTCTTCTTTAAGTTCTTTTTCTTCTTCTTTAAGTTCTTTTTCTTCTTCTTTAAGTTCTTTTTCTTCTTCTTTAAGTTCTTTTTCTTCTTCTTTAAGTTCTTTTTCTTCACTTTGCAATATTTCTATTAGTTCACAAATAAACATATCTATCTTTTCTCTCTGCGCATTTACTTTTAATTGTGATAATGCCCATAACCAACTACTCTCATTACTTTTTGTTATTGCTACTTTCTCTTCTATTATTTCTTGTAATAATCTGCTTGATCCATGTATTGATGCTATTATTGCCGGTTGTAATAATACTTCTTTTTCCCAATTATTTGCCATTAATCCGCATAGATTCTTACGCATGTCATCGCTAGTTAATTGTTCTTCTCGTTCTTCTAATGTTTTCATATTTATTCCAGTATATTTTAATGCTAATGTTTTTAGATTCGTTCTTGTCATTTTTATTACTCCATTTTTTCTCTCTATGTTATTTTTTGTTACAATAAATTTTGTTACAATAAAATAAAATTGATTTCTTTTTTTTACTACTTTCTTATTAACTCTATATAACTATGTCTAAAGCTATTATCGAAGCTCTCGCTGTGCGTGTTGATGCCCTCGAGAAGAGTGAAAAATCCTCTTCTATGCGTATTCAAGCGCTTGAGAAAGATTTAGCTGTTAAACTTAGTGCACCTCCTCCTCCTACTGAATCTCTTAAGAAACCTAAGAAGGAGAAGAAACCCAAACCTCTTGATGCTGATGGTAAGCCTAAGAAAAAGCGTTCCACCGGCTATATTCTATTTTGTAATTCTAAGCGTGATGATGTTAAGACTCAGCTTTCTACTGGCGCAGATAAGCCTAAGAATACTGATGTCATGATTGAGTTGGCTTCTTTGTGGAGGGCTATTAGTGATTCTGATAAAAAAGAGTGGAATGATAAGGCTAAGCTTCCTAGTGATCATGATGATAACGAACACGACCTTGATGATGATGATGATGATGATTAAGATCTTCATTAATGTCTTTTAATTTCCTTACTTTGTATTTTTTTTTCACTCCTTTACCCTTCCTTACTTTGTTTTTTTTTCACTCCTTACTCCTTCCTTACCCTTCCTTCTCACTATCTTACCCTTCCTTACCCTTCCTTACCCTTCCTTCTCACTATCTTTCCATCACGCAATATTCCTTCTATCTCTAAACCTACACTCTTTCTCAATACCACATTCTCACTCGTCACATAATAGTCTCCTCCTTCCATATGCAGCTCTGATACTTCTACACATACCTCTTCTTCTTCTTGCGATATCTTTTGCTTCCTAGGCCTGCCTCTACCTCTTAAAGGCTTTGTTTCTTTTTCTTGCATTATGTTTGTTTCAGGTTCAGGAATATTAATAACATCAATATCTACCTTGTCTAATCTCTCATTGTCTAATCTCTCAACTATTTCGTTTTTATGAGATATTTTTTCTACAATAACATCTGCAATATTATTTGTAATAATTTTATTGTCCTTTTTCTTTTCTGTTACCTTATTATTAGGTCTTTCTAACAATAATCTCTGATCTAATCGTATATTGTTATCATTTAAAATAGTTGTAATATCAATTGGTAAAATATTGAATTTACTGGCTAATAAATCAATCAATGATGTTAACAGCATTTTAATATAAACCTAAAAAAAAAGACTATATATATATATCAATTTTTTTTTTCAACTTTTTGAAAGCTAAGTACTGCTATAAGTATTTATAAACTTATAAATACCATTCTCAAGACCATATTTTGCTATAATGCTTGGATTTTGGCTATTACATAAAATATCCTCCGTTTTATATACATTATTATTCTTATCAATATAATATGATATTCCATTAATTTCTTGAATCCAAATCTCGACCTTTTTTAATATATTCTCCTCTTTATCGCATTCATTTAATTCGCCATGTGGTCTGTTTTTATCATGAGTCCCACAATAATTAGATGCTGTTTTCTTTTTTCGCGTACATTGATCTCCCGAAGATTTCTTAGCAATGCAACGATTATAGAACGGAACAACCGACTTGCTTCGCTTTCTCTTTACAAAATCTTGCTTATTTATTTCTAAAGTTTCAAAATCATAAATAAACTTTAGCAAATCACTTTTTTCAGAGAAGCATATATTGTTATTTTCTTCGATATAAGATTTAATATTTTTTTTTAAACTATCAATATACTCTGATACCTTTCCATTGATCCGTTTTTCCATATTTATTATTTAATATTTAGTATTAGTATTTGTATTTTAAATTATTTCAATTTTATAATTAAATTATTATAAAAATTGACGTTTGCTATAAGTTTTAATTTAGTAAAAGTTATAGCTTATAGCATTTATAATGACAACATTAAGTGAGGAACAACTTATATGCTTCACTAAATATTTAATGGGTGAAAATTTATTTATAACAGGACCAGGTGGAACAGGTAAATCGTTCTTAATCAAAAAGATAGTTAGACATGCCGAAGATAATAATAAAACTATTAAAGTTTGCGCGCTTACAGGGTGTGCTGCTATTTTACTCGAATGTAAAGCAACTACTTTACATATGTTCTCAGGTATTGGATTTGCCAATAAAAAGAACTCAGAAATTATTGAGGAACTTTTCACAACAAAACGGTATAAATTAAAGAACTGGAGAAAATTAGAAATCCTTATTATTGATGAAGTTAGTATGATGTCTCTCAAAATATTACTATTATTAGACTCTATTGCTAAGAAATTTTATAATAATTCTAAACCGTTTGGTGGTTTACAAATTATATTTACAGGTGATTTTTATCAACTATCTCCAGTATGTAATAATTACTTAGAGAAAGAAGATACAATGTTTTGTTTTGAACATGACTTGTGGAATCAATTATTTGCGAAGGAAAATCAAATTGTGCTTAAAACAATTTTTAGACAAAAAGACGAAACATTATTAAAGGTTCTTAAATATATTAGAAAAGGACAAATTTCACCATCAACACGTCAAGCATTAGAGACACGTATTTTCAACACACAAGAACTAAATTTAATTAAAAAAGATAAAATTTTAACTATGCTCTCTCCTATTAAGAGAGATGTAGAGCGAATTAATTTGAAAGAATATTTAAAATTAGATACATCCATCCAAGAAAAAGAATACATGCTAGATTATATTGACTTATATATTAAATATGATGAAAATGAAGATGAAAAAACAAACTTATTTGCGCTGTTATTAAAAAGTAATGAGCAGTTAAAAAAAGACTATGATTTTTTAGCAAATAATATTTTAGCTGAAAAATGTTTAAAACTTAAAATTGGAGCTCATGTTATGTGTATTGCCAATATAAATTGTAATGGTGAATTGCAAATTGCTAATGGAAGTCAAGGAATAATAGTAGGTTTTAACGAAAAGGATCTGCCTTATGTCAAATTTAATAACATTAAAGAGCCAATATTAATAGATTACTATATTTGGAAGTCAGAGTTTAATAAAAGAGTAGGACTCATGCAACTCCCTCTCATTTATTCGTGGGCTATAACTATTCATAAATCTCAAGGACTAACATTAGAAAATGCTATTATTGATATTGGTAGTAATATATTTGCAGACGGACAAACATATGTTGCCTTATCTCGTGTAAAATCACTCGAAGGATTATATTTAACAAGTTTTGATTGCACTAAAATAAAATGTAATCCACTAGTTAAAGCATTTTATGGAGATAGTTGAACTTATATTAATGTTATTAATTTTGAATCTATTAATATATAAATAGATTCATATATATATTTATATATGGAAAATTTTACATTTTTATTTGATCTAGATGGAACATTGGTAAATACAGATAATATTTACTGCGAGGTTTGGAATGAATTATTAAAGGATTATGA
>Ga0247722_10001332_pt1 | contig 13766 bp, 5 predicted proteins | sample MSEWelMarce3H_FC_FD_189094 | JGI IMG/M metagenome (GOLD analysis project Ga0247722, IMG submission 189094) | Subsurface sediment microbial communities from gas well in West Virginia, United States - MSEEL Well Study Marcellus 3H_FC | ecosystem: Environmental > Terrestrial > Deep subsurface >... | reverse complement strand
TAAAATTATAGTTATAAAATATCCGGAAACTAATAAATATGCGGATGCTCTTGAAAGAGTAGTTAGTGAAAAATGTATTTATGATTATATAGCTTTATTAGACACGATGGATATCTGGTCCCCAAATAAATTAGAAATACAGGCATCAAAACTCGCCGAATTTAAAAGAATAGAAGTTCTTGGTAGTAAAAGCATATATAAAGAGGAAGTATCAAGTATACCCCTTGATGGACTATATAACTATAATTTATTTAAGATAAACCCTTTTATTAATTCTACAGTTATTTTTAAACGCGGAGTGTTAAAATATTTGGAACAATCAGAGTTAGTAGCATGCGAAGGATATGAATTAAATTCTTTATGGCTACAACTTGCGATTCAACAAGGTGTTTTATATAATATATCAGATATAACTGTAAAACATTTATCATCAGTATCATTTGAAAAGTATAATAATTGTTATGAAACAGATGAATTTAAAAAGATAGTTGAAGCCTTAAAGAAAAAATATGTTAGAATAAAATTTTTTAGCGACTATTGTGTCTCGGGGCATTGTAAACAGGAATATGAAAAAATTGGACTGTATAAACCAATTGAATATTATGGGAAATATAAAAAAATATATTTCACTACTACAGAGACATATACACACGCGATTTTATTGAACTGTCCTGTTCCATCAGATTTACAAGTGGATAAAGAAAATGTTGTTGGTTTTGCTCAAGAACCAACAGATAATTCATGTTTACGATTAAACAATAATAATTTTATACAGTATGCTATTGAACATATTGGTAAGTATTTTATTGGAAGCGTTGGTAATTTACCAGTGACAACGTTTATCGGACATCACGGATTTTTATTTCACGATCCACCGCCACCAATAACTACATTGATTCCTTCCCATCAAAAACCAAAGTTAATGTCAATAATGGTATCATATAAGAAGAATACATTTGGTCATATTTACAGACACGCTCTTGTGTCACATATTTTGAAATACAATTTGCCTATTGATATATGGGGTAATGGAGCCGATGAATATAAGAAAAAAAATCTTATTGTTATGGGCGGAAGTAGCGGCAACGGTGCGGTAAATAGTAAATACATAAAAGGTAACTTTAAATCAATGGGAGAAATGTGTAAAGAATACGCTTTTACAATTGTTATTGAAAATACAACCCATGATCATTACTTCACAGAAAAACTGATCAACCCTCTTATTTATAATACAATCCCGATATACTGGGGGTGTAAAAAAGTGGATGAATATTTCCCAAAACATGCGATACGTCTGAGTGGTAATATTAATTCAGATATAATATTAATACATCGCGTATTACGAAATCCCCTACATTATATGAATGAATATAAGATAAACCGAGATTCGGTATTAGATAAAGTAAATCTTATTACGAATATAGATAAAATATTTGATATATAGTCGTAAAGAGGAGGAGGAGGTAGATGGTATCATTCACCATAAAATATTTCTACTTAAATTATTTGCCGAATATTTGTTGTTTTTCCAATCGCCGCGCATAAATTTAGTCCGTGTAAGATAATTTTTGCGACGGTTTTTGTCGTGGTGTTTAGTATAATCTTCATACCCCATTTGCCCAAAATTTACCCATTTATTGTTTTTTGGATCGAAGATTTTGTATTTTTTTTCAGGATTACTTGCTGGGTATAGTTTTGCTGTCTTTCCTAAATATTTATACGCCATTTTTTGCGCGATACGAGGTGTGGAATATAAACGAATTCTTGACGGGAATTTTCTTGTTTGATTTTTATATTTTTTTATTTTTAGCGTCTTATTTTTAGTAGACATAGACATAAATAGTATTATATAATAAAATAATATTATTATTACAGATTTTACAGAAATAATATTATCATTTATAACTATTTAATGAGTTATTTTTAACTTATAATATTATTTAGATAATTTAGCAACGTCGATGAATAGTCATTTAAAACCAAGTCAGAACAATGATAAAACTGAAAACTTTATTTGTGATTTTAAAAACGTATGTTTAAAAGAAAATGTTCATTTAAAGAGAGATAAAAACAGCGAAATATATTCTTTACAACTTTATTTGGATAATCCAAAATATAATTTAGATAAAATAATAAATTTAAACATGTATAATATTCTATATGAATTGAATCATGATAATTTTGAAAAAATAGAAATAAAAAACTGGTTATCAAGCAGTGAAATAGATGTTTTATTTATTTTTAAGCCATTTGGAAAAGAACTAGGGATCAAGCCTAAGTATATGTATATTAGAGCAACCGAGGTTATTGAAAATGGTAAGAAAATATACACTGGTTGTGATATTGACTATCCACACTCCGATGAATTGATTAACTATGAAAAAGTAACGACGCGAATTTCGACAATGGTTGTAAATTTTGAATCTAATCATAAAGTGAATATAAATTATGTTTTCAAACTAGAATTAGCACACAGTTTACCGATTTATATGGAAAATATTTTAGGACTTATTATGAAAAAGATGTTTTTAAACTTGAAAACATTTATTGAAGCAATCAACCATTAAAGTTGTGGATTATTTGTATTGCCGCTGAAAATATAAAATATAAAATATAAAATATAAAATATATAAAGGTTTTTCCTTTATATATTACATTGTATCAAACATAAATACCATAATGTATAAACGAGTATTAACTAACAATAATAGTGACAATAATAGTGATAACAATGAAAATATAGAAACAGAATTGTCAAACATTGTTCATATTGATAATGATAATACTAATGACAATACTAATGAAATTGATGACAATACTAATGAAATTGATGACAATACTAATGAAATTGATGACTCTTCTGTAAAAGAACACACATCAGAACCTGTTTCAAATAAATACAAAAATGTATGGTATAAAGCTTTAAATGTCATTAGACAATTAAAACCATCTATTGCGAAAAGTCTATCTAATTCGTGGTTTTTATCTAGTTGTGTAGGTATATATTTAAAATATTTTATAATCTATAAATGTTCCAAGAAAACTCCAGAAAATTATAATTATATGATAAAAAATATTACTACAAAACTATCTGAAAAAAATATATTCTTTATAAAAATATTCCAGGCATTTGCCAATAATAATAATATCATGGATAAAGATCTGTTTAATTATTTTATACAATATACAGATAAGGTGACATATGATAAAACAGAAATAGATTATAATGGATTATATGACTTGATAAATATTGCGAGAGCAAATGGCGATGAACTTATTATAGATGGAGAAGAACCCATTAAGTCTGGTAATATTGCTCTTGTATATAATGGGAGTTTAAATGGAAAACGCGTTATTATCAAGTATCGTCGTCAAAACATTGAATCTAAATTCATGAGGTCTATGGAAGAGTTGCGTATTTTAATTAATATTACAAAACATTTACCATACTTGTGCGATTTAAATATTAATGATTTGTTTGATGAAAATTACCAAATTATGTTGAATCAGTTGAACTTTTCAAATGAGGTGAAAAATAACCAGATATTTTATGATAAGTTTAAAGATGTTGGAAATATTTGTATACCAAAAGTGTATTCTTATTTTACAGACAAAAATCCAGAGGTAATTGTAATGGATTTTATTGAAGGAAAGCGAATTGAACACATAGATGCCGATGATAAAGATGAATACTCTAGAATATTGTCACGATATAATTTGAAATGTGTTTTCTATGACGCTATTTATCATGCTGACCTACATTCTGGGAATGTTATTTTTATAAAGGATCAGGCTAATTCTGACACGCCTTCAAAGCTTAGAATCGGTATTATTGATTATGGAATTATTGGGACAATGTCTCGCGAGGAACAGAATACATTTTTTATGTTTTTTAAAGTTCTTGTAAGTAAAAATTATCGCGACTTGGCGCAGTTTATTGTTGAACATTTATCGGAAAAAATTTGTAATGAATATCAGACGTGTAATGATGAGCAAAAAGAAGCTGTTATTAATGAAATAGATCAGTTATGTAGTAGAGTATTAAGCGTAGATAATAAGTTTTTTGGAGGGGAAGAAATATATGAAATTAATAAAATTTTAAAGAAGGAAAATATGAAATTTTCCAAGTTTTTCTGTCGCGTTGAACTAGCAATTGCTATATCCGAAAATGTTTGTAATTCATTATGTAAAAAATTGTCATATCTCGAGCAAATGATGATTGCTTTTAAAGAATTATTTGGAGATGATGCTGATAATTATATTTAATGCTTATATATATACTTTTATATATACTTTTATACTCATGTGTATTTAATATCGATTACAGGATATTAAATATACGATAAAGTGTTTATTGTTTCGCTTTCTTTCTTGTATTATTACCATTTCTCACTATTTTAAAGTGTTGAGTTTTCTTTTTATTTTTATTTTTATTTTTCGGGCTTTTGTTATTTTTATTATTAGTCTTTCTTGTTTTATTCTTTATATTGAATATTGAAGATCTATTATTTTTTTTAGTTATGTTACCACCGTGTGCTACTGCTGCGCCTCCTTTTCTTATTCTTTTATATAGAAAAATATACCCTCTTTTAATATATTTGTTATTACTATCAATTATAAATGTCGGGGTTTGACTATCATTGTATAATACTTGTCGATCATTTTCAATAGATACATATATATAGTGCCCACTTCCTGCTGATGGTAGTTCACTTATATATACTATATCACCTAAATGGGATATATATCCTCTTAGTGAAAATTCTGTTCCATTTATTTCCAATTTTTTTAAACTATCAAATGTATATGATGGACTTTTTCCTTGTATTAATCGTTTATTAAAACATATATAATTTAGACCCTCTGGTATACTAATAAACTCTTTTGAAGTCATCCCCCCACATATGTTTGAATTTGCCTTCATAGTGTCAACTGTAGTATTATCTGCCAGGTCATTTTTTTGATCTCTTAATATTTGATTAATGGTATTGCTTGTATTCATTTCATCGACACTACATACACATATTTGCTCTAGTGTTATATTATTTATATGAAAAAGTGAACCAAATTTTTGATAATTACTAGGGTCAATATTCATTATTGTGCTCCTTTCTTGTGATGTTATTTGATTAGGATTTGCTAATTTTATTTTACCAGTTTGTTGTAATCTTTTTTCATAATCTGATATATTATGTATATTTTGTCGCATTAACTCATTACATCTGTTTATAGAATCCTGACTAACATTTTTACAAAAGTAATATGTTGCTTTACGATATGTAATTTCATTATTTATTGAAGGGATTGAAATAAACTGACCAAGTATCCATAATAAAAACTCTTGAGCATCTTGTTGTCCATCAGGATTTAGAGGAAATTTTCTTCTTGCTAAGTTCATTTGATTTGTTCTTCCGTTGATTTTTTGATGGGATGGAAGAGCTCTATTTATAACCATTTGATTTATTACTCGAGAAGCATCTTGTATATTAATATTTTCATTATTTATATAGTTACGTGCGTTATCACGTATGTAATTAATTGAAAATAATAACTGAAATACCGCGTTTTGGTAACAAAACGCACCATCGTTATCTATAGGGACAGATAAAAATTTATATCCACCAGTAATAGGCGCTGAAATTTCACTTACCGCTACAGGTGCGTCTTTCCCTCCTTTATTAATTAAAATACTATATAAATTATCTATTATTGTATTATTTATTTTTTTTTTAAGAAGAGCAGGATAAAATACAGTAAGAGAACTTATTAATTTTTTATAGTCGATACTACTTAATAAATTAGTAAGGAAGTCTCGTGGTCCTGTATCGCTCGGTCCTTTATATTCTTTAATACTAATACTCTTAAATAATTGTTTACCAATTTCTGTTATTATTTCTATATAACGTTGTCTTAATGTCGGCTCATTTAAATAATCTTCTACGGTTAAAATTGCTACTTTTTCATTTTGTGCTATTTTGTTAGCATTTGGTCCAATACCATAAAATACAGATGTTGGCGACGAACCTGTGAAAATATCAGATGGTATTATATACCATATCCAGTGTCCGTTTTTTTTACCGGCTTTTATTTCATTTAATGCTGCTTGATAACTAAAGGGAGGTTGATCATTACCCTTAAAGTCTTTTTTACCATCTTGTGCATTTCTAAAATTAACAATTGTGGCTCTTGGACCAAATGTTACTTTGCTAGGTGACATTGGTTCTGGTACCGAGGGCTTCGGTCCTGTTGCCGCAGCAGGGGGCTTTGATGCTACTGCTGGAAGTTTACTAGGAGACGCTAGCACAGGCGATGCTGGTGGAGACGCCACTGGCGCTGTCGTTAGCTTTGCTGGTGCCGTAACTTTACTAGGCGATGCTGGTGGAGACGCCACCGGTGCTGTCGTTAGCTTCGCTGGTGTCGTAACTTTACTAGGCGAAGCAGGTGGCGACGTTTTTTTACCTGCTATATAATTTTTATAAGCAGTAACAAATTGTTTCCTAATATCGAGTAACTCTTGTTGCTTCGATTTATCCTTGTTAATAGCCGCATAGCACATACTAGCAATCCCTGTTCCAAATTCTAGCTCTACATTCGCCGCATTCACTATAGCAATATATTTCATACCTTTTTGACATTGATCAATCGTTGCTTTTATTATATTTATACTTCCGTTTGTTGTGGTTACCTTACATTTTCCAGCAAATACCGAACTCTTTGCGTTTATAGCAGCATCTAGCGGGGTTTTCTCATCTTTTGGAGTATTAAATGGGCAAAATAATATGGTTTCAATTGAGTTGGGATTTATTTTAAGTAGCACTGCTTCGGGCGTAGAAACAAAATCAAAATATTTTGTCACACCTTTTACTAATATTTTTGCGTGTTCATCCAATGAATACCCAGCTCCCAACTGTTTTTGTAAATTGCTTAAAAATACACCGCCGCCTATAAATGGAATAATTACATTTTTAGCACCATTTTGAGCTGCTAAAATGAGCGAATTCATTATTGAATTGGCTACAGTATCAGGCGTTATTAATCCACCTGTTCCTCCTTGTGCGGGAGAAGCTTGAATCATATAACTAACACATGATGATATATTTGCGTCAGATAAAGTTTTAGATTTTGATGTTGATGGAGTATACTCTATATTATAAATAGGCATTCCACTTATATTAATCGATGACGCTGATCCAGGAGGCATTATACCACTACCTATATCCGAATATGAGGTTGTATAATTTGTCCCAATAATTGATACATTCTTTTTTAACATACTAACTTTACTTGAATCAGGATTTGAATTAAAAATGTCTTGTTCTATCTTGTATGAAATATTATCAATTTTGGATGCTGGTGCTACGGCTGGTGGCTTTGGTGCTGATGCTGCTGCTGCTGGTGGCTTTGGTGCTGCTACGGCTGATGGCTTTGGTGCTGCTGCTGATGCTGCTGCTGCTGGTGGCTTTGGTGCTGCTACGGCTGATGGCTTTGGTGCTGCTGCTGGCGGCTTTGATGCTACTACTGTGGGTTTCGAAGTCACTTTCAATGTAACTTTTGGATAATAAACAGCAAAATCAATATTCGTTGGATTAAATTCTCCTTTATTTTCTCCTCCAAATGATGACGGAGCATTATCTTTATTTGTGTATATTATTGTTTCCTGACCTAACACACCAGAACATTTCAAAAATGTAGGCTCCACCTTGGAAGAAAATTTTTGAAGCATATTAATATTAAAATCTCCCGAAAATAAGATGTCATAGTTTTTATATTTTGTTATTTTTTGATCTGAACTTCTTCTAATTGTTGTTACAATAGCATTCATAAAACTATATATTTGTCGTTGCCTTTGTGACATCCATTTTATAGAAGAACTAGTAGAAGGTAAAGGAAAATGAACAGGAATAAGTATTATTTTTTGTGTTTGGTTTATAAAAAACCAAATCTTTGAAAAGTCAACTGCTATGTCCTTTCTTGAATAATTTTGAACTTTTATTCTTGACAATATGTCATTTAAAATATTTTTAGCGAACCCAGAAAATAACTGGTTGCTTGAACTACCAAGAGTTATTAAACCTGCATTTTCATAAATATCTGTATCAGTTTTTTTAGTTACTAGATAAAATTGTGAATAAAATATATTGCTACCGCTGTTAATAGTTGCTGGACGAACAGTTGTATTTTTTGAGTTTATATTATTTATAAAATTACTTATATGAGCTTTGGTAATAGGATCGTTAGAAATAAAGGGTCCTTCTTGAATTAGTGTATATTTGTAATCCTTATTCATCATATTATCAATCGCGGTAGCTATATTTGTTAGACGTTTACTATATTGATCATCAGTTTCTTCACATACTGTTTTTGATGAGTCACATACAAATTTATGACTATAATAAGTTGAAGTTTTAAAACATTTATTCGCAATATTCCAAGATATTAATTTTATGTCACTTGCCCCACCACCTTCCATTCCTTCCAAACTCCCGCCTACTTGCGTTCCTCCTCCACTAGCAGCCTTTCCGCAACTATGTTTTCCAGTCGTAGTGTCAGAAATACTATCTATTGAAAACATAATTGGCGAATGATCTGAGTATATACTCGACGAGTTAGAACCAGTTTTCCATTGATCCATTGGTATAGTTGTTAGGTAATTATAATCTGTATTACCCGATTGACAAATATCAACAAATTTCGGATAAGGGGATTCAAAAAATGATTTTTCTTTACTGTATGTTGTATCAGTCCTATCTTTTATTACATTAGGGATAATTTTTTCAGGTTTACCATCACTGGATCTAGTCTTTGAAAAATCACCATCACTCATACTACCCACACTACCCACATCACTACCAGCATCACTTCCAGCATCACTACCAGCATCACTGCCAGCATCACTTCCAGCATCACTACCAGCATCACTTCCATCATCACTGCTCGCTTCACTTCCATCATCAATATTCTCGATATTATCTATTAAGTTACCTGTATCTTGATTGGTTTCCGCTTCTTTTTTCATTTTAAGTTCGGTATTAACAGTTGATATATGTCGATTAACCGCCTGTGTTGTTATATTGAAAATACCACCAATGGCATTACTATTTGAAGGATTTATATCATCTGGAAAATCAGGAAAATTATCATTATGCTCTATTGGATCAATACCTTCTATAATTCCCTCAGGACAAAATTCTAACCTTCTTGATTTGAAAATAATTTGATTCCCTCTTTCTTTTTCAAAGCTTTCATCATCTCTCGAAAAAGGAAATATATTTCCTTCTAAAAGCTCTCTATTATTTGGAACCAGGACTGATCTAAATCTACTTACCCTTGAACGACCACCATATAAATAGTCTAAAATAGTACTATGCTCAATAAATTCAATTACTTTATAATAATATGGACCTAACTCATCTTCAGCACTTTTTTTATAGGTTTTAAAATCCCCACTACTTAATTCAAGTAATTGTTTAGCTAATGGTTTATCCACATCGTCAAAATTAAATTTCCCAGTTAAAAAAACAGGTATCATATCTGTAGCACCTGATAGTAGATATCTAGTTCGGAACCTATAAATAAGAGCAGTAATGAGCAATACTTCAATTGCTTGTCTTGATAATGGTGTATTATCACTTGACGTAGTAGTAGTAGAAGATTTAGATGGTTTATTTTTTGAATTTACTGCCTTCGATGCTTCTTCGGCAGCCTTGGCAGTATTTTCAGCATCCAATGATACATTTATAACTCCAAAAATTTGTCCAATTGGAATATATCTAACATCAAAATATTTTTCGCATTCTTTCACTTTGGGAGGGGTAGGTGTAATATTTTGATTATCAGATAATCCTAAAAGATTTCCATAATCTTTATCTTCTGTATTATCTTTTTCATACCATTCATTATCCCCTCCACCTACTTGTCCGTCTTCATTTTCATCATCATAGCTAACTATTTCTTCGCCTTCGTCATTATCACTAACTATCTCTTTGCTTTTGCCATCATCACTAACTCCGCTACTCGGTTCTCCTTCCACATTTTCAAAAATACCATCATTTCCCTTATCAGCGTCTTTTAGTAGATTTTCCCCTATACTTTTGTCTACTAAACTATCTTTGACTTGAAAATCTGAGATACCAGGTAATTTAGGTTTAGTTATTACGCCTACACTTCCCGGTGATGAACTGACAGGCGATACTAAAATAGACGCACCTTTCCCTATAAAAGAGCAATATGTTATAGAAGCAAATGATTTGTCACTATTCCAAAGAGGTTTGAAAGGATCGCTATTCAGTATTCCATCTTTACCTCCTCTTAAAAACAAAATTGGCGCCATTCTTATATCAAAAATCTCTTTTAATTCAAATTTAAGTTTTTTAATCATTGTTAGATTACCCAATGCGGTTGGATGTGTTGTATTCGGGAACTCGGTATCTGGTTCTAAAGTACAGTTACTTATACCCAAAAATTTCGTAGGTATAATACATTTCTGCTCAAAAAAATAAACAAAATGGTAATAGTCCTTGTATTTTTCATATATTTGCGCCACAAGATTTGTAGGATCTGTAGTATCTGACAATAATTGTTCCTGAATATCATTTTTATATATATTTATTCTTTGTGTCTGATCAAACTGATCGGTTGACCTAAGCGTGTTTTGTTTATTTGCGGGAAGTTTACTAACAATATTATTATATGAGTTAATAGAACATTGGATATTTTGAAAACAATATACGTCAGCATCACAGTTATCCATTGCTTCAAATAAACGCTCCTTTCTTTTTTCCCAAGACTGATTATTTTTCCAAGAAACGCCGGCATATGAATTATCAACTAATTTAAATCCTTCAATTAATTCATCTTGTCCTAAGAATGTATACTGAACAAAAGATATCTGATTTACTCCGGCATTTAAACGTGGCATTACCTCTCTTGATGAACCCATTAATGTTTTTTTTATAGCATTTGGAATTATGCCAGCAATGGCACTGGCAATAGATACATCGGATTCAGGACCAGGTTTGAATGCGTCTTTTATTTTTTTAGCCACTTTTCCCCAATCTTGATCCAAGAAATCTCTCTTCCAGCTACTACTTATTCTTGCTCTTTTTAGAGTACATGATCCTAAAAGTGTGTCTCCTCTGTCAATTGGTAACTTACCTTTTTCTAATTTTTCAAGGAATAACTCTATTTCAATATAATAACCAACTTTCATATTTTTTTGAATTGCTGCCTCTTTCAATTGTTTGAATGAGTTATTCCAATCAACATAGTCGATTATATAATCTATACCATTGTTGTAAACAAACGTTGTTTTATTTGAGAAAACTACATTTAGTATAAATTTTATATTATGGACTATTGTAGAATTTAGTTCACTTATAGATACGGCTGATAGTTTCTGAAGACCCTCGGCTCTTTCGCTTTCCGTCATGATATTCTCTGTTTGTTTTGATTCACCTGTTAGTGTTGGTAAAATATTTTGTTTCTGAAGAATCTCTATTGTCAATTTAAGAATAGTTTTTTGTCTATCATTTATAGAAATTTTACCTTCTAGTTGACTCGCCGATACTCTTCCGGTTACAACATTATATATATCTAAAATTGGAACAAGAACTATATCACCTGAACCAAATGATGTCCTACTTTTTGAGCTTTGGACTATAGAATTCATTTTACTCAAATCAACTTGACCTGTATTTATTATTGCTTTTAAATCATTTATTTTTGTATCAATAGAAGGATTAGTATCAACCGTAACAGGCGTATATAATAATGTTCTTCTTGTATCCGATGATGTTCCTGGAAATGTAGTTCCTGTTTTTTTTGTAAATTCATCTTCAATTGTTTTATAAATCTTTCTTTCTGGTGTTATTTTAGATATTTGATTTGTTACAATTGAAGCACCCATAGCATTTATTTGTTTTTCAACGTTATCAATCTTAGCACCCAATAAGCTGTATTCATCGCCATCTTTAATCATAAGTAAACTTGGTTTTAGTGTTCTTGATTTAGATAAGTCCGATTGTTGTCTTTTCTCTTGATCAGATGGTTTAGTAAAAAGAAACGCATATACTGATCCCACTAATTCTTCTTCATTTTGTGATTTTATTTGGATTACATTTTTACTAGTATCCTCTATTCTTTTTTTTTCATTTGATGTAGATGATGAAGAACTACTAGTAGGTGATAGACCTGGGATAATATTATTTGGGCTAATAGTTTTATTATTTGTATCGAATAATGTAATTGGTTCCCCTAATTTTTTTAAATATGCTCTGAATAATTTAATATTGAAAAATGTGTCAACACGACTTTTTACTGTAGAGTTTGGTGGAAATCCGGCAGTTGTAAATTTTATCAATGACGATATATATGGTTCTGAATCAAAATTTGGTTTATTGGCAATACTTTCATTAGAATAACCACTTGAATTATTATTATATTGTGACATACCTGATGGTCTATTAACAACAGTTGGACTATTAACCGCAGTAGGACTATTATCACTGTCAAAGTTATTTGTAGAAAATAATCCACCAACTTTTGGAACTAAATTTTGGTTTAATGGTTGAACAATACCAGGAGGTGGTCCAGCTGGAGCGGCAACAGGTGCTGATTGAGCAACCTTGGCGACAGGAGGAGCAACAGGTTCTGGTTGAGCATTTATTTTCTGTGTTTGTTGTAACTCACTTGGTGTTCTCGTATATTTTCTTAGGTAATACATTTTTGATAGTTTTCTTTTTTTGAAATCTCCGCTCTTATTTGTTTCTATTATTTCCGGCGATATATACATTTTTAGTGTTCCGACATTGTATTTTTCTATAGCATCTTTTTCTTTTTTTTCTTCTTGTTGACCTTTTGTCTTTGGTTCTCTATCTTCCATATTATATATTACCAATAATAATAATAATAATATATATATTATTCATTTAATTAATTTGAATGAATAATATATATATTATAACTGTATGTATTTATAACTGTATGTATTTATAACTGTATGTATTTATAACTGTGTATTCTTATTTAATGTTAATTAAAACTTATTTGAATTGTAAACATCTAAATAGTTGAGTTGATTCATTTTCATTTTTTGTATTTTCGCCTTTTCTAATAGCTCGGATGCGTCATTTATTTCTTTATCTGTTATTATTTTATTTTGTAACAATTCACTAGCTTGACGAGTTTTTATGAAACTCTTTGGCAAAAGACAGTATTTGCTCTTTTCATTTAAAATATAGTCCGCTAAAACAACAAACACAGCGGTTAACATAAGGGCCATATAAATATTTCTTGTCGCCATCCACGATATTGTAAATACAAGAATTTCTTTGGTTAAAGCATATTTAATATAAGATTCTGTAGATTCATCTAAATTAATTTGAATATAACGAGAACCTATATTTAAACATATCATCATAATACCGGCAAAAAAAGTGCTTGAATTTAATGAATTTACAGCATCATTTAATATATTCATCATATTGTTTTGTATATTATATGTGTTATTGTATATAATATAAAAATATATAATATTTTCACAATTTTATAACAAAATATTTATTAACAAAGCCACTTTTGAGTATTTATAATATATTGTGCGTTTTGCTGTGCTGTTTTGTTTAAGTTAATATTATTTGCTACGTTATTTGCTGATTGATAGACCGCGCTGCCAGAAGATATATTATTACACATAAAATTATTGTTATTTTCAAACAAACAATCCGGTCTATAATATACAAATCTATCAGTTTCTCCTTTATATGAAC
>Ga0247722_10001331_pt1 | contig 13773 bp, 9 predicted proteins | sample MSEWelMarce3H_FC_FD_189094 | JGI IMG/M metagenome (GOLD analysis project Ga0247722, IMG submission 189094) | Subsurface sediment microbial communities from gas well in West Virginia, United States - MSEEL Well Study Marcellus 3H_FC | ecosystem: Environmental > Terrestrial > Deep subsurface >... | reverse complement strand
GTTGCAAATTGGCTAGAAAAATATCAACCCATTGAGCATGGCATGGACATTGCTATCAATAATAAAAATTTCAAGTAGAGATGAATAAATGGGTTTTGCAAAATATCAGGAAGACATCGTCAGTCGTTATGTTGCTGATCAGCAGATGGTGAAAGCGTCCACTATTGAGAGTGTTGCTAAAACTCCCCAGTCACTGGCAGCTAAACCAGTCGTTAACACGCTTACACAAAGGAAGCCACACATGAGTAGTTTGAAAAAATTCGCGGCTGCAACGCCGCGCCCGCTGCCCGTTATTGTTCTAGCTGATACCAGTGGAAGTATGAGCGAAAATGGAAAAATTGAGGCATTGAATGCAGCACTGAAAGATATGGTGAGCACATTTGCTAAGGAAAGCAGGTTCAGAGCAGAGCTACAAATTGGTTTGATCACTTTTGGGGAGCGAGTTCAAGTACATACGCCTTTGCAGACTGCGCATAGCATTTCAAATGTCATTGATTTGACTGCAAAAGGACCGACGCCTATGGGTGAAGCTTTTGATAAGGCACGATCTTTGTTAGAGGATAAGGAGTTGATTCCGTCACGTGCGTACAGGCCTGTATTGATTTTAGTCTCGGATGGACAACCCACAGACGAGTGGAAAACGTCACTGGATGCATTATGTGCTTCTGAGAGAGGTCAAAAGACAACTCGCCTTGCCATGGCAATTGGTGTAGATGCTGACGAAGCAATGCTAGGAGCCTTTACCAATGATTTAGAGGCTCCTTTGTTCAAGGCACAGAATGCCAGAGATATCCATCGCTTCTTTCGAGCGGTAACAATGAGTGTTACGACGAGAACAGCCAGCCAAAACCCAGATCAAGCGGTAGCTTTGGTTGTTCCACCGTCTGATGACGATGCTTTGGATCTTGATTTTACATGAGATTACTTGCTTATGGTGCCACCGTTACTGGTCCAAGACACATTGACTTGACGGAACCTAACCAGGATTCGATCAAGCTCAGGGGCTTTAGTGGAGGTTGGATAGGGGCTGTAGCAGATGGACTTGGCTCACGTAAGCACAGTGATATTGGTTCAAAAATCGCCTGTCAGATTGCAGAAGAGGTTCTTCGTAATGCCAACACAACCATACAAATCGATGATGTACTGAGCGAAGTGCAAGATCAATGGCTCAAGAAGATTTTGCCTTTGACTCCTCAGGAAGCAGCGACCACGCTACTTCTTTTCAAGGTGGATAGTGATGGTTTTTTCCAGGTTGCACAACTTGGTGATGGGCTTCTTTTAATACGCGCCAATGGTCTATTTCACAGACTGACGCCAGAGCGAAAAGGCTATGGTAATCAGACGGAGGCGCTAGGGGTTGTATTTAAGCCTGAACAGTGGGTGTGTATGCATGGGTGTCTAGCACAGGCTGGGGATGCAATAGTACTGATGACGGATGGCGTGAGTGACGACCTAGATCATAATCAGTTATCAGAGTTTGTAGATGCGTTATTTGTAGATTTACAACGACTGAATAGACGAACTGGTCGCAAGTGGCTTCAACGTGAACTTAAAGATTGGGCGACCCCCTTGCATAGTGACGACAAAAGTTTGATCGCAATTTTTAGGAAATAATAAATGAGTGCATCAGTTACCGTGCCACAGAAAAAAAATCGAACAGTCACGGACTCTTTTGGCCAGACTTATGAGCTCACTGGGAAGTTAGGAGAAGGTGGGCAGGGAACCGTTTGTACTACGAACCACCCCAATGTTCTTGTAAAAGTGGCACGCAAAGCTAGCAAGGAAAAATTAATTAATTGGGTCGGAAAGATTGAGCGATTAATGAGATCGCCTTTAACCGGCCTGCCTATAGCAAAGCCATTAGCTCGGATTGTGAGTCCGCAACCTGGCTATGTTATGGAGTTAATGGATGGTTTGGTTCAACTTTCAGTTCTGATGCAGGAGTCCGCTGATGCACTTTCGGAAGATTCTGGGCTACAGGTGTATATCCAAAATGGCGGACTTTTACGGCGATTAAGAATTTTGGCTCGTCTATCAAGGGTTCTTGCTGAGTTACATTCCCGAGGTTTGACATATGGGGACTTATCACCGACCAATGTCTTTGTATCGAAATCACTTGAATATGCCGAAGTATGGCTTATTGACTCAGACAATATTGACTCTCAATCTCGAGACTCTGCACAAGGGGTTTTTACTCCAGACTATGGAGCCCCAGAAATATTACGAGGTGAATCAGGCATTAATACATTGACGGATAGTTGGAGCTTTGCCGTTCTTGCCTACAATCTTCTCATAATGGCTCATCCACTGAAGGGTGATATCGTGCTTGAAGGAGAGCCTGAGATGGAGGATGCTGCCTTGAGAGGTGCACTACCGTGGGTTGATCACCCTACGGATCAAAGTAACGAGCTTACCTTGTCAGGTTTGCCTCGAACACTAGTGCTGAATACAGCAATAAGTGAATTATTTGAGCGTTGTTTTAACTTGGGGTTAGTTGACTCGGCTGAGCGCCCAAGTCTCTCTGAGTGGGCAGAGGGGTTTGAAGCTTCTGTAGCGAGAATCCTTCAGTGTGCAGAATGTAACAGCTCTTACTTCTATAAATCAAAATCCAAGTTAGTATGCCCTTTTTGTGACTTCGTAAATAATCCGAATTCCATGTTGCTTCTACAGGAGTATTTTTATCTACCTCCTGAGCTGTTGCGAGAAAAGGTTGGTGATGTACCTGAAGACTTGATTCTCAAGAATTGCTGGGTAAGGACTGGAGGTTGGCAAGTCCTAACTGAGGCAACAATTCAGCTCAAGAGTTTATTGCCAGGAGATTCTCTTTACTTAGATGACAAATCACTTTGCTCAATGACACTTGATCGCGACGGTCTTAGGATTGTGCCTTCACTAGGGTCATTTGTTAGTATTCAGAAGGATAAAGGTGCAGAAGTCAAAGCCATCACTAGTCCACTGCAATTCAAAACTCAACATCGAGCGGGAGTTTCCTATTGGCTGCATCTAGGGGTGGCATTGGAAGCTCATTACGTTTGGCAGTTTACCTGGTAAGTACCTATGCAGCTTAAAGATTTTCCACACTTCTCACGCGAAGCGCTTTGGTTTGATTGCTCTGATTCAGTTGCAGGATGGCAATCGGGTGATACTGTCGAACTATATAAACAAGATGACGGGTATCTCATTCGTCAGGCGGATCGAGTGTGCTATGCAACGGCAGTTCGAAGCGGCGTAAGGATTGATATCTTGATATCACAGGGATCAACCATTTGGCTGGTATCTCAAAACCAAGGCTCGACACTCCAGATACAGTGGCTTGAATTAGTCGAACAGATGCAGATGGATTTAGATATTGCTGTAGATGAGAAGATTGTGGATTACTTGGCCAGCCGCAAAGAAATAAGTCTCTCGAAAATGAATACTGCTCTTGAGTGGTTGGGAAGTCATTTTATTGTGTCAACAGTTCAAAATGGAAGCCAAATATTTCTGGGAAGTTATGAGAATAGCTTAAAAGATGTTTTTTTAATTTTTGGAACCGGCTGGCGCGCAACAATTAAGCGATCTCAAAATATCTTGTTATTACAAGCATTAACTCAAGTCTCAAGCGAAGCTCCAAAGTTGTCTTCGGCTATTGGGAAAATAGTGTTTCATGACGCCAGTGTTGCTTCTTTGCTGCAAAGCACAGAGCAAAAAGCAAAGCTAGAAACCGCGTTGAGAGATAACGGGAGTTATCTTCAGCAATGGCAGCTATATGGGCAACTTGAGTGGGAAGCAAGTAAGCGTATTGCTCAGAAGCTTGGATCACTCCGGTATAGCAATGCAACGGCGTTGGATGGAGAACAATTGGAGTGGTTTCTTAATGTTGAAGAGCCATCCGAGCTAAAAGAGTTCCGAGAAGGTTGGCGATTGTTGGAGTTGCCGTCAACGACTTACGTTGAATTAGGTAAACAGGCACAGGATTTTGATGTTGAAGAGGACGACATAAATGGTAATTCATCCTCGAAAGAGAGGCCACTACGCGGCCATATACACTTTGAGAAAAATGGCATCAAACTGACCCCAAACCAGGATCGACGGAATGAGAGGCCTCCGAAAGCGGGGGTACATTTATTACTCACTGGCAGGTGATGAGACAGTAAAAAATCGTCGAGAACGTGCAAAAAAATCCATTAATGAAGGCCGTAGAATGCCTCAACTTACTTATTTGCTTGAAGGGTTGGCCTCTCCAGTGGCTAGACGGCAGTTTCAGAAAGGCTTATCTCCGTATGCACGCGCTTGTTTCAAGGGGCCTCCAACTGAACGGCAAAAGACGGCTCTTGATGTGGCTCTGAATACCCCAGATATAGCCTTGATTGTGGGCCCACCTGGGACGGGGAAAACTCAGGTTATTGCGGCATTGCAGCGTCGCTTCGCAGAGACACTGGGAGATAAATCATTACAACATCAAGTATTAGTCAGCAGCTACCAGCATGATGCTGTTGATAATGCATTAAATCGAGCAGAAGTTTTTGGGTTGCCCGCCATTCGGATCGGCGGTAAAAACCGTAGAAAGGAAGGGGGTATCGACCCGATAAAAGTCTGGTGCGAACGCAAGAGTAAGGAAGTTGATGCTCGCTTAGATGAAATGTTTGCGGAGGATGCTACAGCAAAACCTTTGTCAGAGTTAAGTAGACGTATAGTGTTCCTGCGGCTGGCAAAAATGCGCTCATCAGATCGCCTTGAAGAGATTGTGAGAATTGATCAATTAATCAAGGAGTTGGCAATACATGGTATTAGGTTTCCAACAGGAGTTCAGGAAAAATGGTCTGTTTTCCTCAATCATGAGACTTTGCAAATTACGCCGCAGACGGTAGCTGAGCCGCAGTCATTAATGCGTCATGTACGAGCATTACGCACGACAGCCGCGGGGTTTGCTGATGATGGTATTGAGCGAGTGTATGGCTTAGAGAGAGCGATTAGCCGGCACAAAGTGGCATTGGGAGACTCCGATAAGAATCTACTGAGTGAGCTATCCGCTGTAACTGATATTTCAGCAGCCCAGCTTCAAGCACTCTCAAAATTGAAAGATCAGTTACTTGATAGATTGATGCCAGACTACAGGCTGCCAGCTTTAAAGCAGGTATTAAGCCAGGAGGCAAGAAGTCTTCTAGATGAAATGATGCAAGCAATTGAGGGTCCAATTAAACGCTCACGGCATGGGATTTCATCGGTAATTACGAATTATCAGGCATCATTGATGCAAGCGCCAGAGCGGGCAGAAGGCACGGTTCGAGATTACGCAACGATTGTAGGTGCAACCTGTCAGCAATCCGCCGGCAAAGCCATGAGCAGTCTTAAGTCACTTACAAATTTGGATGCTTCTGAAGATATTGAGTTCGATACAGTCGTTATTGATGAGGCAGCTCGAGCAAACCCCTTGGATTTGTTTGTACCCATGGCGATGGCTCGGAGACGTATCATTCTGGTAGGAGATCATCGTCAGCTTCCACATATTCTGGAACCTGAGTTAGAGAGCGAACTTCAATCTAGGCAAGGTCTAAATGAGGAGCAGGCCTTAGCTTATAAGCAAAGTCTATTTGAGAGATTAGTGATACAACTTCGTCAACAAGAGTCTGTGGATAATATTAAACGCGTTGTGATGCTTGATACGCAATACCGCATGCATCCAACTCTTGGGGATTTCATTAGCCAACAGTTTTATGAATCAGAAGGTTTAGACAAGCTGCGGTCTGGACGACCAGCGAGTGACTTTGACCATGTCTTGCCTGGGTATTCAGGTAAGTCTTGTGCGTGGATAAATGTTTCGCGTGATATGGGTAAAGAGCATTCACATCGACCAGGTTACAGTAGAAAGCCAGAGGCAGAGTTGATTGCGCGTGAGGTCAAGAAGCTTGCAGATGCTAGTGGAACACAACTCAGTATAGGTGTGATTAGTTTCTATCGCGCTCAGACGGATGCAGTGTTAAGAGAGTTTGTAAATTTAGGGATGGCGGCGGAAGAAGATGGAGAAATTAGAATTGTAAAATCCTATCTTCAAACGGACTCAGGTGAGGAGCGGCTCAGGGTTGGTACAGTGGATGCATTTCAAGGGAAAGAGTTTGATGTTGTTCTGTTATCGGTTGTCCGTTCGAATGACCTCAAGATTTCTCCCTCGTTGACTGAAGATGATCGAGAAAAGCAAATGAATGCCAAGTATGGCCACCTTCGCTTATCTAACCGCCTTAATGTTGCGATGAGCAGACAGAGAAAATTATTGATAGCAGTGGGTGATCAAGGCATGGCCGAAGGGCCTGAAGCAGAAGAAGCTGTACCTGGCCTTGCCGCTTTTTTAAGTTTGTGTCGAAAGGAGAAAGCGCGTGTCAACTGACTCCTATCTACGATTCGTAAAGAAAGGGCCTAAAGATGGAAAACCTTTACTTTGGCCTGTTTGGGTTTGGAAAGTGCTTTATCCAGAGCCGAAATCAATTTCTCTTAACTTGTTTCAGCAGTCCATTCTAGGTCTTGCAAGAGCTCGCTGTCGTGACGCCATGGAAATAGCGAGGTTACTTTGCCTTGATAAAGATTTAGTCAATTTCATTATAGCGACGCAACTTCAGCCGAATGGATGGATGAATACAGACGGCTCTTTAACGACTGTAGGAGAGCGAGTGCTTGAGGAAGTGGAGGATTATGAAGAGGAAGTCAGAGTGGGATATGCATTCCAAGACTGTATCTCAGGTAACTGGCTTCCTCGTTTCACGGAGAGTTTGTCGATAATTGAGCCAGATAAATATGCCGAGAGCGGTTTCCCTTTGTTTCGATGGAGTAGGGACTCGGGAAATATGATATCACCGTTTGTGTTAGAAGGTGGAAGTCACTATCGGCAAGACTTGGGTGAGCTCTTTGAAGCGTACCGCAAGTATAAAAATGACTATGAAAATGCAAAACAACGTGACGGTAATTATCATTTGCTGAATCGTCTAAATCTAGATCGGTTGAGCTACATGGAAGACAAACCTAAAAAGATGTGGCTTTGGGTTTGGGTTTTTAATGATGACGCAACTCCAGAGCCCTGGCTGATTTCAGATCCCTTTGGACACCAAAAAGCTGCATCTTGGTTGAGGAAACCTCTTAAAGAATTGTTGCCAAAACTTAGTCCATTGGCTAGATATATTGCCGGCAGTATTAGCCAAGTTAATCCGAATAATGTCAGTGCAGTTGAGTGGCTTGAAGCTCTTGAAAACGAAATTGATCTGACGATCTTGGCTGAATATCCATGGAGTCAGCGGGTGCCATTGATTGGTGATTATTTGGCAAGTGTTCTTCGCCGACGGGTAGCTATTGAGCGGCACGGTCATATTACCAGAGAGGATTTGAACAGTCTTCTAATGGAGACACATAATCTTGCTGAGAGCACTTTGCAGTGGATGCTGAAAAAATATCCAGTAAATACGCAAGTCTTGCCAGACAAAAATGCCGATAAATCTTGGGATAGGAAGCTCGCAACTTCAGTTTTGAATTCACTGGGTTTAGATTGTCTCCAACCCGACACTATTAGTAGGCTGGCTACTCAAAGATTGAGTGATATCCGTACAGCGTTAATACGCGGATCGACCTCGATGAAATCATTGCTGGTCGCGGCTTTATTCTCAACTGTGGAGTATTCAGAGCATCCGCTTAAAATATTGACTAAGGAAAGGCTGTTGCTAGGTGACTTGCTGAATATGGCTGATGACCGTAATCGAAAAGCTGGACATGCAGGAACTGAAAAATTAAGCAGAGAACAGGTTTTAAGCCATGCAGACTTCACCATTGCATGGGTCGCAAATTTTAAGGAGTGGTATTGAAGTGGCAAAAAAACATAGACCAAGTAATCTCCAAACTGCTAGACCTATAGTGGCTGCTACTAAAGAGCCAGTAATGTCTTCAATGAGTTTGTTATCAAGTGCAATTCAGCAGGCTAAGTTAGAGGTAGAGTCTATTAAGCCAATTATTCAAGAAAATGCTGCTGTATTAGTGGCACCCTCCCTTGATGAAATGATGTTGGAGGTTGAGGTTCTAGAAGGTGATATCAGTTCAACTACGCTTCAACAATGGCTCAATGACGTCTCAAGTTTTGCGAATAAATTGAGGGAACTTCATACAACATATCAGCGACGCTTGGATGATGTAAACCGTAAAGAACAGGTTTGTGCACGAAGAGCAGAGGATCTGGATAAAGATCAGGCAGAGCAAAAAGCGATCAGCATTAACATTGAGCGAAGAAAAACTGAGTTGAAAGGTTTGGAGGGTCAACATACTGAACGGGAGCGTGATCTCGTCATACGTGAGATGGATGCGCGTGCCGGCTTTTCAAATCAAAATGCAATTGCTCTGGCTACTCTTAGAACCGAGATTGCTGAACTTGAGGCTAATAGAGATAGTTTATATTTGGAGTTGCATCAGTCTGAACAAAAAGCCAGAGATGAGGAGTTGAAACGTATAACCGATATTAATCTTCGTGAAGCAAAAACAGCGGAGCAAGAGCGTGTAAATGCGCTTGCGAAACGCCGGTTGGATACGGAGTGGCTGGAGCTGGAAAACCAGAAGGCAGCATTAATACAAGAAGCGAAAGCGGATGCAGAATTAGAAGTACGTCGTGCAGTGGATGCAAGGCAACGAGCTGAGGAGCGTGCAGACCGTGCTTATAAAATCTGTCATGACGTTGAAGCAAAGCTTGATGAGTATTGTGAGTTTGAAGCTATCTTGGCGGGGCGATCTCCCCGACAGTTATTAGATGATTTGAGTGCATCGAATCGAGCTTTGGCTGCACTGGAAAATAAATTGGCGTTCAACCATGATGACCAGCTTCAGGCAGAAAAAGATTCGTTAATCCGTGTTCGAGATGAACAGAAACTGCAGCTGGATGAGATGAATCTTGAAATGGCGGAAGTCAAAGCTCAGTTACATAGGTTGAGATTGGGGGTAACTGACAAGGAGTCTTTGGAGAAAGAAAAAAGAGCTTTGGAAAAGAGTAACCAGATTCTTAGCACTAGGCTAAATGATCTTGGAAAGACAGTAGACGATCTTACCAACGCACAGCAAGCAGATAAACCATTCCCGCAGTTGTCACGGATGGACGAAGAATGGGATAAACATGCGGAACCTATCTGTAAAGAAGTACCGGACTTGAAAGTCTTTGCCGTCGAATTACGACACCGCATTGCACAGGCTGAAAGTGGTGTTGAGCTATTTTATCGGTCAGTAGACATTCAATTGCTGTTGGCTGGATTAGCGATGAGCCAGCTTCATATTTTCCAAGGCATCAGTGGAACAGGTAAAACGAGTCTTGCAAAAGCATTTGCAAAAGCCATGGGAGGCAGCTGTACTGATATTGCTGTGCAGGCAGGATGGCGTGATCGTGATGATCTGCTTGGGCATTACAATGCATTTGAGAAAAGATTCTACGAAAAGGATTGTTTGCAAGGCTTATACAAGGCTTTGACGCCTGCATATAGTGATCGTTGCAATATTATTTTGTTGGATGAGATGAACCTTTCAAGGCCTGAGCAGTACTTTGCGGAATTTCTTTCTGCATTGGAAAAGAATGATCCAAAGGATCGCCTTATCAGTTTGTCTGAAAATCGACTCCCCAATCCCCCTTCTTTATTGATAGAGGGGCGTAAAGTCAGGGTGCCACCAAACTTGTGGTTTGTTGGTACAGCCAACCATGACGAGACTACCAATGAGTTTGCAGATAAGACATATGATCGTGCACATGTGATGACGCTTCCACGGCATGAAGAAAGCTTTAAGATCGAGTCTAAGCAGGCAGTGGCTTTCTCTTATAAGTCACTTGTTGGTCGTTTTAATGAGGCCAGAGACAAGTATGCCGATGAGGTTAAAGAACTATTAGAAGATCTCACCACTGGGGAAGTTTCAAACGTGTTGCGAAAGCGCTTCGAGCTTGGCTGGGGTAATCGCTTTGAACGACAAGCTATGCGCTTCATCCCGGTTTTCATGGCGGCTGGCGGAAAGAAGGAAGATGCTCTTGACTACTTTATGGCGAGCAGAGTCTTTAGACGTGGAAAAGTTACGGGCCGGTATGATGCAACTATTGATGACCTTGGCGCAATTGAGCGTGCTGTTGTCGACGTTTGGAAAGCTTGGCGCGCGGAACCCACACAATGCTTAACTCTGTTAGCTGAAGATCGTCTTCGTAAGGAGAGGGGGGCATGAGGTTCCTTGATCGCATATCAAGGCATCATCTATCGGATTTACCAGACGAGATATTGCCTGGTCGATATTGTGTCTTGGAGAAGCTGCTTTTAAATCATCACACTCATTTGGAATCTGGTGATCCTATACTTGATGATGGTTCTGGAGGCTTTCAGGTTAGAGAGTTTGCATATCGCTTTCAAGATAGCATTCTTGATGATGAGACTGCTGCAGATGCAGAACTCACCCTTGAGGCAATCCAAGCAATTTCGGATAAAGTCAATTCGCATGGGGGTGAGGTTTCACCCATACTTCCACCCGAATTGGCAGACAACGCAGAGTTGGAAGAGATAGAGCGGTTACTTCGAAAGATATTGGATGCTGGGCACTTGCATGCCATAGCAGACAGGCCACGAAGGGATCTACGTTACGACGACATAGTCGCTCCTGTTGAACGTGTCAGGAAGCTGTCGACAGGCTCACTTAATCATTTAGCATCCCATTCTGATTGTTGGCAACGTAGAACTTTAAGCGGCGTTTTACCTCGTAAAGTTCTTGCAAGATTTAGTGAAGATGATTATTCAATCTATGAAAATCGACTATTTAAAAGGCTAATTGACCGCATTGACCGCCATCTTACTAAACGACTGGCATTGTTAAAAAGTCTTAATGATCGTCTGGCAAAAGCACTTGATTTCCAAGAGTCTGAAAAAACTCACTTTGAATTACGTTACGATATTTGTAGCCTTTGGGGCGAGGCTCACCAATCGGATAAGATGGGAAAACAACTCAATGCGAGTAAAGTGACAGAGTGTGAATTAGGGCGACAGCTTCAGGCCATTCGCGGTATTAAACAAAGAGGCCTGTATCGACTGGTACCTGCATCAGCGATCGTTCCGGCGCAAGTTTATCGAACAAATATCTTGAATCATGATGCACATTACCGACATTTACCAATACTCTGGGAAAGCTTATTAAATGAGGACGAAGATAGTAAGTTAGATCCTGATGAGCGCTTATCTAGACAGAAGAGGTCGTTGGATAGCTATACCGACTATGTCGGTTTGGTTATACGTCGAGCACTACAGCAATATGAATTTTCGGTTGACGGGGGATCTTTTTTTTCATGGTCGGGGAAAAAATTTACTCTAAAAAAAGAGGGATGTGATTGGGAAATATTGGCATCAAATGGGAAAGAAAAATTACGTTTTACGCCAATTGTTTGGTTTGGAAAAACGACCAAAAATTTTGATGAGATTGATATCTCAACAATCTTGTGTCTGCCTAAAATAGATTTTAATGGGAATAACCAAAATCAATTATCTGTGACACCACTTGATCTTTATGTTGTTGAGCGAGTTGGTGTCAAAATTGACGAGTGGCTGTGGCGAGGCCTGATTAAAAGCTTGATGACTCCTCTTGGTCCATTACCTGGGCCAATAAAAGCGCTAATAGCTAAGTGGCCAGATCATTTTATTATGGTTTCACATCGAGAAGCTAAATTAATCAATCGGTTAGATCAAGCTCAGTGTAAACAACTCATGGAAGAAGCTAGGTCATGTGCAAACTTGGAGCTGGTTGAAGCATTTGAATCCGCTATCGCAAGAATGGAGTTTTTAAGCACTTGCCGTTGTGGTGGCATTGGACGTCTGACGAGGAACATAACTTCCCTTGAAGATTTTTATTTTCAGTGTGATGCTTGTTCAAGGGCATGGGGCATGAAGAGTCAGTCTGGAATCAAAAGGTTTACTTTACATATCAAAGGAAATGCCTTTGACAGTGCTGAGGCTGGATTTCTTTTTGGGGGGAGAAGCTGGCTTGATATTGAGATTTAATATATGTAAATTTTTTATATTCGAGCAGTCGGCTGCTTTCACCAAACGTTGTCCCGTGGCAGGAGTAAAGGGAATAGCGGCTAATAATTTAGGAGAATAGTCTAAGCCATGATTTTGGTAGGCTTCTGCCCAAGACCAATCAAAGACATATTCGCCGTAGGAATGACTTTTTAAATACAGCGGCATAGCGGCTAATAAACGCCCCTCTGCGGACTCGACCAACAAGTGCATCGGTTGCCAACTACTCTGACCGCCCACACTGTGACTAGCTTCTAATGCCACTAAAAACGCTGTAAAAAAGGGTAGTCTGTGCCAAGTCATACGGATTTTTCAACACACATCAGTCGTTATCCTGTTGTAAATACAAGTAATAAATTAGAAGATTATAAAAGATTGCTTGATTTGATTTTTGTTAAGTGATTTAACATTGTTAGTTAATAAAAATGGAGTATAACAAAGTATGAAATTACAAGAAAAACTATGGTTCGATGCGCTAACCAGTTATCGCTCCAAAGGGGCCGACTTGCTTGAAGAGCCATTCATGCGTGGTGTTCAGCGCAGTGTTGTCGACAAATATTCCGACCAAGCTCATTTTATCTACGAACTTCTGCAAAACGCTGATGATGTTAAGGCAACGACAGCCAAATTTATCCTTGAAACAAATGGACTTTATTTTGTACATAGCGGCTCTGTCCGGTTCACAGTTTCAAATCCGCAAAACGAAGGCACTGATACGAGCAATGGTACTTTAGGGCATATCAACGCCATTACTTCGATTGCCAACTCAAACAAGACTGGAGCATCTATCGGCAAGTTCGGTGTCGGGTTCAAAGCTGTTTTTCAATACACTCAAACACCGCATATTTACGACCCAGAAATTAAGTTTAAGATTGAACGCTTCATCGTACCGTCTATGCTGGATGCCGACCTAAATTGGCGAAAGTCCTCAGAGACAGTGTTCTTCTTTCCATTTGACCATAAGAACAAACATCCACAAGAGAGCCATGACGAAATTCTTAAGAAGCTGCAAGCTCTGGAGTTCCCTGTTTTGTTCCTTTCCAATCTGGAATCTGTTTCTTTTGAGGCGGGGAAAGTCACTGGCAAATACACCAAAGAAATTACTAGGGAAGTTACGCAAGGAGATATAACAGTTCAGTGGATTACGTTGGCACTAGAGGTGGATGGAGAAAGAGCAGCTCATCAATTGTTAGTATTCACGAGAAAGAATGGAGCTGGATTTTCCAATTCTATTAGTTATTCCTTGGGAAATGATGGCAGGCTTATTCCTATCAATCGACCTGCATTCTGTTTTTTTCCGACCAAGGAAGTCACGAATCTTAATTTCATTATTCAAGCACCGTTTTTGCTGACGGATAGCCGTGAAGGAATAAAGGCTGGAGAAAACCACAATCAGGAGTTAATTCAGCAGTTGGCGAAGTTAGCCGCAGACAGCCTGCCGATTCTTCGAGAGGAGCATTTGATTGATGATGGCATCCTAGACATTATTCCCTACGACGAGTCGCGATTTAACGAGTTGAACGACAGAAGTAAAATTTCATTCAAGCCATTCTTTACGGCCATCAAGGACAGGATTCAAAGCGATATTCTTTTGCCAGTTGAAAATGGGGTCTGCTCATCAAAGAGCCAATCATATTGGGCTTCCGATAATGAGCTGGTTAGTCTTTTTTCAGATAAACAATTGGAACAACTTACTGGAACAGAGAATGCACACTGGATTATTCGCAGTCGAGGCTGGAAAGAAGTC
>Ga0247722_10001329_pt1 | contig 13792 bp, 16 predicted proteins | sample MSEWelMarce3H_FC_FD_189094 | JGI IMG/M metagenome (GOLD analysis project Ga0247722, IMG submission 189094) | Subsurface sediment microbial communities from gas well in West Virginia, United States - MSEEL Well Study Marcellus 3H_FC | ecosystem: Environmental > Terrestrial > Deep subsurface >... | reverse complement strand
GGATAGCAGGAACTAGCTTCTAAAAAAAAAGATTTATAAAAATTGATAAAAATGGCGTTATATAAAAATCAACATTTACGAGTTTATAATACACTTTCTGGGGAAAAACAGCTTTTTTCTTCAATAAATGAAGGTAAAATAGGAATGTATGTTTGTGGGCCAACCGTTTATAGCAATGTACATTTAGGAAATGTTCGTACTTTTATGTCGTTTGATGTGATTTATAGATATTTATTGCATTTAGGATATCAAGTGCGTTATGTACGAAATATCACAGATGCTGGACATTTGACAGATGATGGAAATGTTGAAAATGACCGTTTTGTAAAACAATCCAAGTTAGAGCAATTAGAACCTATGGAAATTGTGCAAAAATATACTGTTGATTTTCATAAAACACTTGATGAATTTAATTTTTTACCTCCTACAATTGAACCAACAGCTACGGGGCATATTATAGAGCAAATTGAATTAACAGAAAAATTAATTGCTGATGGATTTGCTTACGTTAGTAATGGTTCAGTATATTTTGATGTTTTTGCTTATAATGAAAAAGGATTACAATATGGTGAGTTAAGTAATCGAAATGTTGATGAATTGTTTGCCAATACGCGTGATTTAGATGGTCAAAATGAGAAAAAAAACCCACAAGATTTTGCACTTTGGAAAGCAGCTTCACCGGCACATATTATGCGATGGAATTCGCCTTGGGGAGCAGGATTTCCGGGTTGGCATTTGGAGTGTACTGCTATGAGTACTAAGTATTTAGGGGATTTTTTCGATATACATGGCGGCGGAATGGATTTAAAATTTCCGCATCATGAATGTGAAGTTGCACAAGGAAAAGCATGTAATGGAACTACGCCAGTGAAATATTGGATGCATGCTAATATGTTAACAATGAATGGTTTACGTATGAGTAAATCTACTGGTAATTTTATTTTACCAATGGAATTAGTGCTTGGCAATAATGATTTTTTTGAGAAAGCTTTCGAGCCAAATATTGTACGATTTTGTTTTCTTCAAGCCCATTATCGCAGTGTTTTGGATATTTCAAATGATGCGATGATTGCCAGTGAGAAAGGGTATTCACGTTTGATGGAATCTTACAAACTTATATCAAATTTGAAGACGAGTTCTACGACTAATTTTCCGCTTTTAGAATGGAAACAAAGTTGTTATGATGCCATGAATGATGATTTTAACACGCCAATTTTGATAGCAAACTTGTTTGAAGGTGCGAAATATATTCATCAAATAAATGAGGGTAAAGCTACGATTACTGAAAGTGATGTGATTTTACTGAAAACATTATTTTCCGATTTCATGTTTTCAATTTTAGGTTTACGCGAAGGAGGAGCAGAGGCTTCAAGTTCCAATTTATCTCAAAAATTAGAAGATGTGGTGTCCTTATTATTAGAAATGCGAATGCAAGCTCGTGCTAATAAAAATTTCGCTTTATCTGATGAAATTCGGGATCAATTATTGGCGAAAGGTATTCAAATAAAAGATGGTAAAGAAGGAACAACTTTTACCTATTAATGTTAATTACTTGATTTTGAAAAAGTTATTTATATTTCCATTTGTTTTTTTAATCCGTTTTTATCAAGTTGCTATTTCTCCTTTCACACCTGCAGCATGTCGATTTGAACCAACTTGTTCGCATTATAGCTTGCAAGCATTGCAAAAACATGGTGTTTTGAAAGGTGGTTTTTTGGCCATAAAACGAATTTTTAGTTGTCATCCTTGGGGGAAAAGTGGCTATGATCCAGTTCCTTAATTTTTTAAAATTTATAGTAAATTTAACATTTTTAAATTTTAATAGTGTTAGTTTTACTTAAGAATAAATACGATTTATTATGCAGTTATTAGCTATTATTTGGAATCCTATTGAAGGTATTGATTTGGGTTTTTTTACTTTGCGTTTTTATAGTTTGAGTTGGGTTTTGGCCTTTGGTTTAGGTTGGTATGTCATGAAACCTATTTTTGAACGCGAAGGTGAAACACTTGATTCTTTAGATAAATTATTTGGTTACACCTTGATTGCCACAATGTTAGGAGCAAGGTTGGGACATGTTCTTTTTTATCAACCGGAACTTTTTCAAGAAGATCCTTGGAGTATTTTATTGCCAATAAGCACTAAACCTAATTTACATTTCACGGGTTTTGCTGGTTTAGCAAGTCATGGTGCTGCTATTGCAATTGTTTTGACGATGTTTTTTATTCAAAGAAAAGTGATAAAACGTTCTTATCTTTGGATTTTGGATAGAATTGTAATTCCTGTGGCTTTAGGAGCTATTTTTATTCGGTTGGGTAATTTTATAAATTCAGAAATTATTGGAAAACCTACAACTTCTGATTCGTTTTTAGCTATGAAATTTATTAAAGGTGAAGAATATCAAGGGCCTTTAGGTGAGCCTGCTATCAAGGCTGCTACACAAATTAATGATGCTCAAGAAGCTTTCAATGCGGTTGTTTCAAGACCTGAATTTAAGACCATTTTAGACGCTTATCCTTATCGCTATCCTGCTCAATTATATGAAGCAATTTGTTATGTTTTTGTTTTTGGAATACTATTATTTTTATATTGGAAAACAGAAGTTAGAACAAAAGCGGGTTATCTATTCGGGATGTTTTTAGTGCTACTTTGGTCGATACGTTTTGGGGTTGAATTCTTAAAAGAAAGTCAAGGCGGTTTTGAAGAATATCCAATTTTTAATGCCCTTTCAACGGGGCAATGGTTAAGTATTCCTTTTGTTTTGATTGGACTTTATTTTGTATTTTCAGCTAAGAAAAGTTATTAAAAGTGAAAAAAAGTTAAAGTATTTTTTGCATAAATACGGAATCTAACCATTTATTAAATTTAAATCCCGATTCTTTGATGTAGCCTACTTTTTCAAAACCAAACTTTTCATGAAATAAAATGCTATTGGTGTTTTCGGAATCGATTACACCAATCATTGTATGTCTATTTTGAATTTTTGCTTGTTCGATTAATGCCGTAAGCAGTGCATTTCCTACTCCTTTTCCTATATAATCTGGTAGAGCGTAAAGGGAATGTTCAACACTGAATTTATAGGCTTCCCGAAACCTAAAATCACCAAAATAACCAAAACCAACTACATCATTTAGATGTGTTGCCACCAAAACAGGAAATCCTTTTTGTAGTAAATTATTGAAATTTTGCTGCTGTTCTTCTAATGTTCGACAGTTGTAGTCATATAGAATTGTGGTGTTTAAAATGGCATCATTAATGATAGGCAATAAAAAAACACAATCATCTTTTTGATAAGGTCGGATGCAAATTTCCATAGAAAAGTGTTGTCTAAAAAAGTTTTATTTGTTTTTTATCCAATTGATAATTACAGTATCATTAGGCAAGGTTTTTGGCGAAATTACTTGTTCTAAAAAACCGTTATCATTGATAAGATATTTTTGAAAATTCCATTGAACTTCGCTATCCTGTCCTCCGTTTTTGCTTTTTTGGGTTAAAAATTCATAAATAGGGTGGATGTTAGCACCTTTTACACTTATTTTTGCCATCATCGGAAAGGTTACACCATAATTTTTTTGACAAAATGTAGCAATTTCAGTATTTGTTCCCGGTTCTTGTGATGCGAAATCATTAGAAGGAAAACCGATAATAACAAAATTTTCATTTTTATATTTTTCGTAAACTTGCTGTAATTGAGCATATTGCGGCGTTAATCCACAAGCCGATGCGGTGTTTACAATCATGATTTTTTTACCTTTTAGAGATGCAAAATCAAATTCATTACCTTCAATATCTTCCACTTTGAATTGATAAATACTTGCTGATTTTTCCATTGTTTTTTTGCTTGAAGCCTTGTTTATTGTGTTTTGTGCTTGGTTTTTGCAACTGAATAAACCCAAAATAAGGGTTAGTATTAGATATTTTTTCATTTTAGTTACTGTTATTTCCTAATAATTCGCGTAATGGCTCTAATTGTTTGGCATCAAATTCTGATTTTTGAACTAATTGCAATATATTCATAACGTGTGTCGGATTCATATTATTGCCCAAAACCCGAACTACTGCAAATCCATTTTCTTTTTTAGATGCGAAAAATACAAACTCGTCAATATTTTGCTCTTCTCCCACAAAAAAAACAGCGGCTTGACTTGCTCCTGAACCAATTTTCATTAATTCTTGATACGTTTTGTCTTTTAAAAGGGTTTTAACTTCGGCAACTTCTTTTTCGTAATTTTCAATTTTTGAAAGATCCGTTTGATAGGTTAAAATATTCATCTTTTCAAAGGATTGTAACGCCGCTTTATCGGTCAAACTCATTTTTGTTTTTGAAGTATTTATAATCGTGTTCGGAACATCAACTGTAACGAAATTACTTGATTCTGAATTCTTTACAAAATAATTTTGTAATGAAGGTTTGTTTTCACAACTCCAAATCAACAAAATAAACAGTATAAAATAACTACTATTTTTCATTTTTCTTATTTTTTAGACGCTTTCTTTAAATCATCTGCTCCTGGTAATTTCATTTTGTCCGTCAGCATTGAAATTTCATCTAAACTAAAATTACCTGTTAAAGATAATATTACAGTTGAGGCTTCTTTTATGTTTGCTCCTTCAATAAACATTAACAGTTCTTTTACCATATTTTCATTTGCTCCCGATTTTACGTATATTTTTACGTTTTTTCCTTCGTTATTTACTCGCATTAATTCTTCTAAAGGGTTTGCTTTCAAATAACTGCTCACGGTATTTTTCATTTCGTTAGCCATTTTATTATTTGATGTAGTAAAGACCTTCAAATTATCTAATTTTTTTAGTAAATTCAAATATTGTTGCGTTTCAGCATCTTTTGTTTCTACTTTGACTTTTCCCATCATTTCAAACATTTTTTTGTTTACAATAACAGTGGTTACGTCTTCTTTGTCTTCAAATTTATCAAAACTACTTTGTGCAAAACCTAAACTTCCTACAAAAAGTGTCATCAAAAGGGCTTTTTTTAGTATCTTTTTCATTTCTATTATTTTTAAAATTATTTTCTATTTAAATATTGTTTTTCTGGACTGCTCAAATTCTTCTAAATGTCTTGCATTTTCTATGCCAAAATTTACTTCCTTTGAAACTAATAGCAAGGCTTCGTGTGTTGCTATAAACGCTTCTTCGGGATTATCGAATGTACCAAGTTCCTCATTTTCAGTTGTTGATGTTGAAAAATAAAACCAACTTATTCCTAAAAATAAGGTAATTATTGCTGCAATTTTTATGTAACTTGACCTTAAAAAGGGTGCTTTCTTCAATTCTAATTCCCGTTCAAAAATTTGTTTTTTATCTTCGACATAATACGAAAATAAGGGTTTATATTTTGCTAATTCAGGAGCAATTTCACCTGATGAAAAGTAGGTTTTTAAGGTTTGCTCGTCTGTAACTGAACTAGTACCTTCAAAATAATTTTCAAGTAGTTTCTTAATTCTTAATTCCATGATTTTGTATTTGCTCTATTTTATTTTTAAGGGTTTTCCTTGCTCTCGATAATGCAACTCTTACAGCTGTTTCGTTCATTTCTACAATTTTTGCTATTTCAGAAAATTCTAGTTCTTCCACCTCACGAAGCTGAATTATTGTTCGTTGGGCAATTGTCAGTTCTTCAATACATTGTTCCACCCATTTTAAAGTATTCTGATCTTCGATTTGATTTTCCAAATTTATGCTTTGATCTTGATAATCAATTGTTAACGAACCAGAATTTACCACACGTTTACTTTTCAACTGATCCAAACAATAATTTTTCGTCATCGTCATTGCAAAGGCTTCCACATTTGTATAAGCTCCTAAATTCTTATTTTTATTCCATAATTTAACCATAATTTCCTGAGTTGCATCTTCCGCTTCCTCCTTGCTCACAAGCAATCTTTTCGCCAAACGAAAAAGTTTGTTTTGAAAAGGGGCAACAACCTGCATAAACTCTTTTTGATTCATAGTAGTAGGATTATAAAAACAAGACGATTCAGTTTATAATTTGTTACAAAAATATTTTTTTTATTCCGCTAAACGCAATAGATTGTCCTTTTTTTTTATTTGAACCGAATGGCTTGGGCATTTTTGGCTTCCATGTTCCCGCTGTCCGCTATATCTTTTTTATGGTTCTGTTTTTCAGTTGAACGATTTATTATCAAAGGTTTACAATAAACTTTCAACCATAAAAAAGGATACCGCTCCCATCGGGGGTAATTAGTGATGTTTAGGCATTTTACTCCGTTTTTTCAGTTCTTGTTTTTTCTAATTAGCGGTTCTAAATTCAAAAAATACAGTTGCTTTCTTCTTTTTAGACACAAAAATTTTAAATTATTCAGTGTCTTTTTGCCCCATCATCATTAAATAGCCTTTCAAAAACAAGTCAATTTCACCGTTCATTACACTATCAACATCGCTTGTTTCTACTCCTGTTCGCACATCTTTAACTAATTTATAAGGCTGCATAACATAATTCCGAATTTGTGAACCCCATTCAATTTTCATTTTATTGGCTTCAATATCAGAACGTTGTGCTTGTTGCTTTTTTAGTTCTATCTCGTATAACTGCGATTTTAACATTTGCATGGCGCGCTGTCTGTTATCGTGTTGTGAACGGGTTTCGGAACACTGAATTTGAATTCCCGTTGGTTTGTGAACGAGTTGTACTTTAGTTTCTACTTTGTTTACATTCTGACCACCTGCACCACTAGATCGTGCGGTTGTAATCTCAATATCTGCCGGGTTTATTTCAATCTCAATCGTATCATCAACCAGCGGATAGACGTAAACCGATGCAAAAGAGGTATGTCTTTTAGCATTACTATCAAATGGAGAAATCCGAACTAAACGATGCACACCATTTTCGCCCTTTAAATATCCAAAAGAAAAATCACCTTCGAATTCAAGAGTTACCGTTTTTATTCCCGCAACATCACCTTCTTGAAAATTGAGTTCCCGAATTTTATACCCTTGCTTTTCACCCCACATCAAATACATACGCATCAACATGGAAGCCCAATCGCAACTTTCTGTGCCACCAGCTCCTGCCGTGATTTGCAAAACCGCACTCATGCTATCACCTTCGTCTGAAAGCATATTCCGGAATTCTAAATCTTCAATATGAAGCATTGTTTCTTGATAAAGTGCAATCACTTCTTCTTCTGAAACTGCTGCTTCTTTATAATAGTCCATCATAATTTGAAGTTCCTCAACTTGCTCCATGCCTTTGTTGTATTCTTCGACCCATTTTTTCTTGGTTCGTAAATTTTTTATCAACAATTCCGCTTCTTTTGCGTTGTTCCAAAAGTTGGGAGCAAAGGTTTTCTCTTCTTCATTTGTAATTTCGATGTTTTTGGCATCTATGTCAAAGATACCTCCTTAACGCACCAAGGCGATCTATAATATCCTTTACTTGTTCATTTGTAATCATAAAAAGTGTATTTTTGTATTTTTTTTGAACTCGAGCAATATTTGGCTCAATTTTGGCTCAAAAGTAAACTATATATTTGAATTATGGAAATAAATTTAGTAAGCGATACCGTAACGAAGCCCTCACCTGAAATGTTACAAGCAATGTTTCATGCAAAAGTAGGCGATGATGTGTATAAACAAGACCCATCAGTAAATGAATTGGAGCAAACTTTAGCCGAACTTTTCGGGATGGAAGCGGCATTGTTTTTTCCTTCGGGAACAATGGCAAATCAAACAGCGATCAAATTACATACCCAACCTGGTGAACAAATTATTTGTGATAAATATTCTCATATTTACCATTACGAAGGTGGTGGAGCGTCTTTTAATAGTGGTGTTTCTTGTTGTTTAGTAGATGGCAATCGCGGTATGATTACTGCTGATTTGGTAAAAAATGCGATTAATGACCCTGAATTTTTTCATGCACCTTTGACTTCATTAGTTAGTATCGAAAACACAACTAATAAAGGGGGAGGAGCTTGTTATGAACTAGAAACCTTGAAAGAAATCAAAGAAGTTTGTAAGCAACATCATTTGAAATATCATTTAGATGGTGCTAGGTTATGGAATGCTATTGTAGCCAAAAAACAGCATCCTAAAAAATTCGGTGAATTGTTTGATACCATTTCGGTTTGTTTATCAAAAGGACTCGGGGCTCCTGTGGGTTCTGTTTTGTTAGGCTCGCATGCTGATTTGAAACGAGCTTTACGAATCAGAAAAATTTTTGGTGGCGGCATGCGACAATCGGGCTATTTGGCTGCGGCAGGTTTGTATGCACTACAAAATAACATTACCAAGCTTGAAAATGATCACATAAAAGCGAAAGAAATTGCTCAGGTTTTGGAAAAAATGAGTTATATTCAAAGTGTAGAACCCGTTGAAACAAATATTTTGATTTTTCAATTAGCAGCTGAAATTGATGATAAATTGTTTATGGATAAATTAAAACAAAAAGGTATAGCGATTAGTGCGATGGGTGTTGGAAAACTTAGAATCGTTACGCATTTAGATTATAAAGATGTTATGCATGAATATGTGTTAGAAGTTTTGTCAAAATTAAGGTTTTGATAATTTGAAAAAAGAGATAATAGCTGACATTGCTGCTATTTTTTTTATTCTTTACTTATACAAACGCTTCGTTCATTTGGGGAACGAAGCAAACTCCTTTTAAAATTTTAAAGAATTTGGTTTTTTAGTTCCTTTTATCAAAACATGAACTTCACAAATTTTTACGAATTTATTGTTTTATAATTTATTAAAATCAATACTTTGATCATTATAATCATGCCGTGTCATTGCGAGGCACGAAGTAATCTCATCATAAAATTCACATAATCTTTTCACGTATCGTCCTTGCGAGGCACGAAGCAATCTCATCATAAAATTCACACAATATTTTCACGTCTCGTCCTTGCGAGGCACGAAGCAATCTCATCACAAAATTCACACAATCTTTTCACGTCTCGTCCTTGCGAGGCACGAAGCAATCTCATCATAAAATTCACACAATCTTTTCACGTCTCGTCCTTGCGAGGCACGAAGCAATCTCATCATAAAATTCACACAATCTTTTCACGTCTCGTCTTTTCGAGGCACGAAGCAATCTCATCATAAAACCAAGTAAGAAGAGTCTTTAGTAAGAAGCCTTTAGCTCTCTACAGATCAATTATTTAAATAAATATAGTTTACACAATTAAACGTCCACTATCAATTTTAAATAAGTTTTTAACTATGCATTAATAGAAGTTGCCTATGCATTAATAGAAGTTGCCTATGCATTAATAGAAGTTGCCCATGCATTAATAGAAGTTTTCCATACGTTAATAGAAGTTTCTCATACGTTAATAAAAGTTGCCTATGCATTAATAAGATTTTCACCAGCGTTTATAGAACTTGCACCTGCGTTAATAGGATTTACACCTGCGTTAATAGGATTTTCACCTGTGTTAATAGGATTTACACCTGCGTCAATAGAATTTACACCTGCGTCAATAGGATTTTCACTAGCGTCAATAGGATTTACACCTGCGTCAATAGGATTTTCACCTGCGTTAATAGGATTTACACCTTTGTTATTAGGATTTTCACCTGCGTTAATAGGATTTACACCTGCGTCAATAGGATTTTCACCTGCGTTAATAAGTTTTTCATCTTTGTTAATAGGATTTTTACCTGTGATAATAGGATTTGCACCTGCGATATTAGGATTTGCACCTGCGTTATTGGATTTTTAGAAGTTTCATAGCATCTTTCTTGTTACAAAAAATCGCCATAGCCCTAAAATAATAGGATTATTGAACCCTCATAACTAAAAAATTGCACTAAAAATGAACTAAAAATACTAGCGTTTAAAAAAAGCTATTTAATAATAGAAGAGGCATTTAATTTTATTTTAAAAAGTCATGTAAAACAAGTAATTTTAATTTTAATGTTGTTTAGGTAAGAAAAAAACAAGGCTGATTTGTCATTTCAATGCAAGGAGGAATTGCATTAATTGCTCTCTTTTTGCGAATTATCCCGCTTACTAATTTATATTATTAGATTTGTTTTACGATAATTTCAATTCTTGTAATTTTTTTAATAAAAAGTTGCAATGTATTTTTTTTGTTTGTAGTTTTGCGAAGTAGATATACTTTGTTAAAAACGAAATAACTTTCGTATATCTACTAGTTAGCGGATATTTTTGAGCGACAGAAAACCAAAAGAAAATCAAAGAAATGAGTTGGGATATTGTATTATTTAGTTCAGAACAAAATTTGGTTTCTTTAGAAAATCTGAATGAAGATTTACTTAAACCAATTGATTTTGACAAAGTTTTGAAATCAAAATTTAAGAATATAAAAAAAACTGAAAACCATAATGAAGTTATTGGAAAAGATTTCTCAATCGACTTTTTTGATGATGAAGAGTTGGTTAGTAATAAAATGTTGAGTTTGTATGGCGAAAATGGATTGTTTGAAATTATCAAAATTGCAAAGGAAGAAAATTGGCAAATTTACGATAGTGGAATTGACAAAATGCTAAATCTTGAAAAACTAGAAGAGAACGGATATTTAAACTTTAAAAGTTACTTAAATTCAATTATAAAAAACGAATGAAAAATATAATCTTCATAATAATAATTTTTGCGGTTAATCTAAATTTTGCTCAAAATAAAAAAACTGAAAAAGTAAGTTTTGAAACTATTATCGACTTGAGTAAAGCAACGAAAGATGGTGTTTATATAAATGGTTATGTGGTAAACATAAGTTATTCTGATTTAGTAAAACTAAATAAAAAGAAAGTTAAAATAACAGGAATTGTAACAATCGAAAAAGGATTTGATGAAATACAAGAGAATAAGAATTCAAGAAAAGAAAAAATAATTCGTCAAGGAAGACAAAAAGAAACAAAACATATTGAAAAACCAAAAATAGAAATTCTGAATTAAATTAAAACATCCGCTAACATGCAGTTTGGCAAAATGGCGGGTTTGATGCTTTTTTAGAAACGAAAGTGTTTAAACAAAGTTCAGGAATTTTTAGTAACTTTGGTGCTGAAAAGCCGCCACTTCTGCAAGCCACGGGACGTCAGGCTGTGAAAAAACCCCATTTTCATTTAAACCCCAAAACATATAACACGTATAATTTCGTTTTAAGCCAAGCTAATTTTTGACTTATTTTGGTTGGGGCTAAAAATGATGTGGGCTAAAAATAAACTAAAACAGGTCGTTTTTTCAAAAAACAAGACTTTTCTCTTGTAAGGTGTGCTCCAGGCTTGAAGTTTGGCAATTAAATCGGGCACACCCAGTATATTTATGGTGCGTTTGATGTTGTAAACCAGCATAATCAAACTGTGTTCGCCGTTTACTTTTTCTAATCCCGTTAAATTGGTATGATTATAACCCCATTGTCGCTTAATCGTTCCAAAAATATGCTCGTTAATCTCTTGCCGTTTTCGGTACAATTGTGGGTTTTCATGATAGCGTTTGTTATTTTCTTCCACCGCATCGGCGTACTGGCTTCGGTCTATCTCTCGACCGCCTTTTCTGCTGGTACAGAGGTCTTTAACTGGACATTCTTTGCATTTTGGGGTTCGATATTTTTGGAACTGATAACCACTTTCTTCTGTTCGCCCCGTTTTTTTGTGCCAACTCCCTGATGTTGTTAAGGTTGCTCCTTGCGGACAAGTGTAGGTATTTGCCTCTTTATTGTAAACAAAATTGGACACAAAATACGCAGGCTGAGTGCCGTTTTCGTTGCTTTTCCCTTGATTGGGTTGGGCTACAATGGTGGTGATATTGTTGTTTTTGCAAGCTGCTATTTCGCGTCCGTTGTGATAGCCTTTATCAACCAAAACGGTAAACGTTTCTATCTCTAGGTTTTCTTTGGTTTCTATGGCAATGGCAGAAAGTGCGTTTTTATCATTACGATTAATCGTATGCGTGGCAACAACTAAGTTGTGTTTGCTATCTACAGCTGCCTGAATGTTATACGATACTTCAACTACCTGACCCTGAACCAATAACGCTCTGGCATCGGCATCGGTGGTGCTTACTTGAGGCTCACCGCTTTGAATGAGTTGTTCTTCAAGAAGTTCGTATTTGATTTTATTTTGCTTTAGTCGTTCTATTTTTTCTTGAATATTTTTTATAGAAATTGGGTTTTCTTTGACATCATTTTGTTCCAATTGATCTAAATATTCCTGCGAACGTTCTTCAATATACGCTTTGTGTTTATCGATTTTCTTTTGATTGAAATTGGCTTTTTTGCTGTTGTGTGCTCTGGATTTTGTGCCGTCAATAGCGATGGTTTCCCCTGCAACTAGTTCGGCATCTTTTAAAAAAGAAACAAACAATTTAAAAAGTTGTTTCAGTGCTTTTGGATTTTCTTTTCTAAAATCGGCAATGCTGTGATAATTCGGGCGCATATCTTCCAAAAGCCATTGCATTTCGATGTTACGAATGCACTCTTTTTCAAGCTTTCTTGAACTACGAATCCCATTTAGATAACCGTATAAATAGATTTTAAGAAACACTTCGGTTTGAAAACATGGGCGTCCTTCTTTATTCAAAATTTTAAGCTCAAAACCCAATTTTTCAAGGTCTATAAGCCCAACAAAAGCATCAATAAAACGCACCGAATTATCGGCAGTAATTTTATCTTCTAAGCTACCTATTTGTAGCTGATTGCGAGAAATTCCTTGTATATATTGCATTGTCAAATATACAAAAATAAATTTTATTATCCAATTTATTTTGTTATTTTTGTCGAATGATTGTGGAGTTTTTTCACAGTCTGACGTTACCTGCCATTATAAACGAACACGAAAAGAACATATGACAGAACAAATTATCAATTTACAAAATGAAATTTATAAATATGAAACAACTGACTTCGACACTGGCGAAGAAAAAGATTATTTTGTAGATTATTCACCCAGAATAGAATTTGCTAAAATTGGAGACCTTTACAGTTTATCATTTTATGGAAATGGTTACGATGACGACCCAAATACGAAAGTTAAAGACTTTGACTATGAAACAAATTTTGCATTTTGTAGTTTTTTAGAATTTATTTCCGTACAACAAAACGCAGAAAAAATATTGTCTTTAAACTTTGGCGGACCAGACGAGGGTGCAAATGGTACTAAAAGTTGGGTATTTGACAGAATAATAAATTCTAATGTTGTATTTTCAAAACTAAAAACCTTTACAGTTCAGTTCACAGATTTGGGCGACCATAATCAAAGTATTATTGATTGTGACTTTTCAATGGAAGAAAATGGAGCCATAGCAAAACTTCTTTCAAAAATGCCGAAACTTGAAAACCTAACTATTCCATCTGCACCTGACAAATCTTTTTTTGAAATCGGACAACATCCATTATCATTTTTAAAAGTACAAGCAGGTTATAATCATCAGAACTTTATTGAAAATTTATCAGAAAGTGAAAACTATTATAAATTGTCAGCCATAGACTACTCAGAAGTTATTGACATTTTTGACAAGCCAACCGAAGACTATACAAAATTTGAGAGTTTTAAAAAACTATTTCAATCAAAAGCATTTTCGACTGTTGGACACTTTAAATTAAGAAATTCAATATTAACAGAAGAGCAACTTTTTGATTTACAAAAATTAAATAAAGTTCAGTTTTTAAATATTATGACAAAAGGAGGACGATACGTTAGTCATTTAATGCAAGAACGAAATGAAAAATAATAACGGCAGGTAACAAGGGTTCCTATGTAAAGCAACAAAAGTTATTAACAATTTTTAAAATGAGCGATATGTTGTTTTTTTTTCGAGTATATCTATCCGTTCCAACGGCTTGTTGG
>Ga0247722_10001327_pt1 | contig 13812 bp, 4 predicted proteins | sample MSEWelMarce3H_FC_FD_189094 | JGI IMG/M metagenome (GOLD analysis project Ga0247722, IMG submission 189094) | Subsurface sediment microbial communities from gas well in West Virginia, United States - MSEEL Well Study Marcellus 3H_FC | ecosystem: Environmental > Terrestrial > Deep subsurface >... | reverse complement strand
TATAATTTCTGTTAAATTACTGCACCCATTGAATGCATTAATACCAATTGTTGTAACAGATTCTGGTAATGTAATACCAGTTAGATTACTGCAACCATTGAATGCATTATTTTCAACGCCGGTAATTTGGTTACTAAGAATTACCGTATTCAAATTAGTTTTGTTGGAGAAAGCGGAATCTGGAACATTACCCAAATAATCAAGTGTTACATTCATATTCACTGCATTTGATTCAAGAAACACCTCATACAAGTTTGATATGTACGAATTAATAATAATATTTGTTAAAATTGGATTGTTACCAAAAGCACTATTACCAATTGATGTAATGGAAGCAGGAATTATAATTTCTGTTAAATTACTGCACCCATTGAATGCATTAATACCAATTGTTGTAACAGATTCTGGTAATGTAATACCAGTTAGATTACTGCAACCATTGAATGCATTATTTTCAACGCCGGTAATTAGGTTACCAAGAATTACTGTATTCAAATTTGTTTTGTTAGAGAAAGCAGAATCTGGAACATTACCCAAATAATTAAATGTTACATTCATATTGACTGCATTTGAATCAAGAAACGCCTCATATAAGTTTGATATGTATGAGTTAATAATAATATTTGATAAATTTGGATTGTTACTAAAAGCACTATAACCAATTGTTGTAACTGAAGCAGGAATTATAATTTCTGTTAAATTACTGCACCCATTGAATGCACTAACACCAATTGTTGTAACAGATTCAGGAATTATGATAGAACTTAGATTACTGCAACCATTGAATGCATTATTTTGAACGCCCGTAATTAAGTTACCCAGAATTACCGTATTCAAATTGGTTTTGTTGAAGAAAGCAGAATCTGGAACATTGCCCAAATAATCAAGTGTTACATTCATATTGAGTGCATTTGAATCAAGAAACACCTGTTGCAAGTTTGCTATGTATGAATTAATAATAATATTTGTTAATTCTGGATTGTTACCAAAAGCGCTATTACCAATTGTTGTAACTGAAGCCGGAATTATGATAGAATTTAGATTACTGCAGCCATTGAATGCACTAACACCAATTGTTCTAATTAAATTAGGTAATGTAATATCGGTTAGGTTACTGCAACCATTGAATGCGCTATTACCAATTATTGTAACTGAATCTGGCAATGTAATAGAAGTTAAATTGTTGCAACCATTGAATGCACTATTACTAATTTTTGTAATGAAAGCAGGAATTATGATAGAATTTAGATTACTGCAGCCATTGAATGCACTAATACCAATTGTTATAACGGAATCCGGCAATGTAATATCAGTTAGATTACTGCAACCATTGAATGCATTATTTTCAACGCCGGTAATTTGGTTACCAAGAATTACCGTATTCAAATTGGTTTTATTAGAGAAAGCAGATTCTGGAATATTGCCCAAATAATCAAGTGTTACATTCATATTGAGTGCATTTGAATTAGGAAACACATATCGCAAGTTTGCTATGTATGAATTAATAATAATAATTGATAATTCTGGATTGTTACCAAAAGCGCTATTACCAATTGATGTAATGGAAGCAGGAATTATAATTTCTGTTAAATTACTGCACCCATTGAATGCATTTTCACCAATTGTTGTAACTGATTCTGGAAATGTAATAGAAGTTAGATTCGTGCAACCATTGAATGCATTATTTTCAACGCCGGTAATTTGGTTACCAAGAACTACTGTATCCAAATTGATTTTGTTGGAGAAAGCAGAATCTGGAACAACACCCAAATAATCAAGTGTTACATTCATATTGACTGCATTTGAATCCAAAAACACTTCTTGCAAATTTGGTATGTATGAGTTAATAATAATATTTGATAAATTTACATTAGAACTAAAAGCGCTATAACCAATTGTTGTAATGGATTCTGGAATTATAATATCAGTTAAACTACTGCATCCATTAAATGCATACTCGCCAATTGTTGTAACCGATTCTGGAAATATAATAGAAGTTAGATTACTGCACCCACTGAATGCATTATTTTCAATTCCGGTAATTCGGGTACCCAGAATGACAGTATTCAAATTTGTTTTGTCAAAGAAAGTAGAATCTGTAACATTGCCCAAATAATCAAGTGTTATATTCATAATCAGTGGATTTGAATTACCAGGAAACACCTGTTGCAAATTTGGTATGTATGAGTTAATAATAATATTTGATAAATTTGGATTGTTGTCAAACGCACTATTACCAATTGTTGTAATAGATTCAGGAATTATGATAGAACTTAGATTTGCGCAAGCATTGAATGCATTTTCACCAATTGTTGTAACCGAATCCGGGAATGTAATAGAAGTTAGATTCGCGCAACCATTGAATGCATTATTTTCAACGCCGGTAATTTGGTTACCAAGAATTACCGTATTTAAATTTGTTTTGTCAAAGAAAGCAGAATCTGGAACATTGCCCAAATAATCAAGTGTTACATTCATATTGAGTGGATTTGAATTACCAGGAAACACATCATATAAGTTTGATATGTATGATTTAATAATAATATTTGATAAATTTGGATTGTTGTCAAAAGCACTAATGCCAATTGTTGTAACGGAAGCGGGTAATGTAATAGAAGTTAGATTGTTGCAGCCATTGAATGCATTTTCACCAATTGTTGTAACGGATTCTGAAAATGTAATATCGGTTAGATTGTTGCAAGAATTGAATGCACTATTACCAATTGTTGTAACGGAATCTGGAATTGTAATAGAAGTTAATTCGCTGCAACCATTGAATGCACTGTTTTCAACGCCGGTAATTTGATTACCAAGAATTACTGTATTCAAATTTGTTTTGTCAAAGAAAGCAGAATCGGGAACATTTCCTAAGTAATCAAGTGTTACATTCATATTGACTGGATTTGAATTACCAGGAAACACTTGTTGCAAATTTGCTATGTATGATTTAATAATAATATTTGATAAATTTGGATTGTTGTCAAAAGCACTATTACCAATTGTTGTAACTGATCCTGGAATTAGAATAGAGGTTAAACTACTGCAAGCATTGAATGCACTAATACCAATTGTTTTAACTGCTCCTGGAATTATGATAGAACTTAGATTACTGCAACCATTGAATGCACTAATACCAATTGTTGTAACTGAATTTGGTAATGTAATAGAAGTTAAATTACTGCAACCATTGAATGTAGAATTACCAATTGTTTTAACTGCTCCAGGAATTATGATAGAACTTAGATTACTGCAACCATTGAATGCATTATTTTGAAAGCCTGTAATTAAGTTACCAAGAATTACAGTATTCAAATTTGTTTTGTTAGAAAAAGCAGATTCTGGAACATTACCAGAATAATCAAGTGTTACACTCATATTCAGTGGATTTAAATTAGGAAACACATATTGCAAGTTTGCTATGTATGATTTAATAATAATATTTGATAAATTTACATTAGAACCAAAAGCACTATTACCAATTGTTGTAACGGAAGCAGGAATTACGATAGAACTTAGATTACTGCAACCACTGAATGCACTAATACCAATTGTTTTAACAGAATTCGGGAATGTAATAGCAGTTAAATTACTGCAACCGTTGAATGCATTACTTTGAACGCCTGTAATTAAGTTACCAAGAATTACAGTATTCAAATTGGTTTTGTTAGAGAAAGCAGAATCTGGAACAACACCCAAATAATCAAGTGTTACATTCATATTGAGTGGATTTGAATTACCGGGAAATACCTGTTGTAAATTGGATATGTATGATTTAATAATAATATTTGATAAATTTGGATTGTTGTCAAAAGCACTAATACCAATTGTTATAACAGAAGCAGGAATTATTATAGAACTTAGATTTTCGCAAGCATTGAATGCATTTTCACCAATTGTTGTAACTGAATCCGGGAATGTAATAGAAGTTAGATTCGCGCAACCATTGAATGCATTATTTTCAATTCCGGTAATTAAGTTACCAAGAATTACCATATTCAAATTTGATTTGTTGGAGAAAGCAGAATCTGGAACATTTCCCAAATAATCAAGTGTTACATTCATATTGAGTGGATTTGAATTACCAGGAAACACATCATACAAGTTTGCTATGTATGATTTAATAATAATATTTGATAAATTTGGATTGTTGTCAAAAGCACTAATACCAATTGTTGTAATGGAAGCGGGTAATGTAATATCAGTTAGATTTGCGCAACCATTGAATGCATTTTCACCAATTGTTGTAACTGATTCTGGAATTATGATAGAACTTAGATTACTGCAACCATTAAACATATACTCACCAATTGTTGTAAGAGATTCTGGAATTAGAAAATCGGTTAAACTACTGCAACCATTGAATGCAGAATTACCAATTGTTGTAACAAATTCTGAAATTAGAATATCAGTTAGATTACTGCAACCATTAAATGCAGAATCACCAATTGTTGTAACTGAATCCGGCAATGTAATTTCAGTTATATTACTGCAACCATTAAATGCATTATTTTCAATTCCGGTAATTAAGTTACCAAGAATTACCGTATTCAAATTTGATTTGTTAATGAAAGCAGATTCTGGAACATTGCCCAAATAATCAAGTGTTACAATCATATTGATTGCATTTGATTCCAAAAACACCTCTTGTAAGTTTGCTATGTATGAATTAATAATAATATTTGATAATTCTGGATTGTTACCAAAAGCACTATTACCAATTGTTGTAACGGAAGCCGGGAATGTGATATTTGTCATATTGCTGCAGCTGTTGAATGCATAAACACCAATTGTTGTAACGGATTCTGGCAATGTAATAGAAGTTAGATTACTGCAACCATTGAATGTATAATCGCCAATTGTTGTAACTGAATCCGAAAATGCAATAGAAGTTAAATTACTGCATCCATTGAATGCATTATTTTCAACACCGGTAATTAAGTTACCAAGAATTACTGTATTCAAATTTGTTTTGTCAAAGAAAGCAGAATCTGGAACATTGCCCAAGTAATCAAATGTTACATCCATATTGAGTGGATTTGAATTACCGGGAAACACTTGTTGCAAGTTTGATATGTATGATTTAATAATAATATTTGATAAATTTGGATTGTTGTCAAAAGCACTAATACCAATTGTTGTAACGGAAGCAGGAATTATAATAGATGTTAGATTACTGCAGTCATTGAATGCATAATTACCAATTGTTTTAAGTGAATTCGGTAATGTAATATTGGTTAAACTACTACATCCATTGAATGCATTATTTTGAACGCCCGCAATTAAGTTACCCAGAATTACAGTATTCAAATTTGTTTTGTTAAAGAAAGCAGAACTTGGAACATTTCCCAAGTAATCAAGTGTTACATTCATATTCAGTGGATTTGAATTACCAGGAAACACATTTTGCAAGTTTGATATGTATGATTTAATAATAATATTTGACAAATTCGGATTGTTATCAAAAGCATTAATACCAATTGTTGTAACGGAAGCAGGAATTAGAATAGAAGTTAGATTTGTGCAGCCACTGAATGCACTAATACCAATTGTTTTAAGCGAATTAGGTAATGTAATATTGGTTAAACTACTACATCCATTGAATGCATTATTTTGAACGCCCGTAATTAAGTTGCTCAGAATTACAGTATTCAAATTGGTTTTGTTAAAGAAAGCAGAATCTGGAACATTGCCCAAATAATCAAGTGTTACATTCATATTCAATGGATTTGAATTACCAGGAAAGACCTGTTGCAAGTTTGATATGTATGATTTAATAATAATATTTGATAAATTCGGATTGTTGTTAAAAGCATTATTACCAATTGTTTTAATGGATGAAGGAATTAGAATATTGGTTAAACTACTGCAGCCACTGAATGCACTAATACCAATTGTTGTAACGGATCCTGGGAATATGATAGAAGTTAGATTACTACATCCATTAAATGCATTATTTTCAACGCCTGTAATTAAGTTACCGAGAATTACCGTATTCAAATTTGTTTTGTTAGAGAAAGCAGAACCTGGAACATTGCCCCAATAATCAAGTGTTATATTCATATTGAGTGGATTTGAATTACCAGGAAATACCTGTTGCAAGTTTGATATGTATGATTTAATAATAATATTTGATAAATTTGGATTGTTGTTAAAAGCATTATTACCAATTGTTGTAACGGATTCAGGAATTAGAATATCGGTTAGATTGTTGCAACCACTGAATGCATTTTCACCAATTGATGTAACGGATTCTGGAATTAGAATATCGGTTAGATTAGTGCAACCACTGAATGTAGAATCGCCAATTGTTGTAATTGAAGTAGGGAATGTAATAGAAGTTAGGTTACTGCAACCACTGAATGTAGAATTACCAATCGTTGTAATTAAAGAAGGGAATACAATAGAAGTTAGATTAATGCAATTACTGAACGTAGAATCACCAATTATTGTAACAGATTCAGGAATTATAATATAAGTTAAACTACTGCAACCACTGAATGTAGAATTACCAATTGTTGTAACTGATTCAGGAATTATAATATTGGTTAGATTACTGCAATCACTGAATGTAGAATCACCAATTGTTGTAAGGGAAGTTGGGAATGTAATATTGGTTAGGTTACTGCAACCACTGAATGTAGAATTACCAATTGTTGTAAAAAAATCAGGAAATGTAAAATTGGTTAAACCACTGCAACTACTAAATGTATTCTCACCAATTGTTGTAACAGAATCAGGAATTATAATATCAGTCAAACTACTGCAACCACTGAATGTATAATTACCAATTGTTGTAACAGAATTTGGAAGTATACATTCAGTTAAACTACTGCAACCACTGAATGCATAATCACTAATGGTTATAACGGATTCTGGAATTATAACAGAAGTTAGATTAGTAAAACCACTGAATGCATTATTTCCAATATCAGTAACCGTGTATGTAAAACCATCAACAACAAAAGTTTCCAAAACAGTTACAGTACTAACTAAATTTGCGTTTGTACCGAACCCTCCTATCACAATTGCAGTTTCTGTACCAGTATTGTATCCATAATTCAGCATATTATGCTGATATGTTTCTGAAGTTGTTGTAGTCATTATATAATAATAAAAGTATATAATAATATATTTTTACTATTATATACTTTTATACGTAAATATGAATGTTTTATTATGAATTATCTAAATTATAATAAAAATATAATATTCTATTTTATTATAATGTTCTTTACAATCATACTTGCTTGTTTATTGACAAGATGTGCTTCGTTAGCTTCGCTTAACGGTGCTTCGCTTAACGGTGCTTCGCTTAACCAATTGGCATTTAGTGGTGGCGGTTCTTTCGGCGCGGTTGAAATCGGAATCGCAAAATACATTGCGGAACAGGACCCAGCCAAAACATACGATTTGTACACCGGCATTTCCGCAGGCGCGTTGAATTCCGGGTTTCTCTCTTACTACAAAAATTTAAACACTGGAATCCGATTCGCAGAGAAACTTTATGGAGATATGCGCAACCGAATGGTGTTTGAACTGTTGCCAACCACTGGAGTCTCCGTTCTCAATACGACCCCTTTAAAAAAGACTTTAAGCGCAATCATCAATACGATGCCGAATGAACCAGTTATTAAAACCCTGATTGGTGCAACCAATTTGTACAGTGGAAACCTGGATGTTTATACATTCAACGATAATAACAACACAAATAAAGTACTTCTTCTTCTTTCCTCTTCGGCAATCCCAGGCATTTTTCCACCGATTGAATACAATGGTTATTTGTACGCGGACGGAGGGACGTTGTCCAACGAATTGTTGCAGGTGGAACACGGGGGCTACCTGAACATCACGTATATAACCCCATATGAAGGAACCAAATATGATAATTCGCCAATCACTTCACTCAAAGATATGTTGATTAGAACCTTTGAAGTCGTATCCGGAAGTTTCAATAATCCATTGACAACTATGAACCAAGATTGTTTAAACCCGATTGGAGAGATAAACAAATATTTTGTAAAACCGGAGTATTTATCCGGATACAGTTCAATGAATTTTGATTATGGATCCGAACTCATAGAGATTGGATACAAATATGTCTCTAAGAAGACGTACAAGATTTGTTAGAACTAATAAATACTTTTGTTCACCACGGTATGAAAATAATATTCGAACCCAATTTTACATACCATACAAAGTGGAAGATATGCATAGTTTTTCCCAAATATGAAGAGATAAAGTAAAAATTCCTTTGCAAAATCAAAAAAGAAAATTAACCACTTACTGTTTTTTGTAAAATAAAACAATACCACTCCAATAATTCTGTACAAAACGAAATATATTAACGGATTATCAAATTTGAAAAATAAAAACAGTAAAAGATAAGATACAGAATCGCATATTTTGTCTAAATACTGATAATAAAATGTTTTGGTGCATCCGTTCATTATTCCATTGCTTTTATGAAAAGCAGTAAATATGTTGTCAGTTTCATCTAACGCGGTTAATAAAATTGGCAATAATAGATATAAATAGCTACTGTCGCGATAGTAAAAGAATAATACGCAAAAAGAAACAATTGTAATTATATAACGAAAAATGATTCCGTTATGTATATATTTATCACATGAAGACATAATTACTATAATTATAGAGAATTTTATTTATGGAATGGTGTAAAAATTACATTCTTATTTTTTACCTTTTTGTTTTTCCAACAATTTGCGTTCCTTCTCTTCATTTTTTTCAAGTTGTTTGCGTTCTTTTTCTTCATTTTTTTCAAGTTGTTTACGTTCCTTCTCTTCCTGTTTTTCTCGTTGTTTCAGTGTTTTTGCAACTGTTTTGATACGCATATTTTCTTCTTTTTTTTGCAGATCTAAATGAAGGTCTTGCAAATCTCGTTCAATGAGTTCTTTTCGTCGTTCCGCCATTTGTTTGATTTCCGCGTCGTGGATTTCTTCTAACAATGCTTCTTGTTTTTTCGCGGTTTTTTTCAACTTATTCGCTTCTTTTTTCGCACTTTTTTCATCTTTTCTTTTCATTTTATCTTTTTGTTTCAATGTTTTTCGCACGGCGGCAAAATACGTCTTTTTCTTTTTTTCAGTTTCTTTTAATTTTATATTGGCATCCTCAATTTGTTCTTTTATTTCTTTACTTCTTTTTTTTTTTGTTTTTTTGAAACTTTGTTGATTATCCCGGATAGAATGTTCTATCGCCGTTTTTTGGATTGGTGGAATATCCGACCGTTTCAACATTTCTTTCATTTGTTTTATTTTTAAATTGAACATTTTCACCTCCGAAACCGATTGGCTCTGCAGCATTTTTATGAGTTCATTGCATTCGCGTATTTCTCCATCTATTTTGACCACGTCGGGAAGATTTTGCACCGCTTCTAAAAACTGTGTACCTTTCAATGTCTTTGATGAACATTGGTCGCGGAGAGACGCATAGGTACTCTCTTTATATTGTGAAAACAACAAGGGGTTCTCTCGTATTTTATTTTTGATGACGTGCAACTGTTGTTGTTTCCCCCTTTTCACTTTTGAAATTTCTTCACGAATGGTTTTTAATTGTTCTTTAAATGTTTTTATGTATCCGCTCACCTCTTTCATGAGAGAAACTACATTTTTTCGGATAACCGTTTCGCATTTTTTTTCAGGAATTTCTGGAAATTTTGCACAATGCTCATACAACGAGTCAAAATCATTTTTTGAAATAATGCTCAATTCATCTTCAATTTTTTTTGCAACGGATTCCAATCGTTCTTGTATTTTCATTACTTCATTTTCCGATTCTGATCGCAATATGAATTTATCAAAATCATCTACATATTTCATCAGTTCGTTGGATAACATCGGAACCATTATTTTGCGAATACGCGGTTGAGAGAACTGTCGCGCGTCTTTTTCACGATTCAAATAACTGATGTGTCCAGCAATATTATCCATAAATTCATGTTGTCCATTCTTTGTGAAAACGCCTTCTTCCGATAAATACTGGGATGCAAATAAATCAAAGGTTGCCGGCATTTGTTCTTGAAGCGGTTTGCACAAATTCATTAATTGAACCAGTTCCATTGGGTTCTCTGTGATGGGCGTTGCTGTCATCAACAACAATCTAACTGAATTTGCACCGGAAACCGCATAGGAATTCATCAGTGATTCGTGCAATGCTTTCATATCGGGACGTTCCAATGAGGATAAGTCGCCGCCTCCGTACAATTTATGCGCTTCGTCAATGATTAGTAGTGTTTTTTGCAGCGGATCCGCTTCACCATTTTGTTTTACAAGTTCAGTGTACAATCGGTTTTTCTTAGAGACCAAATTTGAAAATTGTTTGTAAGACATAGGACGAAACCGCCAGGCTTTGGATAAAAGACGCATTCTATCTTTTTGAGCATCTGGTATGGATAGCCCTTGTTCAATCTTTGCTTGAATACTTTTGTGGCATACTTGGTCAAACATATTTTTCCAGATATCATTCTTTAATGTGGTTCGCGTTACCCACAAAATAGTATAATCAAGCGGTTCAAAATTGGTGGTTGCCGCGGCAATTGCTGAACAAGTTTTGCCCGTTCCGACCGAATGGTATAATAACATTCCCTTTACGGGAGCGTCTGGGGTAAAATACCCTTGCACAAACGCTTGGGTGGGAGTGAATTTCAATGCTGCTGCACCACCTTTGGATCCAGTAAGAGATATGGTTTCAAAACTGGAATTGCCAAGAGATTTTGATTTCAAGGATGAATTATTCCAATCTTTCCATTCTTTCGGAATTTCGCCGCATTGGTTCTCCATTTTTACATTTTCCCAACTAAATTGAGAGAAATTTTCTTTAATGTATTTTTTCATTTTTTCATAACCAAATGCGGCGAATTCTTTTGAAATGCTAGAACTTTTTTTTAAGGAAGTTGAGGAACTTTGGTTCAAAAATTTACTGACCAAAAAAGAGGATGAAGATGAAGACCCACCAAACACAATTTCATCCGCGTCTTCATCCAGCAAATCAACCTGAAAATTATGGACATTTTTGTTCAATTCATAATCTAGTGACCCAACCACAGCCAATCGTTCAATATCATATCCAAAATTTGCCAAACGAACGTCGGCATTCATTGCCCGAATTAATAAATTATGCGCAGTATTGGCTCCCAGCAATGAAAACTGCATTTTTTCGGGAATTTCCAAATCGTAAATAAAGACTTCTAAAGGCCAACCTTGTGTAGGATGAAATTCCAGACCTTTTTGTCCACACGTGCGCGTTCCGCGCCCAATTACCTGTTTTTGATCGGCCAAATTGATAGATGGTTCAAAAATATGAACATATTTAATGTCAAAAAGGTCAATGCCTTCTTTAAACCCGCTATCCATAACAATAATTCGCGCCAAATCGCCGTAGATGTTTTCGGGGCGAGAATTAAAAGTTGCCAAAATGTCTTTTTTCATGCGAACGCTGATTGGTTTTTCAAACACCGGAACGGAGGACAGTAAATAAAAATTATTTTTACGGGTGGTTAACAAATCCGCTTTGGATAACAACTCTAAAGGACCCCAGTCCGGGTCTGTTTTTTCACTTTGCGGTTGTTGAAATTTATCGCGATTTTTCAGTTCGGATTTGTATGCCAAATTCCAACCACTGGAAATAAGGCCCGACGCCAGCATTTTTGCACCTTGTCCGCCGGCTTTTATGTCCGAAAAAATGAAATGCTTAAATTTTTTTCCATATTTTTGTTCATCCCGTGCATCCAATTGATTTATTTTTTGCAACAATGCCACCAATTTGGGAGAAAAGTTTGGCATATCTTTTAGAAAAATTGGAGGATTGAAATCCGGATGGTCCATTTTAAATTCGTTTTTTATTGTGCTCCAATTGCTTTTTTTGCGAATGCAATCGGGACTAAATACAGTGATTAGTTTTTCATTTCCAATAGAATAATTTGTTATATGTTGCAAATCAGCGCTTTTCGGTGGTTCGTTTTTTGGTCCTTTGTTCTTTGACCCTTCACTCCTTGATCCTTCACTCCTTGATCCTTCACTATCCGATTCTTCACTATCAAAATTTATTGAAGACATGTCTTTGGATTCACTTGACATTATACATAAACCATACATTTTATAAATGATAAAATGCCTATGAATAGAGATAATAAACTATAACTCTTGAAGGAGGGGTCTAAGCCGTCAGGGGGGCGGAAGCTTTGCTGAACACGTAGTTCCCCTAAAATTGAATTAAATTTATTTCCTTATTTGTAAATACATAAATAAGAAAATAACAGAAATTCAAAGAATGGAACAAATCAAGAAAATTGAAATCAAGACACACACCGACAACCAATTTGGAATTTTCCAGATAGAGTTGGAAAAAACCAAGATTACGGAAGCGGAGCAAGAGATAAACTTGATGATTGACAAATCCGGGTCAATGGACGAAATGTGCGGAGACGGGTCCTCCAAGATGCATCAAATCCGGCACGTTGCCAAAAACATCTTGCGTTTCATTGCAAAGAAATGCACAAAGGGAAACGTAGCAGTAAGTGTAAAGGCATTCAATACGGAGGTGGAAACCATATTTGACAAAACGGTCATAACCGAAGACACAGTGGATGAACTGGTAAAAAAAGTGGATAAAGTGTACCCAAATGATGGAACCGACATCGGCGTCGCGCTCAAATCAATGCATTCGTCGGGACTAAACCGTCACAATATATTTATGAGCGACGGCGATGCTAACATTGGCGAAACGTGTCCGACCATTTTGGCAGAATCCGTGGACCCCAATGCGAACAATACATTTGTTGGATTCGGATTGGAACACAATCCCGAAATATTCGCAGCGCTCAGTAAAACGAAAGGTAGCGCCTACTATTTTGTGGACAAGGCCGAGAAATCCGGCAATGCCTATGGAGAGATATTGGACGGCATTCTCTACAATTGTTTAAAAGAAGTGCGGATTCAAATTGTGGGCGGAACTTTGTACAATTGGAAGACGAATGAATGGACAACCGAGATATTTGTGGGAAATATGTCGGGCGAAGCGAAGAAGACCTTTCACATAATGACGCCGAAAATAGAGGATGTGAAAATCACGGTTCATGCAATCAATTTAGTTGGAGAAGTTGTCATCTATGGAACCGAAAGTAAAACGGAGGATTTGCAAAATATGATTTACCGCCAACGGACATTGGAACTCCTGTTCAAAGCAACTCAGAAAATGAACAAAGACGAAATTCAATCTTTGAAAAAAGAGTTGAAGACGTTTCTTGCAGAAATGAAAGAATACATGAAAAAAGAAACTACGGCGGACCCGTTGATGAAAAATCTGTGCGATGATATTGTGATAACCTACAGGACACTTGGCACCCAGTTTGGTGCTATGTATTCTTCTTCAAGGCAGACTACGCAGGGAGATGAAAGGGTGCACAACGTTTCGGACACACCGACAAATGATGAATTGAAACTAAGTTTTAGCCCAAGGTTTGGATTTAACCAAAGGATACCAATTACACCAAGAAATAAACCATTCAAGTCCTACACATTAGAAGAGCTGGCTGAACCAAAAACCCTGAATTTTGAATCGGACGACGAAGACCTAATGGATTCACACATTGTTTCGGCGGCCACGCCCTATTACTCAGGAAGGGTCGCAACAGTTATGCGTTCGGTCACGGAAGAATTTGTGGATGACGAAGAAGATTCCATTTAATACCATTTTAAATTAAGTAAGGCCAAAGCCTTACTTAATCAATAAATGTCAGGGCCAATAGGGCCCTGACATTTTAATTCTTCAAGGGTTTAAATCGGCGAAGAATCCACC
>Ga0247722_10001326_pt1 | contig 13818 bp, 14 predicted proteins | sample MSEWelMarce3H_FC_FD_189094 | JGI IMG/M metagenome (GOLD analysis project Ga0247722, IMG submission 189094) | Subsurface sediment microbial communities from gas well in West Virginia, United States - MSEEL Well Study Marcellus 3H_FC | ecosystem: Environmental > Terrestrial > Deep subsurface >... | reverse complement strand
CATTTTTTTTTATTCTATTAAACCTTTTAACAATAATATTATCTAAATTAATAATTTAAACAAATAAAGTATGAAACCCTTATTTTTAACATTGCTTTTTATAAGCTTGTTTTCTTGCGGAAACGATGATGCTGAATATACTAATGTCAGTCCTTATGCTCAAATTAAAGCACAATTCGGAACTAAAATTGACCCCGAAAACTTAGCAAATTATGCAAATCAGGTAATCCCGAATTACATTACAAGAATTAACGGGCAAAATAACCCAATAACCGATAAAGGTGCTACTTTAGGAAGAGTCTTGTTTTATGACAAAAAATTGTCTTCCAATAATACCGTCTCTTGTGCAACTTGCCATAATCAAGCAAATGCTTTCTCGGATACAAATGTGGCTAGTAATGGCGTAAACGGAACCACCGGAAGACATTCAATGCGATTAATAAACACCCGATTTTCTGCTGAAACTAAATTCTTCTGGGATGAAAGAGCTGCTAATTTAGAAACGCAAACAACACTACCTATAAAAGACCACGGTGAAATGGGTTTTAGTGGCACAAACGGCGATGAACCCTTTTCTGCTTTAATTACAAAACTTAACGCAATAGGATATTATAAAGAATTATTCCAATTTGTATATGGCTCAGAAGAAATAACGGAAGCCAAAATTCAATCTGCTTTAGCTCAATTTATTAGAAGTATTCAATCTTTTGACTCCAAATATGATGCCGGAAGAGCCTTAGCAGCTAATGATGGTCAACCGTTCTCGAACTTCTCCGCTCAAGAAAATCAAGGAAAAAATTTGTTTTTAACACCGCCTGTTTTTAATCCAAATGGCGTTCGAACTTCGGGCGGATTAGGATGTGCAGGGTGCCACAGAGCTCCTGAATTTGATATTGATCCTAACACAAAAAACAACGGAATCATCGGAAAAATCGGTGGCGGAATTGACGTTACGAACACCAGAGCTCCCTCGCTTAGAGATTTAGTAAAAACCAATGGAACACCAAACGGACCAATAATGCACACCGGAGCAATAACAACCGTGCAAGCGGCAATTGGGCATTACGGAACAATCAACATCGCTCCGGGAAACACAAATCTTGACCCAAGATTAACTCCAGGCGGAAATGGGCAACAATTACAATTGAACGCCACAGAAGTAAATGCCGTAATCGCATTCATCAGCACGCTCGCTGGTACAAATGTTTACACCGATCCTAAATGGTCAAACCCATTCTAATCTAATTATCATTACATAATAATAGCAAAGTAATTCCGTTTTTGAAATTACTTTGCTATTTTTTTTTACCTTAAATCAAATAAATTTTAAAATTTTTTGGGCGTTCCTTTCAGGCCGGGCTGTCTGTTACAATCTTTTTGGTTATTTGTTTCAGTTGAAATCTATTGCTAAATAACAGATTTTCGTATCAATCAACTTAAAAACCAAAAAGGATTTCCACTCCCATCCCTAACGCGAACTCGTTTCAGTTGAAATTGTGTCTAGTTATCGTTATTTTAGAACCATAAAAACATTAAAAGAGGAATCAAAAAATAAGGGAAAACTATTTAACCGCTTTACGCTTTTCAATATAATAATGCCAAAGTAAAAATGAAGCAAGGCTCCGATAGGGTTTCCAATTTTCAGAAAGCTGTTGCTGACTTACTGGAGCTTCAACATTATAAAGTGCTTTAATTGTATTTTTTATGGCAATATCACCAAGCGGAATCAGATCTTCATGCTGCAAACAAAACATCAAATAAACATCAATGCTCCAGTTTCCAATTCCCTTAACTTGAGATAAAGTTGCTCGGATGGCACTTTCAGATTGCGAAGAAAGAGATTCCAAATCCAATGTGTTTTCAAGTATTCGGAAAGCTAAATCTTTGAGATAAGTGATTTTTTGTCTGGAAACACCGCAGTTTTTAAATGCCTCTTCAGTTCCATTATAAATGTTAAAAGGTGTAAGGGTTCCAAAATTCATTTCAAGCTTTTGATAACAGGCTTTTGCGGACGCAATTGAAACTTGCTGCTCCAAAATAATATGACATAAAGAAGCAAATCCTGGTTCACGAACTTGAATCACCGGAGCACCGAATTTTTGAAAAATGGAATGTAAAACAGCATCATTTGCCAATAGAATAGTAAGATTTTTGTTTTGATTGACTACCATAAATGGAATAAATTAGAAGAACTTAAAAATAAAAAAAGGCATATCTGTTACAATATGCCTTTTTTTTAAGAATAAAAAAAATTATTTCGCAAGCGGGTCACCCACAGCTGTTGTATAATTAATTTTTAATTGGTCAATTTTTCTTAGCTCTAATTTAATTGCACTAACTAGACCCATTTTAACTTTTTTATCAATTTTTAATGACGCAGTTAAATACTTTTCATCTTCTGAGTTTCTACTAGCTCTTTCTGTAATTACGAAATTTCTAATATCTGCAGGAGATGCCATTTTATCTGCCAATTGAATACGATCTGAAGCACCCAAAGTGGTTTGATATCTTGAGCTTGGTTTACCTGCATAAATAAACATCAAATACGTTTTTTTATGCAATTTAGCTGTTTGATTTGCTTTAGGCAATGTGTTTTCAATTTTAAGATCACTATCTTTCATGGTAGTAGCCGTCATAAAGAAAAATAAAAGCATAAATACAATATCCGGCAGCGAAGCTGTTGAAATAGCAGGTGTTCCACCTGTTTTTTTCTTTTTAAATTTAGACATATACTTTCTTTTTAATTATTTTTAGGTTCTGCTTCTGAAAGACGTAACGGAATTAAATCTTGAATTTTTTGAACTTTAGGTTTCAAATCGTCAACTAAACCTTCAGTTGCTTTGGATGCTGGATCATTATAGATATAATCCATCTCCGTAAATTTCATTCCAAATCTTTTCTTACACTCTCTATCTCTTAAGAAATTATATGCGGCTAACAATTCATTTTGCACCGAAATATAGGTTTCATAAGTGGTTTGTCCGTCATTATTTAAAGATATAATCGCTTCTTGTGGGCTATCCGATAAATTTGGATCTTTTTTCCCTAAACAAAAATTACAACTTCCGTCACCATTGTTTTCAATGAAATCGATAGCTGTTTGTCGTAAATCTTTAATGTCAAGCAACTTATTATTTACTAAAAGTTGATTGTCTTTATTCACTAAAACAGTTAATAAATTTCGCTCATTAATTGGTGGTACAGGTGGATCTACTTCATAACGCGGCAATAGACGATTCATTCCTTGATCCACTCCAATAGTTGTGGTAACCAAGAAAAAAATCAAAAGTAAGAAAGCAATATCTGCCATGGAGCCCGCATTTACTTCTGGCGGTGCACCTCTTTCTTTTCTAGCCATAGTTTATTTTTTAAATTTAGAAATTCCTGTCCATGCTAATACAGCAACAGAAATAAAAGCAAGAATATAAAAAGTGTTTAAGCCTGTACTAATTACTTTTGAATACATTGGTGAAATTACACTTTCTTTAAGTTTTACTTCTGTTCCATCTGCTAAAATAAATGCAACTAAAACTACAGCAGCAAAAAGTCCGGCAGAAATTAGTGCAGATTTTAATTCGTTCTTATTCGAAAATAGATTTTTTATTACGAAATAAAGAACTGACACAAAAGCAATAAACATTGCTAAATAGGATAAATATATAAAGTAGTCCACAATATAATCATTGTTTGTTTCCGTTACATTCATACCTACTGAGGCAAAAAAGAATACGGTAGCAATAATGCATACTGCGAATACTAATATTTTTGAAATTTTATATACGTTCATAACAATTTATTGTTAATGTATTATTTGTTTGCTTTTTCTTTAAAATAATCAGATAACATATCTACTAAACTAATAGAAGCATCTTCCATATCGTTTACGATAGAGTCAATTTTTGCAGTGATATAGTTATAGAAAACTTGTAATATCATCGCAACAATTAATCCAAATACCGTTGTTAATAATGCCACTTTAATACCTCCTGCTACTAATGAAGGCTCCATTGATCCAGCAGATTCAATTTGGTCAAAAGCAACAATCATACCAATTACTGTTCCTAAGAACCCTAACATCGGTGCTAATGCAATAAACAAAGATATCCATGACACATTTTTCTCTAATTGTCCCATTTGAACACCTCCATAAGCTACAATTGATTTTTCAGCAGAGTCTAAACCGTGAGATGAACGATCTAAACCTTGAAAAAATATTGAAGCTACTGGTCCAGCTGTATTTCTAGCTACTTCTTTTGCTGCAGCTATTCCTCCAGATTTTAATGCTGCTTCAACATCAGCAACTAATTTTTTTGAATTTACAGATGAAAGATTCAAATAAACAATTCTTTCAATTGCGATTGCTAATCCTAAAATTAAACATAATAATACTGGTGACATCCAAATTGGATCTCCTTCAATGAAACGTTTTTTCATGGATTGTGTAAATGTAACTTCTTCTGCTGCGGCCTCTTCAGTTGTTGCGGCTGCTGCTGCAGGCTCGGCTTGTGTTGTTGCAGCAGTATCTGCTACTTGTTCTGTTGCTGGTGCAGCTGTTGCTGCTGAATCTTGAGCTTGAACATTTCCAAAAGTCATAAGCCCCGTGATTGCTAAAATAGAAAATAATCTTTTCATTGCTTTTGTTCTTAAAATTAATTAGTTAATGGTTTAAAATTTTTTTTGTAATACTTTTTAAAGCTAATTCTAATATAGCAGAGAGGAAGGGATTCGAACCCTCGTCCCGATTTTGTCGAGAACACACTTTCCAGGCGTGCGCCTTCGACCACTCGGCCACCTCTCTTCAATAAAATCATCAACTTTAAGGGTGCTAAATAACATAAAAAAATTGACGTACAAAAATTTAAAGTGTTATTTTTATATCATTTCTCCACAAATTGTTGTTTCAAAGGCTGTTTTCATGGTTTTGTCCGAAATTTCATTTCCTAAAAGGTACATTAATTTTGTAATTGCTGCCTCGGTCGTGATATCCTTCCCCGAAATAACTCCGCTGTTTTTTAATTGCGTGCTCGTTTCATAATTTCCCATCGAAACACTTCCTCCACTACACTGCGTTACATTTATAACGTGAATATTATTTTTTATTGCCTTATCAATACAATTTATAAACCATTTTTCTGTAGGGGCATTTCCAGAGCCATACGTTTCTAAAACAATACCACGCAAATTCGGTATTCCAAAAATTGCATCCAAAACATTTTCTGAAATACCTGGAAAAAGTTTCAAAATAGCAACATTTGCATCAAAATTCAAATTTAATTGAAAGGGTTTGTTATGCTTTGGCTTCCATAAATGTTGTTCGTTTATCTTCAAATGAACGCCCGATTCTGCTAAATCTGGAAAATTGGGCGACCGAAATGCATTGAAATGTTCGGCACTGATTTTTGTGGTTCGATTTCCTCTATATAATTTGTATTCGAAATATAAACAAACTTCTTGGATAATGGGTTTTCCGTTTTCTTGCAATGAAGCAACTTGAATTGCTGTTATTAAATTTTCTTTGGCATCTGTTCGTAAATCTCCAATTGGTAATTGTGACCCTGTAAAAACAACTGGTTTTCGTAAATTTTCCAACATAAAACTCAATGCAGAAGCACTATAGGACATCGTATCAGACCCATGAAGCACCACAAATCCATCAAAATAGTCATAATGTGTTCCAATTATTTGGGCTAATTGTTGCCAATAATCGATATTCATATTTGATGAATCGATTGGAATTTCAAATGAAAGTGTTTCAATTGTACAAGTCAACAAATGCAATTCTGGAATCCGATTTAGCAAATCCGTAAAATCAAATGCTTTCAAAGCGCCTGTTTCAAAATCTTTAATCATACCAATGGTTCCGCCGGTATAAATTAACAGAATTTTTGGGCTATTCGATTTCATCGGTATATTTTAATTTATTAACGACAGGATTGGCATACATCGCTAAAAAGCCTTCTCTCATGGTTTCATTTTCTGTATTGATTCGCATTTCGAGTCGTCTCTCAAAAAGTTGTCGCTCCTTATTATTATATAAATGGGCAAATTTCGGGGTGTTGTATAAAATATCATAGGCAATAAAATTTGTTGGCCATAATTTATACGTTTGCAAAATTGAATCATCGATAACTTGTGCTAACGCCTGAATTTGTTTGTTGTTATTATCGTTTTCTGCTTTTATTTTATCAAATTCTTGGTCTAAAACATCGCCAACATGAATATGAATTCGCTTTTTCTGCCCCATAATACCACTTAATAAGGTGATAAAATCTTCATTTTTCTCCTTTATATATACCTCATCTTTTGAAAGGGCTAATAACTGTGGCATTTTCAAAGCATCAGTCGGGTCATATTCATAAGAAATCGAAACGGGAACTACTTTTATTTTTCGAAAATAATCCATACAATTGCCCTCATTATTTGCCATGGCAATCATTTTCAGAACGCCTTGATGAGTGGCATCATTTCCGTCTTTGGTTCTTCCTTCACGTTGTGCAATCCAAACCGAGCGATTTTCGGAACTTAATAAATAATAAATATAATCCGACATTAATTTAGAACTTTGCAATAATTCTCTGGGCGACAAACCTCTTTGAACTAGAAAGTTCCGATTTAATTTTGATAATTTCAATAAAAAATCTTTTTGTACTAAATTATCTCCGATAGCCGAAGCGGTCATTATTAAACCATGATCATACAGACAAACATTTAATAATGAGGTATCTAAAATAATATCGCGGTGATTCGAAATATACAAATAAGATGTGTTTGGGTCTAATTTTTCAAAACCTGAAGTGGTTAATCCTTCCGAGCTGCGTTCAAGAATGCGTTGAATGGATTGATAAACAAAAGTAATTTGAAAATCACGAATGGAATGGGCGTTCCCTAATTGGGCCTTCCAAACAGCCTCTTCAACATCAGGAAATGTAAAGTCCATCATTGCCTTCATCATCGGATGGTGCAACAAGGATTGTAATGCTTCATTTACTTCTGAATCATAATACGGACGAATAGAATCGAATTTTGTCATATCAAATTTTAAAACAATCCACAAAATAACAAAAAATTTATGACTTGTTCCCTTTTTTTTAAATTAAATTCCAAAAATTTCTTTTGCGTTTTGAGTTGTTCGCATCGCAATCTCCTCAAAACTACAATTATATAACTGTGCTAATTTTTGAGCAATCAAATAAACATAGCTACTTTCATTGCGTTTTCCTCGATGTGGCACGGGTGCTAAATAAGGCGAATCCGTTTCCAAAACAATATGCTTTAAGTCAATTTCGTGAATAAATTGATCGATTTTTCCATTTTTAAAAGTCGTAACGCCACCAATTCCTAATTTCAAACCTAATCCAATTGCTTGATGAGCCTGCTCCAAATCACCTGAAAAACAATGAAAAATCCCAAATAAATCAGTCGCCTTTTCTGCTTCTAAAATTTCAAAAACGGCATCAAAAGCGTCTCTGCAATGTATATTTATAGCTAATTTATGTTTTTTTGCAAGCTGAATTTGGTATTGAAAAGCTTCCTGTTGTTGTTTCAAAAAAGTTTTGTCCCAATATAAATCAATGCCAATTTCCCCAACTGCATAATACCGATTTTGATCCAATTGATTGCTAACAAACGCTAATTCTTCCTTATAATTTTCTTTTACATAACAGGGATGCAAACCCATCATTAAAAAGATATTTTCTGGATATTTCGCTTGGATTTCATGCATCTTGGCTGTGTAAGTTGAATCGATTGAAGGCACAAAAAAACGGGTTACATTTGCCGACAATCCACGTTGCATCATCGCATCGAAATCAACCGAAAATTCTTCGGCATATAAATGGGTATGCGTATCTGTTAATATTGGAATCACACTCAATGTTTTATATTATTTTTTTGCAAAGTTAAAAAGATAAATGAAAAAATTAGTTAAAAATGATTTTTGAATCGCTTCTTTTTTATATTTTTGAAATATCATACAAAAAATAAAAAAACAAATGCAAGCTGCAAAGAAATGAAGCCCACAAAACAACAACTTATATAATCACTGAAAATGAAAGCATTTGAAAAACTAGCAAGACAGAAAAAATACAAAAAAATCAAGTTTAAAGTACTAAAATCACAACATTTAGTGCTTAAAGCCAAAATTAATGGTATAAAAGGGAATTTTATTCTTGATACAGGAGCAAGTAATACATGTATAAGTAGCGATAAAACCGATTATTTTCAGCTGCAAACAAAAGCCTCTGAAACAAAAGCTGCAGGTGCGGGAGCAATAAATATGGAAACGCAAATAGCCAAAAACAGTTGTGTAGTTATCGGAAAATGGAAAATAAAAAAAATGCATCTAGTGGTTTTTGATATGCTCCACGTGAATCAAGCTCTAGAAAACTATTGTAAAAAACCTGTTTCTGGGATTATTGGTGCAGATATTTTAACACAAGGCAAAGCAATTATCGATTACAAAAACCAGCATTTGTTTTTAAAAAAATAGCCCTAAGTACAGAAAAACAGCTTGAAAACGGCAACTCGCTAACTCTTAAAATCAAAAAATTAGTTGTTCCAACCCCATGGTGCATCTGGTGTTGCCACTTTTTTGGTAGTATCAAACCGAACCGTGAAAAGTCGATCCGTACCAATTCTTCGTAAATTATAAGTAAATGAAGTATCGTCAATAGTAATCCACCACACATTGGTTGCAGCATAAGAAATCAAATTACACGTTTCTTGGTCCGCCGGAAAAAACTGAATACCAGGCAAACCCGAATTAGAAGCGGTGCCTCCGTATTGTGTGATTTTATCTGGCGTGCCGTCTTCATGCCGATGATCATGTTTTAATGTAATCACCTCTTTATCAAAGGTTAAAACCCATGTTCTGGATTTATCATCGCCCACAAAAAACGGAATTTTTATAGTTGCATCAGCACAACTTCTCACGTGCATAATTAGTTTTTTACCCGAAAATGGATCATTCGCACTGCCTCCACTGATGAGTTCTCCTTCGAAAGATTGCCCACAAAAAAGTTGTAATTTTTTCCAAAATTGTGCTGCTCCACTTTCCGTTTGTGCCAACAAAAAAGAAGAAAACAGTAACGTTAAAATACAAAATGATTTTTTCATCGGAGTAGCATAATTATTTTTAAATTATTAATTTAATTTATCGGTTAGACTTTTAAAAACGGTTTTAGCATCTTTATTTTCATACAATATTTTATAAACCGCGTCAATAATTGGAGTATCGGCTTGGTATTCTTGATTCAGTTTATAAGCACTTTTCACAGCGTAATACCCTTCGGCAACCATACTCATCTCCATTTGGGCTGATTTTACAGTATATCCTTTACCAATCATATTGCCAAACATTCTATTTCTAGAAAAAACCGAATAACCCGTTACCAACAAATCTCCTAAATATGCTGAATTATTGATATTTCGTTTCATTTTATGCACTTTACTGATAAATTTCTTCATTTCCCGAATGCCATTACTCATCAAAACGGCTTGAAAATTATCGCCATATCCTAAACCATGGGCTATTCCTGCCGCAATAGCATAAATGTTTTTCAAAACTGCGGCATATTCAGTACCTATAATATCATCGGTTGTTCGGGCTTTTATGTAGTGCGAACTCAAATTTTTGGCTACATATTTGGCTTTGCTTTTATCACTACAAGCAATTGTTAAATACGATAAACGCTCCATTGCAACTTCCTCTGCATGACAAGGCCCTGTAATTACGCCTATATTTTCATAAGGAATATCATATTTTTTATGAAAATGCTCGCCCACAATCAAACTCGATTCGGGTACAATTCCTTTAATTGCCGAAAAAATTATTTTATCTTTTAGAGAAACCGTTAGTGCTTCTAATTCTTTACTCAAAAAAGCAGACGGAATTACAAATAAAATATAATCTGCATAAGCAACCGCTTCGTTTATATTGTTTGTTAGCATTAATTTTGACGTGTCAAAAGCTACCGAACTCAAATAATTCGGGTTGTGTTTCTGTGTTTTCAAATGCTCAATGGCATACGTACTTCTCATGTACCATGCTATTTCTGCTTGGTTTTCACATAACATTTTTGCGATTGCTGTTGCCCAACTTCCCCCTCCTATTACTGCAAATTTTGGCTTTCTTTCCATTTTATTGTTTCCATTAAAAAATCAAAAGTACACATTTTTATAAGATTAACAAAAAATCAAGTTCAAAAATCTTTAAAAATTTCATTATTCTTTCTAAAAGTACTTAAAAAATGAAAAATTAATAACTTAATTCAACGATTTCTTTAACTTTGTCTAAGGTTATATTTTGCTTTTCGCCCAATGCCGTCCAACCCCGTTCTTGAAATCGGGAAACAATAAAATTTGCTGTGTTTTCATAATTCTCAGTGTTTTCAGACAATTTGGTTTTCATACCCATTTGATGAAAAAATGCAGTTGTTTTCTCAAGCGCAACTTGTGCAGTTTCTTCCATAGATTTACCTTGAATTTGCCAAACCCGCTCGCCATATTGTGCTAGTTTTTCTTTTTTGGTTTCAAACAGGACTTTGTATAAATTTGGACCAATAATTGCTAGGGTTCGAGCATGATCTATTTCGTAAAGTGCCGTTAATTCATGACCAATAATGTGCGTTGCCCAATCCGTTGGAACACCTTTTTGAATAAGCCCATTCAATGCCATAGTAGTACACCAAACGAAGTTAGACGCTAATTTATAATTTGTAGGATTTTCAACAACTTCTGGACCCACTTCAATTAATGTTTGCAAAATACCTTCGGCGATACGATCTTGTAAAAGTGCCTCGTGCGGATATGTTAAATATTGTTCCAAAACATGCGTAAAAGCATCAACTACACCATTCTGTAATTGTCTTTTTGGAAGCGATTGAATCACTAAAGGATCCACAATGGAAAACTTCGGAAACAAGGCACTTCCACCCAAACCCAACTTTTCTTGTGTAGCTTCAATTGTGATTACCGAACCCGAATTCATCTCAGATCCCGTAGCTGGAAGCGTCAAAACAGTACCAAATGGAATAGTTTTGGAAACATCTTTAAACAAAATTCGTTTTTTCAGAATTGTAATCGGATCACCCTCAAAACCAGAAGCTGCGGCAATAAATTTTACACCATCAATTACACTTCCGCCACCAACTGCCAACAAAAAGGTGATGTTCTGCTCCCGAACAACGGTTACAGCCTTCATCAATGTTTCAAATCTTGGATTGGGTTCAACCCCTGCAAATTCTACAAAATCATGATTTATAAGAGCACTTTTTACTTGCTCATAAACCCCGTTTTTAAAGATACTGCCACCGCCATAAACCAACAAAATTTTTGCACCTACCGGAAGCTGATCCGCCAGTTTCTGTATTTGATTTTGACCAAAAATATAGTTTACCGGATTGTATAATTCGAAATTAAGCATACTAAATTGAAATAAATTAGAGACAAAGATAGCACTAATTTAAGCACGATACAAAAAACGAAATCATTTTAGCTATTTATTTTTGGGCGTTCCTTTCAGGTCGGGCTGTCCGCTATATCTTTTTGGTTATACTTTTCAGAGGAAACCCATCTCAGAAATACACGAACGCTTTTCAAAAGAACGAATAACCAAAAAGGATGCCGCTCCCATCCCTAACGCGAAAGTTGAAAGTTGAAAGTTGAAAGGCAATAGGCAATAGGCAATAGGCAATAGGCAAAAGTCGAAACCTCAAACTTGAAACCTGAAACTTGAAACCTGAAACCTGAAACTTGAAACCTCAAACCTGAAACTTCAAACCTGAAACTTCAAACTTCAAACTTCAAACTTCAAACTTGAAACTTGAAACCTGAAACTTCAAACCTGAAACCTGAAACCTTTTATTCCGCATCAACTGAAAATAGTTTTGATAATTGTTCCGCATTTGGTAAATTTTTTGCAATTTCTTGAGGTAATTCCGCATAACTGTAAGTGGCAATACCCATGGGTTTATTCACAATTTCTAGGGCATATTCAACCGTGAGGTGGCTTTTGGTTTTGCAAAGCAAGATGCCAATACTTGTGTTGTCTTCTGGATATTTTACGGTTTTATCAAGCAAATGCAAATACCAATTCAATTGCTGACTATATTCGGGCTTAAATTCGTTTACTTTTAGCTCAATTGCCACCATCGATTTTAATTTTCGGTGATAAAACAAAATATCAATAAAATATTCTTTATCATCTAGTTCTAACCGAAATTGCTGCCCCATAAACGCAAAATCTGATCCAAATTGACCTAACATTTTGGTGATATTATTAACAAGAGCGTTTTCAAATTGTTTCTCATTATGCTGATCCGGAAGATTCAAAAACGACAAGTCATATTCATCTTTAAACTGAAGTGTATAATTTGTTAGCTCCTGTTTACTTAGGGTTTTATCAAAATTATGCTGAAAATTACTATGATTATCAAAGGTATTTATCTTGATTTTTTCTTCTAGAATACTTCTGCTCCAGGCTTCTGCTTTTGCTTTTTGAAGATAAAATTCACGCTCCGTTTTGTCTTTTATCTTACTGAAAATCAAAACAGTATGTCCCCAATGTAATTTGGCAACAGCTTGTTGCCAAATTACATTTTCTGCTACTTCTTCATAGACAAATCGCATCAGCCGAAGATTCCGCTCCGAAAAACCTTTCACGCCAATAAATTCCGACTGTAAATCGGTAGAAAGTTGTTTAATAACGGAGGTTCCCCAGCCTGTTTTTGTCATTTCAGAAAGTGTTTTACCAATGTCCAAATAAGCCAAAATCATTTCAGAGTTTACCGCACTATAACTGTTATATTGTGCTTGTAAAATTCGTTCTTTTAACGATATAAAGGTGTGTAAATATACCTTATTGTTGTTTAATTCCATTTTAAAATTTAATATAGTACGTATTTTTTTATTGAAAATTTGCTTAATTATTTATGTTTCTTGAAAAAAAACACATTTCAGAAGAAAGCAACCGCAAATATCTAAAATTTTTTTAAATAGGGCTTGCTGAAAAACTACAAACCCAATAAAGAAAGGGAAGTCACAAATTTTTTCAAACATTGTAGTGCAAGGTTTACGAGAATTTTGATGAAAATTTCATGCACTTATTTCCGAAATTGTTGAACAAATTCAAAATTAATTTGCCACGGACGTCTTTTCACAGATTTTTTGAAATAAATTGGGTAAAATCCGTGCTAATCTGTGACCCGAGCGTTAGCGAATAGACGAAGTAAATCCGTGGCTTTTAAAAAAATAAAATAGTTCCGTTTATGAGTGTATTCCTTTTTCAGCAGACCCTAATTAATTCTCTTTTTCATTTTTAGCATGTAAAACAGATTTCATGAAACTGCATAGCACTAGTGAATTCCAATCTTCTAAATAACTAAATCCCTTGTTGCAATTCATTGGGTCTTTTGCACTATAAATTGCTATATACGATTGATACTCTTTAATTCTTACATCTTCCCAGGAAATAGTAAATTCAGCTTTATTAAAAACCTTCCCTACTCCAATTTTTACATGATCTTTGGAAAAATGAACATCGCCAATTTGGAAATTTTCATTTTTTTGATATTTTTTAATACAAGCATCAACTATAGGACCAAAATATAGTTGTTCTAAATTTATAATGATATCCCGATAAAGCATTTGATATTCAGCTTTTTTATAACCGAAATATGTTTTGAAATTAATTTTCATAACTTTTTTTTCATTATTTCTGATGTAAATAAAGTATTCTCTACCAAAAGTCACGTCTAAAGAAATCCATTTCATTCCAAATCTAAATTCAGTAATTTCGTTTCGCTCAAATATTATAAAAGG
>Ga0247722_10001325_pt1 | contig 13820 bp, 16 predicted proteins | sample MSEWelMarce3H_FC_FD_189094 | JGI IMG/M metagenome (GOLD analysis project Ga0247722, IMG submission 189094) | Subsurface sediment microbial communities from gas well in West Virginia, United States - MSEEL Well Study Marcellus 3H_FC | ecosystem: Environmental > Terrestrial > Deep subsurface >... | reverse complement strand
TCAAGTACAACGGATCGAATAACACAGAGGCGTTGTCATTAGCAAGGGCTGAGGACTTCGCCGGTAACTCAGCGATCCCAGCAACAATTAGCATCAGCGGTTTCGCAGATCGTCCTGTCGCTGATATCGCATCCGCAAACGGTGTTGTGATTAGCAACGTGTACGATTCACTCGCATACGTAATATCCATTGCTATCGACACTCAACTTGTTTTAGGTAAACCTCAGGTCTTCGCTCTTGATTCCACTAGCCCAGCGGCCCTACCCAAAGCGGTTGCCCTTGAGGTGAAGAACGTATACACAGTAGCAACCGACAGTACCGCGGCGAAAGAGGCCGCCTCAAAGGCGTTGTCAGTGGTATTTGCCGCCTCAACGGGTAACGGTGATTACGGAACCCCCACATACAAAATGTATGTGACCACTATGGTAAATGGTGTTAAAAGATACCTTTCTGCCAATACAGGTACTCTAGCTGCTGTCTCTGCTGGTAGATCCGGTTTCGCAGTCACAGCTAGTCCTGTAGAATTGTCGAACTTAACCAAGGGCCAACTTTACAATGTAGAAATTGAGAGCTCATTCGCTGCCCTAATTAACGGCGACAGTGCCCAAACGGTCTCCGCCTCAGCATCCGCTGTTCCTGGTGCTTCGCCCGTTATCACGGATTTACGTCTTGACTCAAAGAACAAGGTGGCTAGAATGATGGTTACTCACAATGGATCCAATTTACACACCCTTCTCTTGTTCCCTCAATACAGCGCTGGATACACTGGCCCAGCATTGTTGCCGATTAACCTCACAAACGCCACTCAAACTCAAACCAATTATGCTGTGGTCCCATTGAATTTGACCGTGCCTGAAGGTGTTTCTAATGTTATGGCACTCGCAGCCAACGCTTATGGAGTTAACTTGGCCGCCGCGAATGCCGCACAATGGGGTCAATCGACACCAGCAGGTGATAACTACAGCGCTGCTATCCACGGCCCGTGGGTAAACCTTTAAGCGTTTAAATAAATACCAAAACCAATAAATACCAAAACCAATAAATACCAATAAATAACCGCATATAATAATTATAAACTGTAATTATTATACTTCTACTTCTATTTAGCTTTGAAAAATCCCGCCAATATGTCGTTCATAACTTGCTCTTGAGATACTGGTTTTTCCAAGGCCAAAGCCGACTGTCTATTTTTTTCCAAGGTCAAAGCCAAAGCAGACTGTTTTTCTTTTTCCAAGGCCAAAGCCAAAGCCGTCTGTCTATCTCTCTCCAATATTAAAGCCTGTTTTTCCTTCTCAAACGCCTCGCGCATTTCCTCTCTCTCCTTCGCGCAAAATTCCTTTAATGCGGCCAATCGACCATATGCGTCTGCCAAGACCCTTTCCTGTGTCTCCTTATAGGTCTTAAATTGCTGGACCACGGTATTATTATGCGCAACAAGTTTTGCGTATGCTTCTGAACTCATTTTATATAAAATGGACAACATAAATTTTGCTAAAATTAAACTTACGTTATAAAATTTTAGTAACAAAAAAAGCCACCAAAATAAAAAAAAATGAAATAAATTTCAAGATGCAAAGAGAATGTATAGTCACAAAGACCCTAAACAGTTTAACTAAATCAATAATAATAATATGTCCGCCCAAATCGATTTCCGAACCTTGCCGCCCAATGTTCCCAGTCTGTGTATTCCCCGCGTATTCAGCAACATTAATGAAGCACGTATTCGTCGTATTCTCGCAGAGCTAAATCTAGGTGATATTGCGCGCGTAGATGTTGTGAGTAACAAGTCCCCAGATAAAGACAAATCCTTCAATCGCGTCTTCATTCATTTCAACAAGTGGAATACAAACGATAACGCAAATACAGCCCGCGAGCGCTTGATAAATGGTAAGGATATCAAGATAATTTATGACGATCCGTGGTTTTGGAAGGTTTCTGCCTATCGCGAGCAAACAACACACCATCACCATAATACTCATCGTCGTCCTTCTGGTGCAGCCGTAGAAAAGAAAGTAAGTATGATGTTTGATTCAGATGAAGAGAAACCAAGAAAGCAAGAGCCAAAGAAGCAAGAGAAGCAATTTAGTCCGCGAACTCCAGAATGCTCGCCCCCAAGACCATACGAAAAGAAGCATCAGCCTTTACAGAAGCAATTGTTGGAGCCAGGCGAAATTTCAGAAAACAAATCAAAATAAAAACCAATAAAATAGAAAATAAATAAATAATCCAATAAATAATCCAATAAATAAAAATAAAAAACAAAATAAAAAGCACCGAAAGGTCCTTTTTTTCTACAAATAATAAACAAGAGGCAGAAAAGTATCTAAAACGAAATCAATGAATAATAATAATTATAACAATGGATAAAAAAATTACAAATAATTCAATAACCAGCGTATATGCGAGTGATTTTGTCAATATAGTAGAAGGACCCCATAAGGGAATATTCAAGATCATTTTTGCGTATCCGAGTCGTGCCCTAATAAATTCCCTAATAAAGACAAAAATAATTCATGGTGGCACAGCAACAGAAGATTATAAGACCCTTCAATTCAGAGCAAATACGGTAACACCTCTCTTAAAAAACACGACATCATTCGCCGCCCAAATGACGAGCTCCCTTGCCACACAGCTAAGTTACCTAATCACAGCCGAATCTCGCACGATAATAGGATATGCCCCAGAAAATATAATCGTAATAAACGGGAAAAAGTCCGCATTTCTTGGCAGCGAATGGGTAGCAGAATTAGAAGGCGAAATGTTCCAACTAACTTATCCGTTTGGTCCGACCGATTTTTTCGTTTCCCCAGAACTATTCCAAGTAAAAGAGCTCCCATCCTATGTTCATTATAAGAGTGCATATTTTAGCCTCGCGTGTTTAATCGCGCACGTTTTATTAGGCGACGAGCACGAATATTATCAAGAGTATTTGAAGAATAAAAATCCTGAAACGATACTAACCTACTTAAATGGGCATTCTATAAATGGAACCAAATTATATTGGCTTCTCTCGAGATGTTTGGTGGATGACCCTCGAAAAAGGAGCATACTTTTTATATAAAAAATATAGACATAATATATAATGCAGGTTTTAGGGAATCGTATTCCATATGAATATTTTATAACAAAAGGCAAGGGAGAGTCGAATGCGGGGTCAGCCGGGTTACCATATGAAACGGGGTCATATGATGCCGCCTTGAATGTAGCAGGTATAGAAAACGCCAACGTAATCGAATACACAAGCGTAATTCCAAAAGAAGCAAAACAAATTTCGAGAGAAGAAGGATTGAAAAGGATCACTTGGGGTGAGGTTCTGGAGTGCATAAAGGCGCAATCAAACGGTAAACGTGGATCGAAGATAAGCGCCGCGATAATGACAACTGAAGTAACGGACCCCGCCGGCAAATATCTAGGTGGCTTTGCGTGTGAGTATTCCGGTTCAGGCACAAGAAAGGAGGCAGAGGATTCTTTAGCTTCTTCTATTAAGGGTATGATCCAACGAAGGGGATATGGTATTATTAAAGGCGAAACCAAGATGTATGAGGATATTATAACGGACACAGGGTATAAAATACATCCAGGATCGGTATTTGAATATGAGAATTTAGATGTAAAGGAGGAGCACGGCTCAGTATTTACGGCAATTTGTTTCGTGAGTCATAAATATCCAGTGTTACCTAAACCAAGATCAAGTAAACAAAGCAAAAGATCAAGTAAAACAAGAAAGAACAAATAAATTAATCTCACAATATGTTATAACATGTCATTAACCGCTTTTAAAAGAAAATCAGTAATTAATTATGGTTCAAAACGTTCAGGAAAAGGTCCGGGCGGGGTTTGGCTACCGCAGGGTCCATTTGGTCATTCAACACACGGTCTTCAAATGGCCATAGATAACGCGGGTCCGGTTGGGTTTTCCATCAACGGCGGACATAGAAATATTGGTGGTGTTGGTCGTGATATGAAAATGTCAAAATCTGGCACACCTTATAGAGGAACGGAGCCGATAGGTTTTGGCGGCACTTCTGGTAGGTATCCGTCGGCGACATTGGTTGGAAGCACTGTTGACGGTATTCAGTCGACGGGCGCAGTTCAGCCAGCGAATAATCAATCCCCGGTTGTTCAGCCGCTCCTAAATTCCCGTGTTGTGGACACGATGGGAACCCAATACTTGTATATTAAACCATCCGTCTTATCTACTCATGGTATGTTGGATAAGAAATACAGATGGGCCTATTATGGTAAATACCCGAACTACTGGGTTCAGCCGAATTATACGGGTAACCAAACAGACACGGCGAGTCAAATGTTGTATATTCAGAACAAGGCGGCTGCGAATACGTGTAATTTGAGAGTGAATACTGTGGGACTTTATGAGGGACATATTGTGAAATCAGGTCCTACATTATGCACACCAGGCCGTTCTACTGCGCGATTCAAGTATAATGACATGGCACGAAACGGACCTTATACCAAGGTTCTAAGTCAACCGGTTTCTTATGGTCAATATAATTTGTTCCTTACGAGAGGATGTAATAATCCGGTGGGTCCGCAAAAGCCGTTTCCTTTCGCGGTTCAAACAGGCACAGGTATAAAGACGGGCGGCATAAGCATGACAAGTGTTGGTAGTTCGTGTGGCACGGCGAATGTTTACTTGGCTCCTCCGAAATGGTATACACAGATGCCCCCGGGAACACCCACGGGTCTAAGAATTAATCCGCAAACTTCCGCAATTGTAAACCAATAAGAACCAATAAACAATAAGAATCAAGTATATATTTTATATTAAAAACAAAAAAAAATAAATTAAATATAGTATATTAATTATATTTAATATGAGCGAACAAGGTGTATTTGGATATATAATCGGAAAAAGGAAGCGTATGATGCGGATAAGTCATGACGCGGATTTGCTCTGGCGGATTCTAGTAAGAGAGATATATGTTATAATGAAACATTATGGAAGTAAAGAATTGGTCATGGAGGCATTCGAAAAAATCAAAAGCGCTCCCAAGTCACCGCCAAAACGTGCGGATATTGAAAAATATCGGATATTTACAGACTTGGCCGAAGAAACGCCAACAACATGGTATTCTCTCCTCGAATATTGTCAAGGTAGTTTTATAAATGTATTGGAAGCAGGCTACATTGTAAATCACCCCGACGACAATGGAAACGTAGTAATGTTAGATTTCAATAAATGGACCCTGAGATATTATTACAAGGGGTTTTCCGGAAAGGCAAATGAGTTAGAAACCGCGACTATAGATGAAATAATGGGATTTGACGAGATGCCGACAAAATCTTATCAGACCATCGTTGACGAAATGCGCGATAAATTTGCGAGTTTTAATAATAAATTTGTAATGGTAGAAGACGAGATAAATAAACTGAATGACTTGATAGTAAGCGCGCGTAAAGAATGCTCGTATAATATTGAAGACAAGGTGAAAAAACTATTGGACGATATGAATACGGAGAAGCGGAAATTGAATATGAAGCGTCGTGTGTTTTATTATAGATTAAAAGCGCTCGACTTGATTGAAGCGGAACAAGACGCAAACTAAAACAAATCCAAACAGCTTAAATATATTTGTCGTTATAAAAGTATAAATAAATGTCGCATTTTTCGAATAACAATACGGGCGCCACAGTGGGTCGCCTACTAAGTGTATACGATAAGGTGATGGTTTTGAAGGTATTTGTGGATTGCGACGATGTAAATTTGCGCGATACCTATTATAGTGCGGCGAACAACCACAACGAACGCCTATTGAATAATGTGTCGTATATTGACGCCGGGTTTGATTTATATGCTCCGCTTATTGATGGTCAGTCAACCGAGCTTCATTTTTTCGGTCCAAATTGGCCGGGCGTGTCGCCTGTGAACAAGTTAGATTTCAAGGTATGTTGTTCTGCGAGAATGTATTTGGATTCGGGTAAGAGCTATAATACCGGATATTATATGCATCCGCGGTCGTCTCTTTCAAAGACGCGGCTAAGATTGGCAAATGCGACGGGTATTATAGATGCGGGGTATCGCGGACATTTGATCGGAATGTTTGATGTGGTAAATGTTCCTAATGATAGGCCGGAATACATGGAGTCGGATTATGTAGGGTTAAAATACGATCGTTATTTACAGATTTGCGCGCCTGGGTTGGTGCCAATTATAGTGGAAGTTGTGAATTCAAATGAGGCGCTAGGGGAGGAAACAGTGAGAGGTGCGGGTGGATTTGGTTCTACGGGTCGCTAACCAATAAAATAAAAACAAGCTCCCAAAAACACTTATTTTTTGCTATAATATTATAATAGTCAAAATGCTATATTATTAAAAATATTAATACTTTAATAATATATGAATATCAGTAAGAATATAAAAAATATTTTTGATGACGAAAATAAAATACGGATTCTAGGTTTGTTAACATTGTTGATAATAATATGGTTTGTTCTATATTTTATTCCGAGTGTCTTTACTTCTCTCTTCAACTCACTTTTAGGAAATATAATCCTATTGTTAAGCGCGCTATTAGTGACAACGTATGATGTAAGATTGGGTATAGTTACAAGTTTGGTTTTAATTGTCCTTTATAGATTCTCTCGATTATCCGCAAAAGAAGGGTTTGTATGGTCCAAGGATTCTACAAATGATTTTTTATTACTTCAAAATACAGAAAATTCGCACACTATTTTTGATGTAGATCTGATCCAAAAGAGTCAGGCAAGTCAGAAGGAGCTTGATTATTTTATGAAAAATGGAATGTGGCCGTGGTCAGAAAGGACCATCCAATTATATAAGGAGGCTGTGCGAAGTAATCCCTTTATAAGGACATATTCAGGAAGCGCAGTAAAATATGTGAGAAGGATATATAACGAAGCGGCTATTTTACGAGTGTTATCTTATCAAACAAAAGAGGGTAAATTTTTAATTAATGGTGTATTAGTTGCGGACCCGTCTGGTAATCCGCAAGAAGAGATGCCAAGTGGTTTCGGTGATTTCCCGTATACATCAGGGCTAAAGGAAGACAATACCTTAGATGTGATAAAGTGTAATATGAGCAAACCAAATGGCGCGTCATTGGAGAGAACTAAATATACAGGACGCGGTGGTATATATGGCGAACAAACGTCAACCGTAACTCCAGTAGATTATAACAATTTAGAAACCATTATTCCTGGATTTACTTTTTTAAGCGGACCGTGTAACCCGTGTGGAGCCATAAATGAGACACCTGATTACTCGTGCCCATTTAAATTAAATCTGAAAAACGAGCCGCCATTTATTAGTAGTGTTTGGCAATACCTATGGAATATAAACGATAATCCGTTACAATCGATCCCATCATTTTTAAGTGAAAGTATAAATCCAAAGGAGTTCCCAATATTAAGTGAGCTACAATCAGAACTTAAAAAACGTGATCGTCCAACTGAATAATTTTATAAAAAATAACACTACTAAAAAAACAATACTAAAAATAAAAATTGAGATGCTTTATACGTGTAATAGTAATAGTATTAATAATATTAAACAATGACAGAAGTACAAGTATTCAGATTAGGTAGTTTTGATAAAAAAAAGTGGTATGAAACGGCATCATATACTAGACGCGAAGGATCGTATCCAAATGAACGGTATTACACGACCTTCCCGTTGAAAAATATGGGGCATTATCTCCGTAGTGAGCGTTGGGGATATGGTGATAATGGTGGTGGAAGAGAAGTATTTACTTTGGGATCTGTGGAGCTGGATTATAACGGAACCGTGTGTTTTCGTGAACGCAAAGGGACAAAAATGACAAGGGCAGAGAAATTTCAGACAATAAAAATAGGCCGTAACTCGAAGGTTCAGTTACCGCCGGATGTTCAGCGCTATATTGCGGGATTCTAAAGAAAAAATAAATCCAATAAACCAAATAAAAATCAATAAATCAATAAAAATCCAAATAAAAAATATACAAAGAAACAAATTTACAAATTATATTAGCAAGATTCACTGTTAATATTATTTTTTTTACATATAATCGGCGCACTGTGATTCAAAATCATCGTCCTCATTTTTTCCAGGTGCGTTACTAAGTGCGCGCATAAGTGTTACGGTCCCAGGTGTGCGGTAAGGCGACTGTGTATCATCGAAACTAGCCACCTTATGTTCGATGTCATCATTATCAAAACCAAACACATTCTCCGGTTCGGGAAATGGGAACGATGCTGCGGCGCGAGGGTTTGATCTAATCAGCGCAGGTGGTGGAGGAATACCGCCACGACCCATCCGGTTAAGTCTGGGAGGAGTCCTATTTACTTGTTCTGCCGCGTCATCCTGAGGGGTATGATTAACTGTATAACAACGCTGGGCTCCTTGAGATGACTGTCTAGCCGCAGCATACATAGCCGCATATCTAGTTGTGAAGGTTCTATAACAAATATAAATATCATCGCATAAATTTTTCATAAAGCTATCGAGCATAAGATCGTTAACCGTCATATATATTTTCATTTCATCGATAAACGCGTGAAGGGTATCGCGAATCTGTTTTTGTTCGTCTATAACAGGTTGTTCGGCAGTGGTGCGCTCTAATATTCCGAACACGTGGTGCATGTTATTATTATTATTGTATTGTCTTTTGACAAAATCATTAATATTATATAAATGCTGAAGAGTTCGTTGTCTATAAATATATTTATCAAGTGTGGCCCAAGCGTCCTGTTTTACAACGCATACAGGTTCCATTGCGCTACCGTCTAGCTTATTTCCTGATACGGAAACCCAACACGCATTGGGGGAGTGTGTGGCAACATGGTAAATTTTATCTGATTCGCCAACAATATTTCCTACATCAATGGACGTAACCCATTTATTATTTTTAAAGTCGTAAATGACCCCGAACTCAACGGTAAGTTGAACATTTGTCAACATTTTATAAATGACTCCGTGGATAATTTCTCCATAAACAAAGCCCGAATTTTCTAATTTGTCAATGAAATAATAATTACAATTTTGTCCAGAGCCAAGAGTGCTGAGAAGAGTGCCGTCGTGTTCGAGCCCAACTCCGATAAATGTATTGTCAATGGTTCTATCAATTAGCCCCGAGATGACTTCTACCGCGGAGTTTCCAGCTGTCACTTGACCATCGGTCATAAAAACATTACAAATGTTATGCGTAGGAAATTCTGTGCGAATCGCAGAACAGCACTGATTGATATGCTGAATTGCTGCCTCGATATTCGTGCTTCCTCTTGGCATAATCCCGTCGATGGTAGTAATAATTTTATTAAAATTTGTATCAGTAATAACGACCCGTTCAAGAACTGTATCGCACACATCATCAAATGTACAAATAGTGATGTGAGCCCGAATAGTTGGGTGTTCCTTAAAATAGGAAACCATATTTTTTAGAATGTGGCAAATATGCTGCATTTTGGTTTTACCGTCACCACAGCGGTCTTCCATAGAAGCGGATCTGTCTACCATAAATACGAATTCGTGTGATAGGCTATTATGGTCAGCACGAATTGCCTTTAAATTAAGTATTCCAAAATGTGAATCAGCAATAGTGCCGGGAATTAAATTGCTATCAATAAAATTCTCTTGAAATTCGAGTGTATGAGACGCGAACATCTCGCCAATAAAGTTAGATGATTGTGACATCGTTTTTGTGTAAGAATATCCTTCATTTAAGGTTCGGAGATTAATTCAATTTTTTTTTGATCAATAAACTCCAAAAATCGTGATTCAATATATTCGCTAGCCTGAAAGCAGTTATTGAATGAGGTATTATATTGGAATGGACTATTGCGAATGGGCATGCTTACTCGAATCGTTTTGGCGGCATCAAGCTTAATCTCAAATACATCGGTTTCGTATCCGCTTGTAGTATAGGATAAATAGTTCGCCTCATTCTTACTAATGTGCCAACCGTGCTGCTTAAATAATGGGTCTAAGGTCGCGAACTCCTTTTTAATACTGTATTCATTTTCTGAGAGCATAGTAACATCATTCATCATTGTCTATTCTATATAATTATAGAGTCAAGGCTTTAAATGAATTTAATGGATTAAATGTAATATAAGTAATTTTGTCGGAATAAAAACTTAAATAAAAATCAATAATAAAACTATAATGGATACGAATAACACGGAAAAGGTTATGAATCTGGGTGCAGAAACGGAACAACAACCGGCTACTGAACAACAGCCAGAACTACAGAAGGGACATAGATTGGTTGACGTCGTTGTAACAGACGATAATACGGCGTTGAATTTGATGGTGAATTTCCTCACATTGGCGCACAAAAAAGGTGCGTTTTCTATTGCGGAATCCGCGAAGATTTGGGAGTGCATAAGACAGTTCCAAAGATAAGATTCAAACTATAAAACCAAACTATAAAAAAAGAATAATATAAGTATTTAAATAATATTTATATTACAAAAAGCGCCCCAACCAGGATTTGAACCTGGGACCTATCGGTTAACAGCCGAGCGCTCTAACCAACTGAGCTATTAGGGCATTTTAGTTATTATTTTTCGTGTGTGCGAGCTTCTATTAAATAATGTAAGGAGTTGCTGTAAGAAGCCAAAATTTTTTATATACAATGTGAGCAATATGTAGACAAAAACTGCTCGAATGCGGGGTCGAACCGCAGACCTTCGGCTCATAAGACCGATGCTCTAACCAACTGAGCTATACGAGCAATAAGGAGCGAACAGTTTACCTACATGTTCAGGTCCACCCCAAGCTCTTATCGAGATTTGAACTCGAGTTTTCAGATTCAAAGTCTGAAGTGATAACCACTACACTATAAGAGCGAAATGTGAAACTTTTAGAGCGGTTTCATCGCTGTATTGCGCGAAGAGGGGTTCGAACCCTCGCATCATTGATAGTGGGTCTTAAGTCCACCGCCTTAGACCACTCGGCCATTCGCGCATTTTTGAATAGTTTAATGACTTATTCAGGTCAACCACCCGATCAGGGGCTCGAACCCTGGACCACCAGCTTAAAAGGCTGGCGCTCTACCGACTGAGCTAACCGGGTTTAAAGAGGAAGCACCCCGCGCCTCACAACTAAATAACACGACAAGTCTTTAAGTTGTTTATAGGCTCGTAATTATATTTCTTGAGCACATAATGGGTCTTAGAATTTATTTTATATTTTATATTTGTATAGAATATAAAATATAAAATTGGAGCAGGTGGGCATCGATCCCACTGCCTCGCGCATGCTAAGCGCACGCTCTACCATTTGAGCTACAGCCCCAAAAAATCGACAACTGCAGGGTTTGAACCTGCGCGCGAATTATCGCAGTAGATTTCAAGTCTACCTCCTTAACCACTCGGACAAGTTGCCGGTATAACCCTGCTCAAGACTAATCATCACATAACCCCAAAATCGCCTTAAGCTTTAATTAGGTATTCATTGAGCAAATTGGGTAGGGACAAGCCCCAATATTTACAAATATAAAAATGGAAGAATTTAAACTAACTAAATATTTTCATCTGTGTATAATATAAATGTTGCCTTTAACACCGTCTTTAATATCCTTGACTATTACAGGCACGATTCTTATGTTTGTAATAATATTAATGATCATAAATTATAAGCAGATTGCTAAAATTCCCCCGATAGAATTGGCTAGTTTTCTTTGCGTATTATCAATCGCAATTGGATCACACGGACTACTTCATTTGGGGTTAGAAGCGGTGTATGGTTATAACCCGCTAAAATGGTTTTAAAGCGAAAGCGACCAAAGCGATAGCGCTAACATCGAAACGCAAATGCGAAAATACCAACAGCAACAATGCCCAATGCCAAGCCCGCGTGATAATTATATGACATCTCTCTATACATTACTAACCAAGCCTTGACTTGATCTTGATTTGTTGTGTGATTTAACATCCAATCTGATTTTGGGGAGAGAATATAATAGAAGTAGTTTGTCAGGAAACAAGTGGCGATTACTGTGCAAACCAACGGGAATGTATTCATTTTATTTGCCTTAATTTTCACATTATAAAATATGATAAGGAGAGAAAACAGTAGACCCAGACCATAACCATAATAACTGAGCATCATTCTCTCTTTGGAAATCTTTTCATATCGTTTTTGTAACTCAACAGGCATTGTTTCCTTGTATCGTTTTACGATTTCACTCTTATCAGTTCTGTTATAAAAATAAATCATCCCGATAATAAATACAGCAGATATCATACACGAAATAGAGCAGGCCATTTTATATATCTTCACATAATTTTATATAAAATGTCGTAAAATTAGACAAGCCTCGCCTTGAACTGTTTTTTGCACATATTACATTTTCTAAATGACCCGTCAGATAGTAAAGCAAATGTATTCGTAGAAAGGCAAAAAACACACTTGGTCGAAAAGTGTGTGCGTAAACCATTATTATTTATATAATTGCTAAAAGACTGAAATTGGTATGCGACATTTAGCGGTGTTTGCTGGAAGTTTCCATTCTTAAAAATAGTAGAATCACTCATAATATGTAAAATAAGCAAATACTTTAAAATCTTCAACTAATATATATCTTATATAAGATGAATTATCTTAAAATGTATACAACCCTTATTTTTATAATAAAATTAGCATTTATAATATTAGCAATAACTCAGATATATTTAAAGATTTATAAGACGTCAAATTCTCTCTTTGTCAGTACAGTTGATTATTGGAAATCAAGGATCGAATTTGTATTCGTTTTTTTAATGGCAGGTTTATTAATATATTTATTCGCACCGCCAATGAACAAGAGCGTCGACATAGCTGGGGAACCAAAGTTGTTGCTATTTCTCTTCGGAACAATATTATTGACTACCGCAAAATGGGATGATTTCTTCAACGAATCTCCCACTATTATCAAACTCCAAGATATTTTAGGCATGAATGAATAAAGGTTACGTTACTAATGAAACAAAAAGGATTATTTATTTGGTTTTTTATTTCATTTAAAGTTTTTGTTTAGTTCAGCTCATTCTTCGATATTTCCTCCATATATAAATGCTCTACGTCCAAACTCAACTAACTCTCGCACTCTCTCTTGTGATATTCGTATAGACTCACATTCTTCTTTAGTGAATAAATACGCATACGACTCATCTTTATTCAGTTGGCCCGTATACCAATCCCAATCTGTCCCTGCCCAGTTCTGATTATACATCTTAGAATCGGGAATAAGAAGCGCGCTATCAATTTTTTCGCGAATTTCCTGAGGATTATTAAAACTTTTTATAAATCGCATCAACCCTTCAATGGCTTCTTGCTCATCCACCGTCGATCCATGAATTTTAAATAATTTGTCACGTAGTTCATTACACGCCAATTCTAATGATTCATCTAATAAAACAGGTTCTATAGGTCGCCCAATTGTTGAAAGGTCAATATATTTCATATGTAAGTCATTTACACTAGGTACAAGTTTGCCATCTATAATGAGTGTAGCTTCTTTACCAAAACGTTCGAATCCTGATCCGAGTTCATAATCATATTGAGGAGCGCATTTTACACAAGGCCCTACCATTACACCACGTTTTGACCCGTTGATGATACACCGACGGCAATGCGCCGGTCCAGTTCCGAACAATACGCCAGAATTATACTGAAATTTTGCCCAATATTCAGGCCAAGTTCCCGTATAAAATATTCCTTTAAACAAATAACAAGAGAGTTGTCCATCTTTATAATAGAATTTAAATTCTGGTATGGATTCGTCTACTCCGTTTAATTGTTCATTTATGTAGAAGGGCACTTCGTCATATAAATGTGACATTTTTTAATAATTAATAGTGATAATTATAGATATTGAATC
>Ga0247722_10001324_pt1 | contig 13824 bp, 13 predicted proteins | sample MSEWelMarce3H_FC_FD_189094 | JGI IMG/M metagenome (GOLD analysis project Ga0247722, IMG submission 189094) | Subsurface sediment microbial communities from gas well in West Virginia, United States - MSEEL Well Study Marcellus 3H_FC | ecosystem: Environmental > Terrestrial > Deep subsurface >... | reverse complement strand
GTTTATTATTGTTTCTACTTCAATTTTTGATAATCGTTTCTTTTCAACAGATACTCTTGTATTTTGAAATAATATAAATGGATCTGACTTTGGAATAAATATTTGTTTTCTAATACCAAGATTATATATTTTACCGAAAATGGAAACATACTTTTTTGAAGAATTATTTGAAAGACCTTGACTGGATAAATAAATTTCATATTGTTCTACAAGAGATATAGTAATATCTTTAAATCTAATATCACTCAAACTCTTTGAAATCAAGAAATTTTTAAAATGAGTTAAAGTAGTGTTCATTTTTTTGGAAGTCCCAAATTTTCTCTGTTGAAATAGTAAATCGACTTCATTTTTATAAAAAACCAATACAGATAACATATCATTATCTTTAACTTTTTCTACTGAATTAACTTGTTGATATATCAGTTTTAATTCATCAATTTTATCTTTAATTAAACTTGTTAATCTTTCGTAATCTTTACAACTATTTCTAACTTCGTTCTTTTTTGGATTCCAATCTTTTTCCTTTAATTTCTCTTTTAAAGAAAAATATTTGGATTTTCTATTTTCTGTAATTCTAATATTTATTATACCTTCTTTATCCTCTGAAAATTTCTTCTTTAAATAAGGTGTAAATGTTAAACTATTACTCATAAATTTTATTTAATAACCTATGAGGTAAAGATAAGATAGTTTAAAGTGTAAAACAAGTGTAAAACAAAATTAGATAATATCTAATTTAAATAAATACTAAAAGTTTAATTTTAAAGTGTTTATGTTTTTACATTTAGTGTATTTGAGAACAGGTGGGACCACTTAAAAATCAAAGCCTTACAGAAATGTGAGGCTTTTTTTGTTCATGATTATTGGGCAATTACACGTTTGGTGCATCAAAAATGATATAAAACTGTACTAAAACTATAACTGATTTTAATCTTTTCTCTAAATCTTGGTATTAATCGTGAAAAAATTTTAGTCAAGAAAAAATGGGCTATGAACACTCATCCATTTCAATGTATAGTTATTTTAGTCTTTTAGACAGCGGATAGAAAAGCCATTATTCTTGTTTATATCATCTCTATCTAAATCGCTAATTTCCTCGCGTAAAATATAGTTGAATGAACCGTAGGTGTCAGATTCAGAAGAACTCCACCAATATCCATATTTATTAATTTTTAGGAAATCACCATTTTCGAATTTATAACCCCCTGGTATAGCAGTGAACCTTGAGGTGTTTGTTGCATTTAAATTTGGTGTATTCCATTTTAATAACCCTATTTCTTTCATTAATCCTCCAGCTACACTTTCACCTCCTAAATACCCTGCTAATAGAGTCCACTCGGAATCTGTTGGCACATGCCATCCGGTTGGACATACATTTTTGTTTCCATTCGTTATTGGACTTACGGTATACCAATTATAAAGTTTGCCGAAAATTTTCCCTAATGAGTCGCTGTTATTATAATTACACCAGGCACCTGTTGTATTTTTTTTCCATTGACTATTTTCTGTAACATTTGGTATAGCAGTACCATCATTGTATTTACTAACTTTCAAATTTTCTGCCATCCAAGTTTGAGTGCCAATAGTAACAGTTTTATAGGTATTCCCATCTATGTCTTTTATACACTCTCCAAATTTTCCTATGGGAGTTCCGATACTTGTAAAATTAATATTCGGATTATCAACACAAGTTATTGAATTTGTAGGGTTTGGTAATGTACTTGAAGGAATATTACTCTCTTTTTTACAAGAAAATAGAGCAATTACTGATACTAAAAGGTAAATTGTTTTTTTTCATTTGTATGTATTTATTTTTATCTAGTCTTTAAGGCAGCGAACAGAAAAGCCGTTTGTTTTATATGTATACCAATCTGTTAGATCATCATCTTTGTAAGTTAGGTAATAACACCACGAATTATTACCATCATTTGAACTCCACAATAAACAATTAATACCAATGGACTTAAAAACTCCATCAGGATTTCTTAATCCGCTTGGTATTGCTGAAAACAGAGAGGAATTAGTAGCTCCTAGATTTGGAGAATTCCAGTGTAAGATTCCTATTTCTCTCATTGTATTACCAGCTACACTTTCACCTCCGAAATAATCACGTAAAAGATTTATTTCAATAGTTGTAGGCACATGCCACCCTGAAGGACATACATTTTTGTTTCCATTCGTTGTTGGACTTACGGTATACCAATTATAAAGTTTCCCGTATATTTTCCCTAATGAGTCGCTGTTATTATAATTACACCAGGCACCTGTTGTATTTTTTTGCCATTGACTATTTTCTGTAACATTTGGTATAGCATTACCATCATTGTATTTACTAACTTTCAAATTTTCTGCCATCCAAGTTTGAGTGCCAATAGTAACAGTCTTATAGGTATTCCCATCTATATCTTTTATACACTCTACAAATTTTCCTATGGGAGTTCCGATACTTGTAAAGTTAATGTTCGGATTATCAATACAAGTTATTGAATTTGTAGGGTTTGACAATGTACTTGAAGGGATATTACTCTCTTTTTTACAAGAAAAAAGAGCAATTACTAATACTAGAAGGTAAATTGTTTTTTTCATTTTCGTTAATATTTTTAGTCTTTAATACAACGTATTGAAGCCCCCATAGTTTTAGATTCATCATCAAAGTCTACATAAGTTCCGTTATAACCCACAGACGCATTCCATGCTAACCAATCATAATTTGAATTTTCATCAGAACTCCAAAACACAGCACCATTATATAAATATTTAAAACCACTTATAAAACCACCTGATGGGATTGCTGTAAAAAGTGAAATATTTGTTGTTTTTTCATTCGGAGTAGTCCAATTATTTGAACCAATCTCTTTTAGTTTAGCACCTGCAATTGTATCACCACCCAATAATTTGATTAATTGATCCCATTCTATGTTATTTGGCACATGCCATCCGGTTGGACATACATTTTTGTTTCCATTCGTTGTTGGACTTACGGCATACCAATTATAAAGTTTACCATAAATTTTCCCTAATGAGTCGCTGTTATTATAACTGCACCAGGCACCTGTTGTATTTTTTTGCCATTGACTATTTTCTGTAACATTTGGTATAGCAGTACCATCATTGTATTTAATAACTTTCAAATTTTCTGCCATCCAAGTTTGAGTGCCAATAGTAACAGTTTTATAGGTATTCCCATCTATATCTTTTATACACTCTCCAAATTTTCCTATGGGAGTTCCGATACTTGTAAAATTAATATTCGGATTATCAGTACAAGTTATTGAATTTGTAGGGTTTGTTACTGTACTCGGAGAAATATTACTCTCTTTTTTACAAGAAAATAGAGCAATTACAAATACTAGAAGGTAAATTGTTTTTTTCATTTTAAATATTTTTTAGTCTTTTAGACAGCGGATTGAAACCCCAATCCTTTTATCTAAATAAAAATTAATTGCTTGACCAAGACTATCTTGAAGGCAGCGACCCCAAGCATAGCTAGTATTGCTCTCAGTAGAAATCCACCAATAACTGAAATTGCCAATAAAATAGTCATTACCATTAAGGAATCTAGCACCTCCCGGAATTCCGGTAAATAAAGACAAATTGTTAGCATCTTTATTTATACTATCCCAACTTTTAGTACCCACTTCTTTCATTTTACCGCCAGCAACACTTTTACCACCCAAATTATTGAATAAAACCGTCCATTCATCTGCGGATGGAGCGTGCCATCCTGAAGGACATACATTTTTATTTCCATTAGAGGTTGAGTTTATCGCGAACCAATTGTATAATTTACCGAATTTAGCATTATTTGATGCATTGTTTTTATAATTACACCATGCACCAGTTGTTAGTTTTGGCCATTGTAAACTGTCTGTAACATTTGGAATGGGCGTGCCATCATTGTATTTACTAACTTTCAAATTTTCTGCCATCCAAGTTTGAGTGCCAATAGTAACAGTCTTATAGGTATTCCCATCTATATCTTTTATACACTCTCCAAATTTTCCTATGGGAGTTCCGATACTTGTAAAATTAATATTCGGATTATCAACACAAGTTATTGAATTTGTAGGGTTTGGCAATGTACTTGAAGGAATATTACTCTCTTTTTTACAAGAAAATAGAGCAATTACTGATACTAGAAGGTAAATTGTTTTTTTCATTTTACACATGATTGAATAAGTTCAAAAATATAAATTTTAAACTTTAGTCTACTGTTAATTTACAACTATTTTACATACCCAAATTCCACAGTGACCATATACATTATTTGTGTAAATCCAATACAAAATCAAAATTTAATTTAAACCAACTCCTGATTTAGCATCGAGCACATTAAATGTAATTAATCCTAGAATAATTGCTATTCCCCCAATGATTTCAAGCAAAGAAAGGCTTTCTTGTAATACGATAAAACTTGTTGTTGCAGCAAAAATAGGTTCGAGCGATAGAATCATTGCAGTTGTAATTGTACTCACAAACTTTTGTGCCCAAACCGTTACAAAAAAACAAAGTAATGTTCCAAAAAAACCTAGATATAACACATTATTTATAACTAAAGGGGAAAAATTAATTTCAGATGGATTGATTCCTTTACTAATTAACAATCCAAAAAAGGAAATGATCATAGCAAATAAAAACTGATAAAAAATTAGTCCCAAAAACTCTGTTTTGCGCACAAAATGACCAGATAATATGATGTGTAAGGCGCAAACAATCGCTCCAAAAAAAGTAATGGTATCCCCTAAATTATAGGGTTGATTATCATTGCTGTTTGTTAAAAGATATAAGCCTAGAGCAATTAAGAAAATACACGCTATTTGGGTGAAGTTTAGTTGTTGTTTCCCTGTTAAAACCAACAGTAATGGAACCATGATTACTGCTGAACTTGTTATAAACGCACTATGATTCGAGCTTGTAAATTGCATTCCCAACGTTTGAATCACATAGATACCTCCTAAAATAATTCCTGTAATTAATCCATATTTTATGGCTTGTTTATCGAAAAAAACATTCTTTTTGTTGGTAATTATTAGCATTGGAAAAAGCACTAAAACTGCTAATAAACTTCTTAAAGTTGCTAATAAATATGGGTCAATTAAATGAGCTATTTTTTTTATTGCTACAAATGTGGTTCCCCAAACCATACAACAAAGTAATAGAGCTACAGGGGGAATCCATTTTTTCATCTAATATGAGGTTTCGTTCGATGATAAATTTAATAACAATTTAACAGCCATTCACTTTCTAAAATCAGAAAACAGTTTTTTGGTACTTGCAGTAATTTTGAATTTACAATCGTTCTTGCATTTACAATCGGCCAAAGTTGTATTTGAATAACTGTAACGCATTGAAACATTTTTAATTTTCATTTGAATTTCAAATGTTTTGAACTCCAAATCATTCGATCGTTAAGATGATGTATCCCGAAGGTAAATTACAGATGGTTCTCATTCTGTATGCTATCTCAATTTTTAATAGATTATTACCCTGGTTAATTTTCACAAAATATATCCTTACATTTGATGTGTACCTAAATTCAATTTCTCCCATGGAAGAAACCCACGCTTTAAAGAAATTCTCAAAGTACCAAGTCTTATTGGTGATTATTTTAGCAATGACTCAGTTCAGTGTGGTGTTGGATTTTATGGTGATGTCCCCTTTGGGAGATTTGTTGATTAAAGACTTAAAAATCAATCCTGCACAATTTGGTTTAATCGTTTCAAGTTATGCGTTGTCGGCTGGGATATCAGGTTTTTTAACGGCTAGTTTTGCGGATAAGTTTGATCGAAAAAAATTATTACTGTTTTTCTATGCGGGATTTATCATTGGAACGTTTTTTTGCGCTATTGCAAATACATATTGGTTGTTGGTAGGAGCTCGAATTGTTACAGGTATTTTCGGAGGGGTGATTTCTTCTATTTCAATGGCGATAGTAGCCGATACCTTTAGCATTGAGCAAAGAGGAAGGGTAATGGGGTTTTTACAGATGGGTTTTGGAATCAGTCAAGTAGTGGGTATTCCTATTAGCTTATTCATTGCGAATAAGTGGGATTGGCAAGCGCCATTTTATTTGATTGTGTTGATTGCAAGTAGTATTTTATTTACAGCTTTGTGGGTGATGAAACCAGTGAATCAACATTTAAAACTGCAGCGAGAAAACCCTTTGAAACACATGTTGAGTACCATTCAAAATAAGAATTACCGCATAGGTTATTTAGCTACAGCGTTTATGTCTTTGGGTGGGTATTTAATGATGCCTTGGGGAAGTGCTTTTTCAGTCAATAATGTTGGTATTAGTCAGTCAGAATTACCGTTGTTATTTATGGTGGTGGGAATTGCGACCCTAATTATTATGCCGATATCAGGAAATTTAAGCGATCGTTTTAGTAAGTTCAATGTCTTTTTAACCGCCTCGATTGTGATGGTGATTGCGGTGTTGATTTACACCAATTTAGGGAAGGTTTCATTGTTAACATTAATCATTGTAAATGTAATGATGATGGCAGGAGTAATGGCTCGAATGGTGCCTTCTCAAGCATTGGCAACTTCAATTCCAGAAATGAAAGACCGAGGTGCATTTATGAGCATCAATTCTTCGTTGCAACAATTTGCAGGAGGAATAGCAGCCATGGTGGGAGGTTTTATTGTGGTGCAAAAAGACCAATTCAGTCCGTTGGAAAAATTTGATTTTTTAGGGTTGGTGGTAATTTGTGTGATCATCATAAATATTTTCTTGACCTATCGTGTACATCGTTTTATTAAAATCAGAGGCTAATTTTTAGGGTAGTCACTTTTTTTAATTAATCTATTTTATTTCAGTATCATACGATTTTTTGATGAGGTTCATTTTCCTAATTTGCTTTAGGTAATTTACTTTTTTTTTGAAATAAGGTGCTTTTTTTTGAGTGTATTTTACTCAAAGAGGATTTTTAGGTTGTGATTTACTCGGATTTTTCCACCTGTTTTTCTATTCAATTTTCCTTTTTTAAGTTGGTTTTTTCGAGGCCATTTCAAGGAATAAATTATCCACAATATTTGCTTACTACCACTTTTTACCACTGATATTATTATCAATTAAATATCTGTTTATCAGTATATTTATAAATTTATGTAACTTAATATCATAAGTTTACGTAAGAAGTTATCAACATTATGTCTATTAGTGGTAAAAAGTGGATTTATTTCTTGTAATTTTACCCATTATTAATTGTTATGGCTGGTTTAGTAGGAGAATATGAAGTAAGATTAGATGGCAAAGGCCGTTTCTTATTTCCTGCGTCATTGCGTAAGCAATTGGCTCCTGCTGCCCAAGAAAAATTTATGTTGAACAAAGGTTTTGAGGACTGTTTGACACTTTATCCGATGAATGAATGGGATCGTTTAAGTGAAAAATTGTCTAAAATGAATTTGTTTAAACCAAAAAACAGAATGTTCTATCGTTTATTTCACCAAGGTGCAAAATCAATTGCATTAGACGGTGTTGGTAGGGTGTTGATTCCTACAATGTTGATGGAACGTGTTGGTTTAGACAAAGACGTGATGCTCATTGCCTATAATGATCGCATAGAAATTTGGGATAAAACCAAGTACTTTGAGTTAATCGAAGGAAACATGGCAGACTTTGCTGATTTAGCAGAGGAAGTAATGGGTGATTTAGATGGAGACGAATAATACAATACACTATCATATACCAGTAATGTTAACTGAATGCTTGGAAGGATTGAATATCCGTCCTGATGGCATTTACATTGATGTTACGTTTGGTGGGGGAGGTCATTCTCGCGCAATTTTCTCAAAATTATCAACTGAAGGTAAGTTAATTGCATTTGATCAAGATCCTGATGCTTTAGCGAATGTTTGGGAAGCAGAAAATTTTCAGTTGATTCCTTCCAATTTTGCCTTTCTAAAAAACTACTTGCGCTCTTTAGGAATCGATAAAGTAGATGGTATTTTGGCGGATCTAGGAGTGTCATCGCATCAGTTTGATGAAGGAAAGCGCGGTTTTTCTATTCGTACGAATGATCCATTGGACATGCGTATGAATCAGAATGGAGCTTTTTCAGCGATGAATGTGGTGAATGAATACGAAGAAGAACAGTTAATTAAGATTTTACGTAAATACGGTGAGGTTACTTCCCCAGGGAAAGTAGCAGGTACAATCTGTAGAGGACGACAAGCAACTCCAATTAAAACTACTGGAGAATTAATTGCTGTATTACAGCCTATCGCACCAAAGTTTAAAGAGCACAAATTTTTCGCCCAAGTTTTTCAGGCTATTCGCATGGAAGTAAACAATGAGTTGGATGTATTAGAGAAGTTTTTATTGCAAACAGCAGAGGTGTTAAAACCAGGAGGTAGATTGGTGGTGATGTCTTACCATTCATTAGAAGACAGATTGGTGAAAAATTACATGAAACGTGGAAATTTGGACGGTTCAATAGAGAAAGATTTTTTTGGAAACATATTAAAACCTTTTTCGGATGTTACTAGAAAACCAATAAGCCCAACTGAGGAAGAAATGGAGTTGAATTCGCGTGCAAGAAGTGCGAAGTTAAGAATAGCTGAAAGGACAAATGGAAAATGAATACATACGTCCTGAAGATGTAATCACTCCTATAAGTGAAACTACAGGAAAGACTAAAAAGAAGAAGAAAAAGAAGAAAAATGTAGAATCAGGTTTTAGCTTGATTCAACTCTTAAATGGTGAATTTTTAATCAAGGATTTTGTTATTAAAAACTTAGCATATGTCTTTTTTATCTTTTTTATGCTCATTTTCTTGATAGCGAAAGGGTATTACGCAAAAGATTTAATTAAAAGAACGGAGAAAGCACAAGAAAAATTAAATGCAAGATCTGCAGATTATGTGGATTCTAAAGCGCGTTTAGAAATACGAACACGAAGAAACGAATTAGTGAATAAATTAAAAAATGTGGGATTGTATGAAACTACGAAACCTGCAAAAGTGATAAGAATAAAAAGAACCCAACAAGAGTGACAGATAAAGATAAAATAGTAGTACGTTCCTATTTGGTTTTTGGCGCATTTATAGTGGGTCTTGTTTTTGTGTTGGTGAAAACTTTTTTGATCCAGTTCAATGGGGCAAGTGATACCTTTAATTCTAAGGACAGCATCACTTTAAGAGAAATCCCAACACGTACAGTTGAAAAACCCTCTAGAATGGGGAATATTTTGGATTGCAATCAAACTACACTTTTAACGACTGTTTCGTTCTTTGATATTTATATGGACCCATGTGCATTAAAAGACCAAAAGATTTTTGATAAAAACATTAATAAATTAGGATTAAAGTTGTCAGAGTTGTTTCCAAGTATAAACGCAAGGGAATGGTCAAATTATATTAGACAAAGAAGGAGTGATTCTATTCGATATGTTTTGTTGAAGAAAAGGGTTACAAATGAAGAAAGAAATCGATTACGTAAGTTTCCTATTTTTGATAGAGGAAGAAATAAAGGTGGATTAATTGAGATTGAAACAACTCGTCGTAAAAGACCATTTGGTGATTTATTACAAAGAACATTAGGATTTTATAAAAAAAAAGAGGGTAATAATAAAGAAATTAGAGTAGGAATTGAAGGAGCTTACTACGAATATTTATTTGGCCAATCTGGCATTGAATTAGAACAAAAATTGGCCACAGGGTGGAAAAAAACAGGAAAAGTACTTAGGGCTGGTATAGATGGTGCAGATGTAATCAGTTCAATTGATAAAGAGATTCAAGAGGTTGCTCAAAATGAATTACATAATCAATTGAAAAGTCAAAAAGCCAATAGTGGATGTGTAATTGTAATGGATGTTAAAACTGGGTTTGTGAAAGCCATTGCAAATTTGACCTTAAATCAAGAGGATGGGAATTATTACGAAACATTTAATCAAGCAATTGGTGTTAAAGAAGTTCCTGGTTCAACCTTTAAATTAGCTTCATTGATGGCTGGTTTGGAAGATGGTAAATTTGAAATCACAGATTCTGTTAAGTGCGCAAGCAGTTATACGTATTACGGAAAAACTTTGAATGAAGCGAAAAGACATAATTATGGCCGTATTACTATTCAGCAAGCATTTGAAAAATCATCGAACGTAATTTCAAAAATTATTTTTAAGGCGTACAGAGATGAACCACAAGAATTTGTTAAGCATTTAGATGATTTTGGATTGACGGAGCCTTTAGGAATCGATTTAATAGGTGAGGCAATCCCAACAGTTACACGTCCTGGAACAAAAAATTGGTCAGCAATTTCACTGCCATGGATGGCTGTTGGTTATGAGTTCCAACAAACGCCACTTCAAACATTGGCTTTTTACAATGCGGTTGCGAATGATGGTAAATTGGTTCGTCCTCAGTTTGTAAAGGAAATTCGAAGAGGGGTTGAGGTTGTTAAAACATTTCAACCAGTGGTGCTGCGTCAGAAAATATGTTCTAAAAAAACATTGGAAATATTGCAAGGTTGCTTGAAAGGGGTAATGAAAAATGGAACGGGTAAAAAATTGACCTCTTCTTATTTTGAAATTGCGGGTAAGACCGGAACTGCTCAAGTATTGAACGATAAGTACAAATCAAATGTAAAAGGACAAAGAATTTTTATGGCTTCATTCGTAGGGTATTTTCCTGCAAGGAGACCATTGTATTCTTGTATTGTTTCTGTAGAAGCATTAGGGGAAAATGTGTACGGTTCGGTGATGTCAGGGACAGTGTTTTCAGCTATAGCAAATAAAGTTTATGCTTCGAGATTGAAGTACCATGCTGCGATCAATGAATATAAAAAGAAGAAAAAAGAAATTCCGGTATCGAAAGATGGGAATGCGTATGACTTAAAGAAATCTTTAAAACATTTAAAGTTTCCAGTACTTCAACAATCGGGTGATGAGTGGGTGAAAACAACTGTGAAACCGGGTCGTGTAGAAATATCAGAACGAAAGAATGCAAAAAATGTAATTCCAAATGTTGTAGGATTGGTAGCCAAAGACGCGGTGTATCTGATTGAAAACTGCGGTATGAATGTGAGATTAAAAGGATTTGGTAAGGTTGTGAAACAATCTCAAACTCCAGGTAAGCCAATTTACCGTGGTGGTTTGGTAGAGCTAACATTAGAAGAATGAGAATTAAAGATATTATAGCTGACTGTTCGGTGAAGAACGTTTCTGGAGATCTTACTTTAGAAGTGAATGCAATTGTGTTTGATTCAAGAAAAGCAATTGAAGGAACAGTTTTTGTCGCGATTAAAGGAACTCAATCAGATGGTCATCAATACATTTCAAATGTTATTCAACAAGGGTGTAAAATCATAGTAGTTCAGGAAGATTTTACTATCGAAGCAGAGGGGGTAACGGTGATTGGAGTAGCAGATACGTCACTAGAATTAGGTAGAATGGCGGCTTCATTTTATAATCATCCATCAAAAGAAATTAAATTAGTTGGAATAACAGGAACAAATGGTAAAACTACTTGCGTTACATTGTTGCATAAGTTATTTTCGAAATTAGGTTATAAAACAGGATTGCTTTCTACTGTAGTCAATAAAATTGGCGACAAAGAAATTCCATCAACACATACCACACCAGATCCAGTTGTATTGAACAGTTTACTTGCTGATATGGTAGAAGATGGATGTGAGTATTGTTTTATGGAAGTGAGTTCGCATGCAGTTGTTCAAAATCGAATTGCAGGATTGAAATTTATTGGTGCGGTGTTTACAAATATCACCCACGATCATTTAGATTATCACGGAACTTTTAAAGAATACATTAAAGCCAAAAAACAATTTTTTGATCATTTATCAAACGATGCATTTGCACTCGTAAATGTTGACGATAAAAATGGTCAAATTATGGTTCAAAATTCTTCAGCTACAATTGCAACCTATGGATTAAAAACACCTTGTGATTTTAAAGCTAAAATTCTTGAAAATCAATTTTCAGGATTGGTTTTATCTATTGATAACCAAGAAGTATGGACGCGATTGATTGGTAGTTTTAATGCTTACAATTTGTTGGTAGTTTACGGAGTAGCATGTTTATTAGGGCAAGACAAATTACAAGTATTGACATTTATTAGTGAATTAGAGTCGGTGACAGGTCGTTTTCAGTATGTTAGAAGCAATTCAGGAATCACTGCAATCGTAGATTATGCGCATACACCAGATGCGTTAGAAAATGTATTGTCGACCATTGGAGCAATTCGTACAAAAAATGAAACAGTCTATACAATTGTAGGGTGTGGTGGGGACAGAGACAAAGCAAAAAGACCTAAAATGGCTGCCATTGCGTGTCAAATGAGTGATAGAGTAATAATTACTTCAGACAATCCAAGGTCTGAAAACCCTGATGCTATTATTGCGGAAATGATGGAAGGAGTGGAAGGTCAATTTTACAATAAAACATTGACAATCACGGATCGTGAACAAGCGATTAAGTCAGCATGTTTGATGGCACAACCGAATGATATTGTTTTAATTGCAGGAAAAGGGCATGAAACCTATCAAGAAATACAAGGGGTAAAACATCATTTTGATGACATGGAGACAGTATTGAATTTATTTACAAAACTTGACAAGTAATGTTATATTATTTATTTAATTTTTTGGATACATTGAATTTTCCTGGAGCAGGATTATTTGGTTTCATTTCTTTTCGTGCTGCATTGGCATTGATTACTTCGTTAATTATTTCAATTGTTTTCGGTAAGAAATTAATCAATTTATTAAGAAAGCAACAAATTGGTGAAACTGTTAGAGATCTTGGTTTAGCAGGACAAGTAGAGAAATCAGGTACTCCAACAATGGGAGGAATCATCATTCTAAGTGCAATTATAATTCCAACATTATTGTTTGCGAAACTTCACAATGTGTATGTGATTACAATGTTGATTGCTACAGTTTGGTTAGGGTTAATAGGTTTTTTAGATGATTACATTAAAGTTTTTAGAAAAAATAAAGAAGGCTTAGCAGGAAAATTCAAAGTGGTAGGTCAGATTGGAGTTGGAGTTATCGTTGGTTGTATTTTATACTTTAATGACGATGTGAAAGTCCATAAAATGGTTCCAAAAACGCATGTATTGACAGGAGATGAGCGTATTGTGTCGCATCATCACACAGATTTAGCAAAAGATGCGAACTCAATGTGGATTGAAACTCGCGATATGACTACAACAATCCCTTTCATAAAAGGAAATGAATTCAATTACAATTGGATGGTCCATGATTCTCACAAATCTTGGGGATGGTTGATTTTCATTCCGATTGTTGTTTTTATTGTCATTGCTGTTTCAAATGGTGCGAATATTACGGATGGATTGGACGGTTTAGCAACTGGAACCTCTGCCATCATAGGTTTAGCGTTAGCAGTTTTTGCATACGTAAGTTCAAATGTACGTTTTGCGGATTATTTGGATGTAATGTATATTCCTAAAGCAGAGGAAATGGTGGTATTCATTGCCGCATTTGTGGGAGCTTGTATTGGTTTTCTTTGGTATAATTCTTACCCTGCACAGGTATTTATGGGAGACACTGGAAGTTTAGCTTTAGGAGGAATTATTGCTGTATTCGCTATTTCGGTAAGAAAAGAATTGTTAATTCCAGTTTTGTGTGGTGTATTTTTAATTGAAAATTTATCAGTAATGCTTCAGGTAGGTTTTTTCAAGTACACTAAAAAGCGATTTGGAGAGGGAAGACGTATTTTTTTGATGGCTCCATTGCATCACCATTATCAAAAAACAGGCTTACACGAAGCGAAAATTGTTTCTCGTTTTTGGATTTTAGCAGTTTTACTTGCTGTTATTACGATTGTCACATTAAAAGTTAGATAAGATG
>Ga0247722_10001323_pt1 | contig 13829 bp, 9 predicted proteins | sample MSEWelMarce3H_FC_FD_189094 | JGI IMG/M metagenome (GOLD analysis project Ga0247722, IMG submission 189094) | Subsurface sediment microbial communities from gas well in West Virginia, United States - MSEEL Well Study Marcellus 3H_FC | ecosystem: Environmental > Terrestrial > Deep subsurface >... | reverse complement strand
TAATAATATTTTTTAATCTTGTTCTATTATAGTTTAATGTTTTTAAATCTTCAAGATGTTTAAATATTAATTTCCTAATTCTATTTAATCTTTTACTTTCTAATGTTAATTCTGGTCTATCTCCTAATTCATTTGTTTCTTTTTTTTCTATTTTATCTTTTGGTATAAAACATTTCTCACCTTTAAAATGAGAAAAATGTTTATTTTTTTGAATTCTCATTCCTTTTCTTTCAAAAAAGCAACTATCATTTACAAAATGAACATCCTTTCCACAAATACATTTTATTCTTCCTTTATGTTCTTCATCTTTATATTCCTCTACACTTATTGGTTCTTCTCCAATAAAAGTAATATAATCTGTCATTTTATTTTATTACTTATTAAAATGTTTAAATCATTTTTAACTTATTATATACTTATTAATCATCTTCTATAAATGGATTTTTTATTTTTTTCTGTTGAATATATCCATTCTTTTTTCTTGTTAAATTACAATCTTTACATAATACTCTTAATTTAGCATTCTTCTTATGATATTCACACCATCTATTCTCAAAATCTTTATCATCTTCTTTAAACTTTGCTCTATTATAACAATCATTTCCAAATATATTTGGAATATTTATTTCATTTTTTAAAAATTCTTCTTTTAAATCCTTAAATATTGTTATGTGATCTATTTGTATATCTACATTTGAACTACATAAATCACATTTCCAATTTTTTACATTTTTTTTAAAATATTCTATTTGAGGTTCAATAGCAACTCTTAAAGCACTATTTAAATTAAATGCTATATCCTGTTCTTTTGATGTTTTTTTAAAACATTCTCGATAAGATATATCAATAATACTCCCATCTTCTTTAATTAAATTAAATTCATAATATGTCATATTTCTTTTATTACTAACTATACATATATCAACTACTTCTTCCATTTTTGTATTATCTGGATGAAGTTTAAAAGCTTCCATACAATCAATAAAATGTTCTAATCTTTCATTCTTTAAAGAAGAACATAAACCTTTATTTAAGATAGTTTTAAAGTGTTCTTTCTTTGCTGTTAATGTTTTTAGTTCTTTCCACATTATTAAATATAACTTATTAAATGCTTAAATACTTTTATACTCTTCTTTTCTATTATTAAAAAGGTTATTATATTATTATATTATTATTTATAATTATTCTTATTGAAATGGTCTTATTATAATTTTGGGGTAGTTGGGGTATTTGGGGTAGTTGTTTGCAAAGTTTTTTTAAAATTTCCAAAAAATAGAAAAAAAAATAAAATATATAAAAAAAAAGAACTTTTATAGGAACTCTCCACGAACCTACCTCAACCACCCCAACCACCCCAAAAATTAATGGTTAATTTCCCCATCATTCTCAATCACAGGTTTATAAATAATATTAATATATCCTCCTGATTGCTCATCACCAATACGAACCTTGTCTTTATAAACCCCTATTTGACACATAGCAAAAGTTCTATGAATATCTTTAATAGATAATGTAAAATCATTATCATCAAGAATTTGCTTAATATCTCTTGTAAATAATCTATCTTTATCACGACCTATTTTGAAATTAGTTAAAATAAACTTATCAACAGATATTTTAATATCATTTTTATTAATAGCATCACTAATACTTTTAATAGATTGAGGAATAGGAAGAATATCATCATAAGCATTTAAAATCCACCATGTAAAAGCATCAATACAATTAGGCTCTCTAATATAAATTTTAATTGTATCATCTCTAAGTTTATAAAGTGATATTTCAGGGTCTAATTCATCAGCATAAACAAATTTAGATTTACAAGCAAATTCTAAATAATTTTGAAGAGTATCAGCAGGTTCTATTTTAGGCATGTGATTAAAGAATAAAGACATAGTTAAAGAAGGTTTAAATGAGATATTATTTTCAAATAATTTTCTACCAATTATATCATCACCACCAGAAGCAATAGTTTTTATAAGAATTCCATTTAAAATCTCACTACATTCATCAGCGTCAATTTCATTAGACCATAAAGCACGAGTAATAATATGATCTACTAACCAACCCAATGCTCTTGATGGTTCTTGATTACTATTTTTAACTTTAACAAGACATTTAGCATTAAAAGTGCCAAAATACTTTTCAAAAGCATAACCCATATTTAATGTAAGCATTCCTTTACCACAATCACGAAGACCACTAACACCGAACCATTTTTTATCTTCATTATGTCCAGCAATAGTTCTTGAAGTAGTATGAGCGAAATAATTTCTCTCAACTTCATTTGGGAAAATAGGAATAATAACCTTATTCATGAATTCGTCATATTTTTCTTTATTAATTTCATTTAAATTACGATTAATAATATAGAAGAAATGAATATTAGGAAGTTCATCATAATTATATAATTTTTTTTCTTTCATATTCCAAATACCATTAAGGAAAGGTAAATAACTTCTATTATTAAATGAAACATTATCAATAAATTTATCATCAATTTTGATTAAAGGACTATTACGAATAGCAATAACACAATTCTTTTGACGAGAAACAGCATTAGAATAAGAATAATATTTATCATTTGCTCCAATGAAATAAATATTAGATTTAACTATCATATTAGAAAGAACTCTATTAACATCTTCTTTTTCAAAAATCCAACAATTATTTTCTTTAACTAAAATACGAGAACTACATCTAATAATATCTTTTTGATACATATTAATAACTATCTTAGAAGCCCCCTCATCATCATTAGAACCTTCAATAAGAATTTTATCATTTTTAACTTCTTTATCTTTATAATTAGTATCATAGAAGTCTTTATGATTTTCAAACCATTTTAAATCATCTTCATTAGGTTTAGTATCCTCATAATCAAGAGGAATATCAAGACCAATTTTATTTTTAATTTCTTGAGTTAATTCATTAAGAAAATCAGTATTAGTTCCATTATTAGTGATATTCTTACAATCTTCAAACCATATAGCATCGTGAATAGGAATACGAATAATACAATTTTTACTTTCTAAATATTGATACATAATAGTTTCTATTTTACTTTCAATTTCTTGAAGAAAAATAGCTAAAGCAGTTTTTTCAATTTGCCAATTCTTTTTTTTATTAACTTGTTTTTCTAAAATCTTAAAACCATTAATAACATCTAATTTATTTAATTCATATTTAACAACATCAAAAGCAGTTTCAAAATTAGTCATAAAATCAGTTTTTAAATGAGCTTTATTTAAAAGATAATTAGAAGTAATCCAAGTATTATAAGAACCACCAAAGAGGATAATAATAAAATAATTTTTAGCAACTTCTCTATTACATTCAAATACTCTCATAACATCTTCAAGAATACTATTTCTTTTAATACAATATTCATTAAGAATTTCATATTTTCCAGCATCAATTTTAAGAATAGACGCAAGATTTTTAATAATTTCAAGATGAGCATTACACAAATCAATCGCAACTAAATTACCATCAACAATCAATCGTCTAACTTTTGAATAACAATTTTGAAGAGAAGCATAATCCCTTTTATTAATATTAGTCTCTTTATAATATCTTCCTTTACCACTAATAGTTTTAATATATGAACAACTATGACGATTTCGATGAGTATGACGACATAATGTTTTCAAAGCATTAATATTATCAGGATAGATAGCATCAGGGATTTTATTAAAATTAGGAGTGCAAGGGTCAAATGAAGTTAATATTTTTAATATTTCAGGTTTATAAATAACTTCAGTAACATTTAGCGAAGATGGTTGAGGGTAGTTTAAAATAGCGTTAATAGTTGGATTTGATAGAAACACTTCTTTACTCATTTATTTTTACTTATTATAAGATAAGATATTATTTTTAAATCATTTTTAGCGTTAAAATGATTTTTACAAAAAAAATTAAACAACCATAACTTCTATTAAAGATTTCTCTTGTTTTCGTTTATGATAACTTTTAGAGACTTGTTGTTTTACTTTCTCTTTATATTCTGGGTCATTAGCATATCTATCCTTACGATAATTAATAACATATTTCTTTTCTTTTTCATAAAATTCTTTATTTTTTTTACGATATTCCTTCATATATTCTTTCATATATGCTTTCATAACTTCTTTATCATTCCAATCTCGTTTGATAGGTGTTTCAATAACTTCGTCAGCAATAATATTAGACATTTCTTTTTAACATATATAAATATAATAAAATCCTTAAATATATTTACAAAAATAAATATTAACCACCACAACCACATCCACAACCTCCTTTCTTCGTTCCTTTCTTCTTGTAAGTCTTCTTTGTAGATTTACCTTTCATAATCTATTAATAATAAAAGAAAATATTTCACCAAGTAATATAGAAATGAATAATAATAATCTATATAATATAAACTCGTGGATAGGAACAACTCATCAAGATTTTTTTCATAATTCATCAAATAATTTATATTTTTATACATCTAATACATCTAATATCTTATCAAATCAAATAATAATTACATCAAATATTATTGAAAATGATATATTAATTACCTCAAATATTCTTGAAAATCATAGTAGCAATTATACAAGTAATTTAAAATATAATATTAATCAATTAATTAATGAAGAAACTGAACATATATCATTTCCAATTCCTTATGATAAAAAAAATACATATATATATAATTCTAATCTTTTAGGAGAAATAAGATTTCATACTGAAAGTAGTAAATTTTTTCCACCACAGATAATAACAGATGATTTACCTTATAGAACAAAAATAGGAATTGATGGTAAATTATATGTATATTATACTTATGATAATTTAATAAGTGCTACTTTAACAACAACTTGGTTAGATGTTGCTAATATATTAGGAGGTATATTTGCTAATAATGTTAATGTAGGTTTATCATTAGGAGCATTACAAGCAGAAATTGTAGCAGTTAATGCAAAAGAAGAAAGTGATATTCTTAATGTTTATCAAGCATTAATATTATTAAGGGATGGTGATTTACCTTATGAATATAATGAATTAGCAAGATATAGAGATGATATTTTAAGAAGTGATTTAGCAGGTGTAGATGGATCAATGTCTACTATATATTCATCAGTTCGTAATTTTATAACAACAAGAAATATATCATATTTAAATGGTGTAGCAAATAATCTTAATCTTGTAATTTCAAGAAATCCAACAGCATCTTTTTTTTTAGGTATAGGTGGTATTGCTTTTGGTTTTGCATACGGAATAGCACAAATGGTTAGTTATAATGGTTATTTAAATTCTCTTATGTATAGTTTAACAAGTAATAGTAATTTAACAAGTAATCAAAAAATAGATAAAATTAATGATATACAAAATATATATATAACATCAAATTATGTTGAAATATTATCTAATGTATATCAAATAGGATTAGCACAAGGATTTTTAAACTCAAATACTATCAACCAACAATATCTAAATTCAATAAATACAAATGAATTAAAATTAAATCAAACTAATATATCAAATATATTTGTAGCGTCTAATGTATTAAGTAATATAAATATCAATCACGGATTTTTAAATTCAAATATCACAAATCAACAATATTTAAATTCAATAAATATAAATGAATTAAAATTAAATCAAACTAATATCTCAAATATCTTTGTAGCTTCAAATGTATTAAGTAATATCAATCTTAATCAAGGTTTTATTAATTCTAATATCATTAATCAACAATATATATCTAATCTTAAAACTGATAATTTAATTCTTAATAATGGTAATATATCAAATATTAATGGTATTTCTACAAATGAGATGATAGCATCAGGAAAAATAAAACAAAATGGAATTTTATTAGATAATACTTATTTGACATCAAATCATATTTATAATTTAGCTTTTAATTATACAGCAGAAAGACAATATCCCTCAAAATTATATACATCATCTTCAATTGAAGGAACTGCGACGATTTTAAATAAATTAGTTTATAAACAAACATTATTTTTGGATACTTCTTCAATCGCATATGGTTCAGGATTTTATGAGGTTTATTCATCATCTACATTTGATAATGGAATAACTACTAAAGATAAATTATTTAACTTCAATACAACTGAAACAACTACATCTCCACGATGGGCAATAAGTTTATACAATTCAGGAACAGGTAATTATCAAGGAGATAATTCAATTGATAATATTTATTTTGGTGATTGGGTAATATTAAAATTACCGCAAGAAATATTATTAACGAGATATAGGATTTATCAAAGAACAGATTTCTTAACAAAAGCACCAGCAGAATGGAAATGCTATGGTTCGAAAGATGGAATAATATTTAATGAAATAACTGAAGGACATCAATTAACACGATTGACATCATATACAGGTGGATTTTATGAAAAAACATTAAATTCATCATTCACAACTCAATATCAATATATAGGATTTGTTTTTAATAATTTATTATCAACATCAGGACAAACTGATTTATCATTTGCGGAACTTCAAATATTTGGAAAAGAAATAATATCGAATTCAATTGTTTCTAATATTTATGCTACATCAAATGCGGTCAGGGAAATAATTAAAAATGATAGTATTTTCGCTAAACATTATGGATTTTATATAACTATATCAACACCAATAGTTATTAATTCAACAACTTTTTATAAATATGATATTGATTTGCGTCCATATACAAAATTAGGAGTAATTCAAATTGGACCACAATCAGGAGATACTTTTAGGTCTTTCAAAATTCGTGTGATGTTCTCAACGATGTTTTTTAGTTATATAATAAATGACCTTCCTAATGTTTGTTATTATGAGGTTTTTATGTCTTATAAAAATACTGCTGCTCCACCTGGGGTTGCTGGTTTAAATGCTTGTTCAATTGGGTTTCCTCCTAATCCTACATTACAAGCAATAATGCCAAATAATTTATTTGTTATTAAAAATGGTCAAGGAGATATTAATTATATAACTATTGTATCAACATCGCAAGCAGATGTGAGAGTAATAATTGAAGACCTCATAGGATAAATTTAATATTTTTTTTAATAATTTATAAATAAATATTATAAATAGAATATGTCATTGCCCTTCCCTCAAGATACATCAGTTCAATTATCATACTCATCTTTTCCATTTTTAACACCGGCTCTTGATAATTATGCGACTTCTAATTACGTTATTTCAAATTCAAATATTTTAAATACAAAAATAAATACGAAACAAGATACATTAACAGCAGCAACAAATCTTTTAGGAGTTGGTTCATCAATATCAGCATTAGATTATAATAAGATTACAATTAATAAACCATCTTTTTTTCCAGCTGATTGGGGCTCTACTATAGCTAATAAACCATCTTTGTATACTCAAACAGAAGTGAATAATTTATTATCTGCGAAAGAGCAAATTTTAACTTTTAATAGTCCTCTTACAAGAATAACCAATACGATAGGAATAAATTTAAATTCTTATACTCCTTTTAGTGCTTTATTATCATCAAATTTTGCGACTTATACTGGTTTAAATTCTTGTAATTATATCACGAATAGCACAAATTCTTTAACTAACTATTATAATACATCTACAAGTGATGGAAGATATACTCAATCAAATTTTACTCCATCTTTCACTCAATTAAATAGTTGTAATTATATCACTAATAGCACAAATTCTTTAACGAACTATTATAATAAATCTACAGGTGATGGAAGATATACCCTATCAAATTTCACTCCATCTTTCACTCAATTAAATAGTTGTAATTATATCACTAATGCTACAACAGGATTAACAAATTATACGAGAACAGGATTAGACGGAGCTTATTTATTAAAATCAGGTGGGACAATGACAGGAAGTCTTGAAATAACATCTTTAAATCAATTTTTAAATTTTGGTATAAGATTACAAGATAATTTAATAAGATTATGGACTGATGGGACAAGCACTTATGGGATAGGAGTTAATAATTCAACATTAAGATATAATACTCCTACTAATACAACTCATAGATTTTTTACTGGAAATACTAATACTCTTACAATTGATGGTTCAGGAAATTTAGGAATAGGAATTACTAATCCTTTCGCATCTTTAAGTATAGGAACACCAGCTTTAGCAAGTGATGGAACATTAACAATATCAAGAAATAATGCTGGTAATCGAAATTTTAAATTTGGATATGATGGGAGTTTTAATTTTTGTATGGGAGATTTTGGTAATGCTGTTTCAGGTAATACTTGGAGAGCAACTGATTTAACTATTAATTGGCAAACAGGAAATGTAGGAATTGGAATAGTTCCTCAAACTCAAAGATTATATGTTAATGGTTCATCATATATAAATGGAGCTATAACAGCAACTTCATTTTCAGGAGATGGAGCTAATATCACTAATGTTCCTTATTCAACCATTACTGGCAAACCTTCTATATATACTCAAAGCGAAATAACAACATTTTTATCACAAAAAGAAAATGTATTAACTTTCAATTCTCCTTTAACAAGAACGACGAATACGATAGGAATAGATTTAAGTTCAAAAGAAAATGTATTAACTTTCAATTCTCCTTTAACAAGAACGACTAATACGATAGGAATAGATTTAAGTTCAAAAGAAAATGTATTAACTTTCAATTCTCCTTTAACAAGAACGACGAATACGATTGGAATTAATTTAAATTCTTATCCTACTTTTACTCAATTAAATTCCTGTAATTATGCTTCAACTGGTTCATTTTTAGCTTTATCAGGTGGGACAATGTCAGCTGGTGCAAATATAATAACAACTGGAAATATTAGAGCAGGGTCATTAACTGCTGGTGAAACTACATATCAATTATTAATAGGTCCTCCGTCAGCTACAACATCATCAGCATTACAAACAATATTACAAGGAACTGGTTATAATCAAAATTTAACATTACAAGCATTAGGAGGAAATGTAGGAATTGGAATAACAAATCCAGCATCAAAATTTGAAGTTAATGGAAAATCAATTATGAAAGGTATTTTAAATATTCATAATGGTTCTCCTTACGCTACAGCTAATTATACATTACGAAATGGTTCTTTAATTATTGGTGATACATTATTAGATTATGGTGGAGGAACTAATTGGAATGCTGGAAATGCTGCTGGTTTAATGTTAGAATGTTTAAATACTACTGAAATTGTTGTGCACAATAGTGGAAATAGACTGGCTTCTTTGATGTATTATACAGGAAATACAATTACTATTGGACGAGATATGGGATGGAATGCGATAAGTAGTGTTACTATGAATGGTAATAGTATTACAACTGGTTATGTATATGCTGGCGGAACAACAAATGGATTAAGAATAGCTGGTTTTGATTATGGAAATACTATTTATCAAGATGCTATAACAATTTCAGGACAACCTGCAGATATTGGTTTTACTATAAGAAATACTAATTCTTTTGTTTTCAAGTCATTAACATCTCCTAATTATATTGAAATTTGTAGAATGAATACAAGTGGATTATCTCTTTTTAATAATTTAATTTATAATTATTTATTTAATAATACAGGAGGAAATCACGGAGATTTAAATAATTTTGATAATGTTTCTCATTTTGGATATAAGTTTATTCAAGGTAATATTAATGCACCTAATACATCATATGATCAATGGTATTCTTGGTATATTGGTTTAGGTATTAATTATCCAGCAACTGGTGCTAATTCTTATGGAGCTCAATTTGGATTACCAAGAAATACTAATAATCCATATTTATATATTAGATATAGAGAGAATAATACTTGGGGTCTTTGGAATTCAATAAGAGTAGTTTCTGCTGACCAGGCATTAGGATTAGCAGGAGGTAATCAAACTATATCAGGTGCTTTATCAGTGACTGAATATATCACCTGTAAATTATTTTCAGTTGATTATGTTGGATATGATGATGTTGGTGTTTTAGATGTATCAGGAATAAATCAAAATAATAGTAAAACATTAAGACAAATATGGAATTCTTTTACAGCATTTCATAGATGTTTTGTTGATGATGAATTATTTAATATAGATAATCCACAAGAATTTAAAGATGATTATATGGGTCGTATAGTAGTATCAACAGGAACTATTAAAACTCATTCATCAAAAATAAATGAAAATAATGAAGTTGAATGGGAAATAAAAACAGGAAAAGAAGCAATTATTATTGAAGACGCTCATTCTACGATTGAATTATCAAGAAAAAAGAAAGATAAAAGAGTATTAGGAGTATTAGGATTAAATACAAGAAATAATTCAAGTCCTGAAAGAATGATTATTAATAGCATTGGTGAAGGTGGTATGTTTTGTTGCTCTTCTAATGGTTCAATTGAAAATGGTGATTATATAACTTCAAGTGATTATTTAGGTTATGGAGAGCGCCAGGACGACGATATTCTTCATAATTATACTTGCGCTAAAGCAACTATGGATTGTTCTTTTGAATTAGATAGTCCTTTATATCAATGTAAAGAAATAGACGATTTAGATGTTAATGGGAATAAATTAAGAGTTGCTTTCATCGCAGTTACCTATCATTCTGGATAGATTAAATCAACTTATTTAAATCATTCGCTAATATAACCTTTTAAAATTATTTCATTTAATTCATTTATAAACGGATCAATTATTAATTTTAAATCATCAATATATTCCTTAATCATCTCATTAATATATTTATTTGTAGATATTAAATATTGCCTATCATCATTACTCATTTCTTTTTTCCAAGCAGTTTCATATAATTCATTTGCTTCTTTAATCAAATCACCGCAATTAATATAATCATCTACTATCATTATTATTAATATAATATAAATATTTATAAAATATAAAATATCCTAAATTAATTGGAATGATTAACATATATAATAATCCATCTTTTTTTGGCATCTTTTTAAATTATTATCTTATATAGATATTAGATATAATATAATGAGTATTCCTCCTAATCTTAATGTAGTTTATCGTTCTCTTCAAGGATATCGCAAAAGTTTAATTCGTTTCTATCCAGACAGAAGTGGGGTCATAAATTCTGGGGATGTGTTACGCTATACCTTCCCTAAAGAGATTATGTCGCTTGATACTCTTATGAAGTATTTTGAATTTACATCAACGGCAGCCCAATCAGCAGCTGCTGCACGCCAAGGAACTCATTTTCCTCGTAATTCAGCATCTCTTATTGATACTTTAACTATCTTTATTAATGGTCAAGTATATGAGAATATTGTTTCTTATAACCATCTTTTTAATATTATTATGGATAATACAAGTGGTTATAATTATAATTGTTCAGGTATTCGTGCTTTAGAATGTGTAGATCCATCTGTTTTATATACTCTTAATGCTACCACTGAAGTAATTACGGCGGCCGCCCAAGGAACTGCTACAGGTACTACTGATGCTCAAGTTTGTGATACTAAACGACCACTTCAAATTCGTAATTGGATTGGTTTCTTAAATGGAAATGGAAATAATAATGCTATTATTGATTTGACAAATGTAGAGTTAGTGGCGGAAATTCGTCTTGCTTCTCCTAATATTATGTGGAAAGGTATTGATGCTACACCAACACCTACCAATCTTACTCCCAATTATTCAATTGATGCTTATTATATGACAATTCAAAAGATTACATTTGATGATGATGTTTATCAACGAACTCTAAATTCTCTTAAAGCAAGTGGAAATTATACTCTTGTTTTTAAAACTTATTCTACTGCTCGTTCTGGAGCAATCACTAAATCCTCTGGACCAATCCTTCAATTCTCCACAACTGCAAAATATCTATCAAAACTTTATTTAACTTGTATGGATAAAGATTTTGATACTATTACTTATCTTCTAAATCAAACAACAAATTCTTCAACTATTACACCTGTATTTTCAAAACTTATGGCGGATACTCTTACAAATATTGTTACCTTCAACCAAAGCAGATTTTTTATGAAGAACGCAACAGGCCTCAAGGAAGCCCAGATAGAGATCAATGGAATTCCTGTTTATCCATTTCCTCAACCGCCTCATCTAATTAAAAATAATAATCTTGATGCTTTTGATTTAGAAGGTAATATTCAAGCAGGAGATTATGTTGGTCTTCAATCATTAGAACAATGGACTAAATATGGTTTTGTTCAGGCAGTATCTTTCGAACATAAAGACGCTTGGAAGGAACGATTAATCACAGGATACCCAAATCCCAACGGCAATCTATTAACTATCAAATGGTCTCCAATTTTTGATGGTGGTAATTCTAATAATACTATCCTTCTTGGTTTTGCTGAAAGAGTTGTGATGGCAAAATTTAGTGGAAATTCAGTAAGTATTGAATATTAAGATTTTTTAGTTAAAATATCTAAAAACATTTTTAATCTTGGATCATCATCTCTATAATCTTTAAAATCCTTTGGTTTATTGTCAGTCTTTGTTTTTATATTTGAATTATTAATAATATTATCAATTTCATTATCACTAATAGTTAAATCGAGAGTTTTCTTTTCCTTTTTTATAGGTATCTTCTGTCTGGATTTAACATCTTTCGCTTTTTTTAATTTTTCTTGAGGTTCTTGTTTTATTTCTTCTTGTTGTTCATAATCTTCTTCAGGTTCTGCCCCTTCTTTTTGGAATTTTTTGACTTGCTTTCTAATAGATGAGTTATTTCTCATTTTATTAACAATCTTTTTAATATCATCAATATTAATATCTTCAGTATCGCTCATTTTATTTATATTATTAGAATATATTAAAAAAAAAATATTATATTAGATATGATAGTAGAGGAAGAAATAGCGAATTTACCTAATCCTATTTTTAAGATTAAAAAGAAGGATGAACCCAAATCAAAAAACCCTAATTTACCATCATTATTCTTTTCGTGTCTTATAGTCGGTGCGAAAAATAGTGGGAAGTCTTACGCTATGACATCATTATTAACTTTATTTGAACAAAATCCAATATATGATAGTTATGGTAATGAATTAGAGCAACGAATTATTCTTTTTTCTCCAACAGCATTAAATGAAAGTAATTCAGTATTTAGGAATTTAAAAAATCTAAAAGAAGAGGATATATATTTAGAATATAGCGATGATTTATTAGAAGAAATATTAAAAGATATTAAACAACATATAGACGAAGTTAATGAATATGAGAAGATAAAGAAAGTTTTAGATAAATATAAAAATTCAAAAAAAGACCTAACAGATGATGAATATTGGATAATATATAACCATTATAATATAATGCCTATTGAAGAAAAGAAACATATAATAACTCATATATGTTTTGATGATTTAATTGGAGATGCAAAAGTATTTAATAAATCACGAGATAGCGGTGTTGTTAAATTTCTTTTAAAACATAGACATCTATATACCAATATCTTTATAACAACTCAATATATCAATTCAATACCACCTGTAATAAAAAGCAATACCGATATTTATTGTTTATTCAAATATTCAAATTTTAAAGATGTAATAAATAAGTTTTATCCAGTAGTTTCTGGTGTTTTACTTGAAGAAGAATTTGAAGAATTATATAAACATTCAACAGACGAACGATTTAATTTCTTAACTATTAATACTAAACCTCCTTTAGTATTAAGAAGGAATTGGAATACGAATCTAAAAATAAAAAATGATTTAAAATAATACATATTTAAATAAGATAAAAAACGATGCCTGATTATTCAAAAGGACTTATATATACTATTAGAAGTAGAAATGATAATATAAAAATATATGTAGGAAGCACAACACAACCGCTATATAAAAGATTTTATCAGCATTCTCAAT
>Ga0247722_10001322_pt1 | contig 13831 bp, 3 predicted proteins | sample MSEWelMarce3H_FC_FD_189094 | JGI IMG/M metagenome (GOLD analysis project Ga0247722, IMG submission 189094) | Subsurface sediment microbial communities from gas well in West Virginia, United States - MSEEL Well Study Marcellus 3H_FC | ecosystem: Environmental > Terrestrial > Deep subsurface >... | reverse complement strand
ACATGTGGGGGGGGACAGGACATCTGACCCAAAGTTGACCCATCTCAGACTAATCTGTCTGGATTCCCAGGTTAATGGGTGGGGGGGTGTGTTCACAATGGAATGTGACACCTCACTCTCAACTTCCCTTCCCACAAATTGAGCAGGCTAATTTCATATTTATATTATTACTATCCCTAAGGTTAGAATAATATAGCCTTGGCTTCTCTTTTGAAATGAAAAGAGATGTTGGATTCTTATCCTGTAGTGGATCTTTCCACTATTGTGTACCAATTCTGCAGATTTAGAAAAAATTCCTAAATTTCTATACAGACTCAATATAATTTTGAGCGGATTTCTCCATTCATATGCGCATAGAGTGTACATTCAAAGCGTTAAGCCAAAGTACATTCCATGAAAAATATTCTAGATGGGCCAGAATATTCAGTACCTAACTGGATCTTTCCAGGTTTGTACTTTTGCATTTATATTGAGGGTACATGCAGTGCCAACTGCATATGTTTTTACAGTCTAGAAGGAACATAAAAATGCTGCAACTTCTGAGATAGTAGGGAAATATTCCGTTTTCAGGCGGAATATCACCACAGTGTGAAAAGAGTACCGTTTTCTGCATAGCAGTGGTGTCATTTTCTGCACTGTTTTTTTCACTGAAAGTGGTATGCATTCAGTGTTTGCTGTAAAATTATATTTGTTCAACTGAAAGAGATCAGGCCAAATAATATTTTCACAGCATGAAAAAGGATCCAAAAAGAACAACTTACAGTATTTACAAGACAGGGTGGCAATTGGGGAAAAACGGCTTCATAAAATTTGGGAGTGCATTTTTCCAGGGGGGCACTTGGGTTTCCTGCTTAGCTGAAACCAGTAGCTGAGTTTTCTCCGCTGCTGAGTCGGGTACTCTACTTTCTGAACTTTTTCCCTGTCCCACTTTTAAAATGCACCGTCAAAAATTTTCCTCTGCCTTCCATCCCCAAAACAGGCCTACAGTACATAAGTGAAGGGGTTTGTATGAAAAGAAAGTTTTCATCTGTCATTATCAATTCTTACACTGGGGTGTGCAAAAAGCATGACAGGACATCGCTCTTACATTTTTCCTGAGGGGAAAAAATGGCGGCATCGCACTTACATCCTTTCTAGGGAAAAAGGAATGGCGGGGTCGCACTTACATCTTTTCTGGGAAAAGAATGGCGGCAGGTGTTGGCACACTAAAGGACAGGGTCCTTTTTGGTTTCAACACCGGTTTGAAACAGAGGGATTGGAGATCCATGTTTCCAAGTGAGAATGGACAAGCATTCTCACTTGCAGCTGTGGCCAGTTTTTCACTGTACAGCTTGCTCAGATCCATTTCTAGAGTTAGAGCATTGCAGGAGAATGTTCTTTCGCCCGAATCATTCTCCTCTGAAACGTTCTCACTTTCAAAGGAAAGGAGATCTGTCTCAGTAGACATTACCTCTGACACTACAGGTGCCAGTCTAGGGCTCCTTCTCACTTGAGATGGAGGACCTAGTAGGTCTATGTCTGGTGGCCTTGATGCACTGGGCATCAAATGTTGGCTGAGAGCGGCATCAGAAGGGACTGTGTCAGGCACTATCTCATCTTCTGGTTGAGAAAGGAAAAACTTTTCCAATTCTCCACACTCTAGCTCAGTGTCTGCCATTCTCTCTGTCTCTGCCACAGTTCTGGTAGGAACCGGATGAGAAGGGGCATCAAAAATGCCAGAATGGCTGACAGCTTGGCCAGCTTTCAAATTGTGACAGTTCAAGTCCCAATTTTTTGAAAGCAACAGGCGGTACTCAGCCAAATCAAGTGGCCGGATAAACTGCACATGAGAATGTACAGTTTTGCCTGTGGGCAGATCTTGCAAGACGACATTTCTGCCATCTAGCTTCTCGATTCTGTAAGGACCCTTGTTAGGGAACTTTAGAATGCTAGAGATAGCTGGTGCTTGATCTCTCATGAACACAATTTGTGTTTCATGAAACTCAGGAATTTGACTCTTCATAGAGCCTTTTCTGAGCCTCTTGCGTTTTTCCACTATGGTTTGGAACCAATTGTGGGCAAGAGAGTTCACTTCCTGGTTGAGCTCTTTCTCACTTGAGCTGGTGAGGTGAGCTAGCGGGTGAAAATGAGTCACCATATTGAAATGGATAGACTCACGAGTCAAACCCGTGCCAGGAAGTACCTGCCTGTTCAGTGACTGAGTCACTGTGGGCAGGACAAGATGCCACTCATCTGAAGGATGAGGATGCTCAGCATCTGTGAGATTCTTTATCAAAACTTTTTTGAAGTTTTTGATATAGTTCTCAGACCAGTTCTGGAACTGGCAATATGGAACACTGTAAAGTACTTTTACAGGGGCAATCTTAACCAGCTGCTTTCCAGCACTGCGAAAAGATGTCTCATTGTCCATATAAATAGCCTCTGGCCATCCAGTGGATGCAAACAGGCTCAAAAGAGACTGTAGCACAGAGTCAGCCTTTTTGTCCTTCATAGGAAGGGCATAGACGAACTGTGAGTATGCATCCAGGCAGAAAAGTATGTGGTTCATAGTGCCTGCACTCTGCATGGGCAAAATGTCACAGTACAAAAACTGCCGGGGCCTGGTGGGCTCAAGGGACCTCTTAGTTTCAGGGGTGCCCTTGTGTATGTCGAACTTGTGTGAGAGGGCACAAGTGACACACGCTTGCACATATGATTTAATCATCCTTGTAGCATTCCTATTGTAGTAGTAATGCTCAAAGTTCCTTTTTGTCACTGTGAATGAGGAATGACCCAAATTCACATGAAGGAAGTGGATGACTGCTGGTAACAGCACATCAGGCAAGCAGATGACATGTCTCTCCGATTGGGATGAGACACATCTTTTATAAAGAACCTGATTCTTTATAAAAAAGTTTTTGGCAGGGTAGGATGACTCCTTCCGCGCTACCATATCCCGGATGACACTCAAATAGTCATCCCCTTGTTGGGTTTGAGCCAACATGGTTCTGGTCATAGACTGATTTTTCAACAAGTCTACTGAAACAACAGCCAGTTTTTCACACATGCTGTTGTGAGCCATTTCTTTAGCTTTTGCAAGCAAAGATTGGTCCTCACCAGTGGGATCAGTCTGTGTCAGCACAGACTGCTCTCTCATCCGCTGTGTAAAATCCTGGATGACAGCCTCAGGATTGGAACAGGGATTGTGGATGAGTGAAGCAGAGGCTTCATTTTCATCCTGCATCATCTGGCTCTCCATGAGTGCCACATCATCAATGATGCTGTTTCTGCAACTGTCATCCTCAGGCAAGAGGATGAGAGTATTAATTTCCGGCACGGTTAAGTACCTGGGAAATTGTTCATCCAACATCATGTGCAGACATGAAGTGGGCAGGCATGTGAGTTTGAAATTGCAAAATTTCGCACTCTTGCCTTCTGAGCTATGGCAGTTGGAGATTTGGGATGAGTCCAACTCATCCACCTGCAGCTCAATCACTTTTTCTACAGAGTGAGATCTGTCATCCATCTGTACATGCATAGCATGCACGCTTTCATCCTCCTTAGCTACCAAAGGGTAGGTAGGAATACCATTCTCGAAATTGAGAGTGGGATGAATGATGGGCAGAATGACAGCTTCCACAATGAAAGTTCCAGCTGTCATCCTTACTTCAGAGCTGTCACTGTTCTGAAGCAGTAGTTTCAGAGTGGGAGAATGCATTGCATTTCCACTGCCAGTATGCGCATAAATGCGCAGGCTGGATGAAACCAGGAGAGGGATGAGTCTGGTGCACAGGTTAGTTGGGATGACTAACTGTATACCAGTGTCAACTATAAGTTGACCCTCTGGGGGAATAGCCACATCCTCCTGGATGGGTATCATTATCCCCATGGCTTCTCCCTTCTTAGGGTGAAAACCATTTTTGTGGATGACAGAATATCCTACAGACATCACACTGTCATCCGGTGCAGGGATGAGTGGAGCAGGGCTCGACACTATCTCCTTCACCGTCTCAAACTTTACAAAGTCGTCCCTCACGACCCTGTCAAAGTTTTCAGGGAGAACTTTTTTCCCATTTTCCCTGAGAGTGTTCTCCACTTTTGCCCTAAGGTCATGGTCAAGATCACTATATAGGTGATCTATGGTCCGCTGTACAGCTGCCTCTACACACATAGTATGTAGATCAGGACGCTTGACCTTCATGACCTCAGCTAAGCTGGGGGCAACAGCTGCTGGGGTAGCAGCTGCTCTCAGGGGGGTAGTCAGAGTGTGAGTGACTGGGTAGCCATCTTCAAACACTTGACTGGAGTTGACCTCAGAGGTCAACTTGCCCTTCCCGGATGGGTCATCCCATCCTTTCAACAATCTGAGAGCAGAAAGATATTTCTCCTCTGGGGTACAATCTTGAAAAAGTTTGTACAGATTGGAAATGGGTTTGGGAGTAGAAATCTTAGATTTCTTCCTAGGAAACTTATCACTTTTCTCAGGGTTGAGAGGGAGTGAAAAGTACCTGTATAATGCCTCTTCACTGAGCACAAAGGGCTCTGTGAGCGGGGGCAAGTTGTTTGCCTGTGGTTTAGACAGGGCAAACTGGCTTTTGTCCAGGTGTCTGCTGGTCAAAAAAGCCCGGCTGAAAATGTCAGCCAAAAAGTTCACTTCAGAAGGAACAGAGTATACAACATGAGGAATCTCAAGCTGTATTTTGGCCAACTTGTTGACCAGTCCATTGCAAGCAATGGAGTACTCTCTGTTTCTTCCAACCCACATCAATGCCCTCGCATCAGTGAAAACAATCACTGATTTTTGCGTGTTGAGCAGATAAGGTTTGAAGTGATCAAAAGCAAGCACCATAGCATAAGTTTCCTTAAAGTGGATGCTTTTGAGAGTGTCCGTGTGGGAAAATAGCTTGCTGTAGCAGCCCACCACGCGGAGTGAATTTTCTCTCTGTACCCATAGAATACAGCTGCATGCGATTTTACTCGCATCAGTCGTCAAGACTAATTGCTCATCCTGTTTAGGGACAGTTAGTCTAACATCTAGGGCAATGAGGGCCTTCAGCCTTTGCCAGGCGAGGTCTGCCTCCTCATTCCAAGAGAAAATCTGAGATCTAACTATCTGTTGCAAAGGGAATTTTACTTCAGCCAGTGCAGGGATGAATTTCATCCAATAGTTAAGGGCATAAAGCCGGGACTGCAGACTGTACAGTGAATCCGGCTTTTCCCACTCCAAAATGGACTGTGCTTTTAATCCATCCAGAGACAGCTCAGCTGTCTTTGGAGACAAATTCACGCCCAAGATTTTGAAGGTCTCAGGAAAGAAAGTCGACTTTTTTGGACTCAACTTGATGCCATGCATCTGGTAAGCCATAAGGACGACTTTCAGGTGAAGAAGATGGTCTTCTTCAGTGTCGGAGATAACCCAGCTGTCGTCCTGATAAAAGACAATAATTGTCTCAAAATCATCAGGGAGCTTGGCTCTCTCCTCTGGAGTAAGTAAGGCCTTTACTTTCTCCATTGTCTTGGATGAGAAAATCCGCGACATGGCCTCATCCCAGCAAGCTGGTGCTGAAGCAAGCCCCTGGGGCATTCTGCAAAATTGCAGAGTCCTTTTCTGCAAATAAAATGCAGTGTAGGGGCGGGACTCTTTGTGTAACTTCAAATGCCAGTAAGCTTGATTTGCATCAATGCTACTCACTACCTTATTTTTCAGCTTCTGAAAAATGAACTCAGGGAGTTTAGGTAGGGCTTTTTTGATGTTACTTGTCTTTGCATTTATCCTCCTTAAGTCCTGGACTATCCGGAAGGATGTGTTTTTCTCTCCTTTCACTTGTGCCAAATAAACTGAAGCTTTGGTTAGGTCCCTTAACCCTTCATACTTCGGCACAAGGAGCAAGTTTGAAATTGTTTTGGGAGAGTGTACCTCTTCAACCAAATTCAATTTTTCAAACTCGAGGAAAGTTTTGTTGCAGTATGCCAGTTTCTCTTCTGACATAAATCTCTGCTTTTCAGCAGGGATTTCTGCATTAATCTCAAGCTTAACCTCGAATTCTTTAAATTCGCCTACGTCCAGCTTGGATTTTGCAAAGACATCCTGATGATCAGCCAGAATCTTTTCCAGCTTTTCTTTGATCTCAGGAGAAAGATTGGGATTAATCTCACAATCTTTGTAGCTGTACCTTTTGTCAAGGTCGGAGGGGTCAAACAGCTGGTGACCAGCGATGATCTGCTCATCAATTGACTCTTCCTCCTGCTCACCAGAGGTGGGCACAGCCGTGGCCTCCATGCTGTTGAAAACAGCGTGGGGTGTAGCCACTCTGCCTGCTTGACCCCTGGGGTCATGCAGCAGACCAAGTTTGTCCCCAGGTTCTAACCTGTAACGGACAGAGGTTCTATTCTCAACAGTGCACTGGACACTGTTAGGGGTAATCAATATACAGTTAAGTATAGATAGTCCACCTAGGAGAGACTGTATTCTAAGCTGGGTACCAGCCGCACAGTCTAGAGAACCAGCCAGTTTTGCAGTGATGACCTTGACATGACCCTTGAGTATGTTAGTCTTTTCACAACGCAAAAAATTGGCTTCATTGTCTCTCTTTGCCACTTCCAGAGGAAGGTCCGCAGATTTGTAATCTGCAGAGAGACAAAGGTGACTTGGGGTAAGACCACTAACAATCTCAGCATTGAGCAGGAAAGTGGCACCCAATATTGCCTCATATCCATTGATATCTTTGGCAATAACAAAAGAGAGTGGAATTTCCACTGTGCCCTTTTGTGTCACAAAGGTGATGGGAATGTTGGCTGTTCCCACCACGTTTTCTTGTAGAACACTGCCTGCCACTTTCATAGCCACTTTGAGGGGAGTAAACTCAATACCCTTAAGCTGCTGGAAAGTTCTTACAGACATCAGACAGTGCGAAGCACCAGTGTCTACAAGAGCCTTGATAGGTTGATTCTGCACCACAAATTCAACCAATCGAAGGGAACAGGAAGAAAAATCAACATTATTCATGTTGACAGCTTTCCTCTGTCCTTTCCTGCCATCAGACTTCCGGTTGGAAGGAGTGGAAAGTGACAGCTGCCTATCTATAAACTGATTATAGGTAGGTGTCCTGTTCTTTGGGCCAACATTCTCTGAAATAAATTTCAGGTTGTCCAAGTGTGGCACTTCAACTGAGTCATAGCAGTTTTTCACATAAACCCGCGGTTTAGAAAACTTGTAGCTATTGACATCAGAGTCAGGGGAAATGTACAGACATTCACCTGACTGGCCAGATGACAGGTCGTCATCCTTCCCTGTACTGTCAGCAATGGTGACAGCTTCAGGGGCAGAGATGGAGTCAGCTGTAGGAACAGCAGTCTCACTGTCTCTTGGGCTCGCACTATTTACTTTTGGAAAGTAAATAGAGGCGATTTTTTCTGCTAGTTCAGCATCGGCTGATTTCACAGAAATGGCCTTTCCAGAAATGTTCTGGACAGCTGAGCTTTCAGCTTCTCTTTGGCTATTGAGTCGCCTTTGAATTTCCTTCTCTTGTTCAGAGAGAGAACTATTCAGAGCAATAGCCGGCCATTTGGGCGTTGGGAAGGAAGCCCCTGCAAAAGATTGGGATCTTTCAGGGGCAAGAACTAGTTTTTTGCTAGTCCTCCAGGGTGGGATTCACCAACACTTGGCGGGAAAGTCTCCACCTTGTCCTTACACTCAACGTGAAAGTGATGACCTCTTCCACACTGGGTACAGGACCCATAGCTGTAGAGGGCATACTTCTTGCACAAGAACTCATGGTGGTCAGCTGCAGGGTAGCACTTGGTGCAGTGCTTCTCCTTGACAGGGTTGTACCCTATCCTGCAGTTGGTGCCCTGCACCATTTCTGGGTAGTTCTGTCGCAAGAATCCAGAGTTTGGCCTACTGGAGTCCTTACTCCGGCCTCTAGAGGCTGATCTGCCTGCTCTGTCCTCCGAGGTTCGACTCTGGGTACCAGAGGACCTTCTAGGTGACTTGCTCTCAGCCCTTCTGAAGGACTGATAGCGGCCAGCAGAATCAGTGGAATCTCTGTTAGAGTTCCTGGAGGCTGCGAGGTCACGACCTCGAGATTGGGACCTTTCCCGTCCTCCATCTCTAGAGTCAGATCGCACACTGGTCCCACCAGTGGATCTTTCTCTGGAAGTGTACCTTCCATCAGAAACCTGTCCTCTCTTATAGGACTGGTCTCTGCTTTGACCTCGAGGCTGGTTGGCCTTTAAAGCCTCAGCCAAGGTCACAGCTAGGAGGTGGATACTGTCCACCTCAAGGGCAGGCTTAGCTGCAGCTGTTTGTGACCTGGTCTTAGGTCTGGCTCCAGAGGCTGCCTCTGTTGAGCCTTGACCTTGGTCGACACTACCAGAGGCCGAGGCCATCATGGGGTCATGACCTTGGTCATTGTTTGAGCGCAATGCTCCACTCTCCAGGCCTGGCCTAGGAAGAGTGTTGGTGGTGTTTCCACTGACAGAGCCAGTGGGTGCACCCATGACCTCCAGTGACCTTTCCGGGGTCACGAGGTCATGCCGAATGGCTTGCAGCTGCTGCTGGGCTGCAGCTTGCTGCCTAGCCATCTCGACCCTCACAGCAGCCTGCAACTCCGCCTGCAACTGGGCAGGGGTGATAGCAGGGTTCAACTGCTGGACAACAGGGGCTACCTGGTGTACAGCAGGAACTTGCTGGCGGGCAGCCAGGGCGACATAGTCATCCCTAGACTGGGGGAAGGCCGGGTAGGCCTGATATGGGTTACCATATCCCTCCAGTGGCATGCCATAGGGCTGGAAACCAGTGTTCACACTGTTGAAGTGGATCTGGTTGATGACCGGGCTCGCTCCTACCTGCCTCCCATACTTGAGAGGGCCAGGTAGTGGCCTCTTTATGGTCTCATCCGCAGAGAGGGCCATCTGGTGGATGTCCTCATCTGACATGGGGTCACAGTCCTCCATTCTCTTCCTGATCATCTCCAGCAGGGGCATAGCCACCACATCTGGCGAGAAGGAGATCATGGCAGTCCTCCATGTAGCGGATCTGGCAGCTGCATTAGCTGCCACGTCCTCAGGATAGATCTTGTCGATCAACATCCTGGCCATGGTCAAAGGAATTCTCAATTCCTGCTCAGGAGAGCGAACCAGCTGGTTCAGCTCTTTCTTCCTGTGGACAGTCTTGTCCATGTTGACCTCTGTGCTCAACAGATAGGTGGCTATCTGGTTGGCATTCATCTCATCCACCATGTGGATGTGTACCTTGCAATATTCGGAGATCAGCTTTCTTAAGCAGTTCTCAACCATAAATGCAGTGTACTTCCTTTCCCTGGCCAGAGTTTTCAGGCCAGGTAGAGAGGACTTCCAGTCAATGATGGTTCTGGCGTTGTCGAGAAAACGACATCTGCTCAGTTCCACATTGTGGTCGGCGTTCTCACCCTTTGAGATCTCAACCTCCCTTCTGGGTCCTTGTCCGAGGTTCCTGTTAAAGAAAGTGCGCCCGCACTTTCCAACAATCATGTCAGAAACATTCACCTCGGCTTCCTCACAGAGACGCACAGCATCTTCATATGTGAGGACTTCTCCCAGCTCAAAATCGAACTCTTCCTGTACCTCCTGTACAGGGGCTACGATTTTTTCGAGCTCGTTCAGTGGTGTTCCTTCCTGAGAAGGGAACAGCCTCTGATCGGCGTTTCCAGGAACCCTCTGGTTCTTGAAAATAGTCGCCACATGGGAGAAGCGTTTTTTATTCTCAAAATCCGCGGCAAAGTGGGCAAAGTTGAAATCAGCCATTTCTAGCACACTATTTCACTTCAAACTCACTAGCTCAAGCAGGATAAGAGATCTGCCTCACCTGTTCTTACTTATCAGTGGTAATCAACAATCTGCCGGTTTCTGGTCAGATTGGACCTTCTGATAACAATATTTGTTTTGGATTATTCACTATTCTGTTTTGAAAATAGAATAGTGAATGCTTGGCATCTGTTTCAAAAAGATATCCTCATAGGAAGAGAGTTACTCAACATGCAGGGTCGCCATGTGAAAAATAAGTGTTTGAGTTGAGCTCTTGTGGGATTAACCCTTTATTTGCGGTTAGAAAAGAACGTTGATTTAAACCTTTGAATAAACAAATAATTTGCAGGCACCTTTTATCAAAAAAGTATTGCTTTTCGTTACTGAAGAAAGAAGGTTCAATGTCAGGTAACTCAATTTAATATGACGATATCAAGTTGTAAACATATACCTGTACCAAAACAAATAAAGAGACAACAGGAGGGACTCAAGCGCCAGTATTTTATTCTTATAAAATACTCAGTACTTGGACAAATGCACAGCAGTAAACTACAGTACCAAAGGCGAACTGGTAAATATGGCAAATAGCACAAAATTACTGATATCAACCTGGGACAGTAGAGATGGGCAGCTAAACAAGCAAATACACACAAAGAGAGCAATGTGAACGCACTCAAAGGATGTAAAATGCAGGAGCCGCTGAGCTGTAGCAAAGGTGGTGAAGGTGTAGAGTAGAGGGATGGTGTGGCCCAAAACTGTTGCTCTGTAGCACAGGTGGTACTTCCACTGAGTGGTCCCTGTTGCTCTGACCGGCCGGCCTTAAATAGGCGGACCACCGGAGTCTATAAATAGTTCAGTGGGCTATAAATAACCCGCAATTAGCACCTCCGGATATAAATAGAGCGACCAACCGCCATCCCAATCAAACAAAACGGGCAATCACATGCCCTCTTTACATATTTACAAGAATATATTTAATCTGTGGGTTAACACAATACCCACAGATTATTACAAGGTCTCTCTGAAGGAATTACTTCTTCTTGCTCCCCCTCTTGTGCTTGGCCTTGACTAGCACAAAGGGCTCCTCCTCATCCTGCAGGTAGTCCATCAGGGCCGCCTGCACATCCTCCTGTGAGACCAGGAATTGTCCCGGTCCCTCAGCTGTGTCCACCTCCATGGGGACAGCAACGGAGCTGGCCGGGTGGCCAGCTGCAACGTGAGGCAGCTTCTCTCCTAGGCTGGCCGGATGGCCAGCCCCTCCACGGGCAGCAACGGAGCTAGCCGGATGGCCAGCTTCCACGTTGGACAGCTTCTCTCCCAGGCTGGTCGGATGACCAGCCACTCCAGGTGCAGCAACGGAGCTAGCCGGATGGCCAGCTTCCACGTTGGACAGCTTCTCTCCCAGGCTGGTCGGATGACCAGCCACTCCAGGTGCAGCAACGGAGCTGGCCGGATGGCCAGCTTCCACGTTGGACAGCTTCTCTCCCAAGCTGGCCGGATGGCCAGCTATCACCTCCTTCAGGGCAGCTTCCAAGCTGACCGGATGGTCAGCTCCTCCAGGGGCCACATCTTCTCCACAGACTCTCCGGACCATCTCCTCCCCCATCATGTCCTCCAGGGACTGGAGGATGGCGCTGCACTCGTTCTTGCTCCTCCAGAAGTCGTTGATGTTGGCCCGGGCTCCCTCCAGCAGCTCCCGGGTGGACATCTCAGGCCGGCTGGCCTTCTCCACCAGGTTCCCCGACTCGTCCACGGTGACCTTGGCCACCTCCTCCACCTCGCTGTTGTCGTCCTCCTTGGGGGGAGGATAGAGCAGGGCCAGGGTGTTGCTGGTGGCCTTGATGTTGTACTGCGTGAGGGCCCGGAGGTTGATGGCCATCCTCAGGGGGTCCTCCTCTCCCATCTTCCTGCAGGCCAGCGCCAGGGTGTAGAGCAGGTGCCCCATGTAGACCCTGGTGTGCAGCTGGGTGGCAGAGAAGGTGCTGGACACCACATAGGAGCTGTAGTGGTGCTTCTCCCAGTGGCTGATGTAGTGCTGGCGACTCCAGTAGCTGGGGTGGGCCTTCCCGTCCTCCTTCTCCGTGAAGAGGCAGATGGCGCAGAGGATGAGGCCGTGGCCCTTCTCCCAGAAGGGCCTGAAGAGGTCTCCCATCATGCCATCAAACACAGCAGGGTGTCTGCTGTCCTGTACAAACACCGGAACTTTCCGGGTGGTCATATCCATGGCCGGGTACAGGTGGATGGCAGGCTCAGAAGCAGGATGGGCTGTGAAGCCTATCCTAGGTATGGTCTCCAGACCATACAGCCTCTCCGCCACGAGGCCGACCTCGTTAGAAGTCGAGGCCTCGCTGATGACCAGGCTGTTCCTAGGGTGTAGTTCCCTAGGACAACGCTGATGCTGCTCAGCTACCCGGTTGAACCTGTCCACATTGTAGAGGGCCAGGTACTGGGCCACTTGCTGGCCACTGCTCCTCTTGGCCAGCACCGGCTCATACTTGAGCCTCGGCCAGGTTCCTCCCAAGAGGAAAGGGGCAGGCACTCCGAGGTAGGCATCTCCGTCCCGGCTATCAGCCAGGTAGAAATGTGCCGGGTTCTCCTGGAACTGGTCCTCCAGGGCCCCGACCTGCCAGTCCTCCTCCGAGGGCAGCCTCCCCTTCAGGCAGGTGTCAGGCAGGATGGCCTCTCTGTGAAACCTCTCCAGCCGGTTGTGCTTGGTACAACCACAGGCCTGCCCCTCAGTTGCATGGTGAGAGGCAGCCTTGAGCTGGGGCAGCAGCAGCATCCTCGGATGAGAGGTGGCCTCCTTAGGCATCTGCTCTGCAGGTATCAGCAAGGTGGGCTGGTCCAGCCTCCCCACTATGTGGGTGGGCCTGGTAGGGTGTGTGATGTCACGTGACACCCTGTCAGCCTGGTACTCTTGGGGGAAACTTAACTGAAGGTCCCCCCACTTGTACACCACCTGTCCATCCTTGATCTGGTAGCAATCATCAGGCAACAACTCCGGAGAGATGAGCCGGCTCCCAGAGACAGTCAGAGTGAACCGGGAACGGTTGGTGCTGGGTACTGTGGATTTCTGGTGCACATTTGCGGCACCAGCTCCGGACCCATCACCAGGGCGCTTCTTAGCACCTGTTCCCAGTTCAGAGAGTTGCTTTGCAGCTCCTCTCTGCTCACCGTCCATCTGGTGCTTTGCAACACCAGACCCGCCTTTCTGGTGCTTTGCAGCACCAGACCCGCCTTTCTGGTGCTTTGCAGCACCAGAACCGCCTGACAGGTGTTTTGCAACACCTGTCCCGCCTGACTGGTGCTTTGCAGCACCAGTCCCGACTGTCTGGTGTTTTGCAACACCAGACCCGACTGTCTGGTGCTTCACAGCACCAGACCCGACTTTGCCATTGAGGTGATCCCTCAGATCTTGCTTCTTAGCCACCTTTGGCTCAAGATCGGATCCAGCCTCATCAGCCTGCCTCTTCCTACTGGCCCGCATCCGGCGGTAATGCCTTCTGCGCTTCTGCTGGCTGGACAGAACTTTCTGGTCAGCACTGGCAGAGACCAGATTTTCCTTCTCCTCCTCCTGCCTAGCCTGGGGTGAACAGGTGGGAGGATCCGCAAGGATCCGCTTGTCTCCCACCTTGCTTGAGTCCACCCTCTCCTTGGAAGCTCCCAGCTTTCCTTGGAGACTAAGGCCTAAGTTGGGCCTGCCCTCCTTGCTGGGCACAGGCACAGGCCAGCTCTCCTCAGGCAATGAGGAGGCGGCCTTCAACTCCTTCTCCCTCCAGGCAGGTCGCACTGGGGCCGGCTGGGGCCGGTCAACCTGCCTGTTAGCCTTCCTGCTGGCTTGCAGGACAGGCCTGGAGTCCTGGTGAGAGGACTCCTGCTTGGAGGACTTCTTGGCAGAAGAGGACATGGTGAGGCAGAGAGATAGGGAGGTGATATCACTGTGGCTGGCACAATAAGACTGAATGGTGTACCATGTGCCGCAGCTATATACTCCTCCCCTTCCCTCCTTCCTGCCCTGAGCGCTGACCCATCAGCGCCCCCATTCCTATGGTTGGGTAGGTGTGGGGGG
>Ga0247722_10001320_pt1 | contig 13837 bp, 12 predicted proteins | sample MSEWelMarce3H_FC_FD_189094 | JGI IMG/M metagenome (GOLD analysis project Ga0247722, IMG submission 189094) | Subsurface sediment microbial communities from gas well in West Virginia, United States - MSEEL Well Study Marcellus 3H_FC | ecosystem: Environmental > Terrestrial > Deep subsurface >... | reverse complement strand
TTCCATTTACTTTTTTTTTCGATGCCAATGGTGCCATTGTTGCAAATAACAACGGAGTCTTTACCCCAATGAAAACAATTGTTGGCCGTCCAGCAATACACATCGCCATTTTGGGCAGAACGGCTCATTTTAAATTCTACAGAAGGATTGAGCCTGTTTATTTTTTTCAGGCTATCGCCTACTACATATACTTTGGAAGAGTCGAGAAAATGAGACCTGTATTCAAATCCGTAAGGGGGCGACTTTGTATCGAAATGTCTACTAAAAAAATTATAGTTCGGTAATCGGTCTAAAGTAAACTGATAATAAGGATAGCTGTTGAAAATTTGAGTAGCGTCTGCAAAATTATTCCAAACTTTAAAAACGTTGTAGCCATTAGAAAAGATCCATTCTTTTTTTTCGGGATAGTAAGCCATCTTCCTGGCTTCTAGTTTACCCATGTTGGTAACTTCTTTCACCAAGTATTGAGCGTTGCTTTGAAGTTGAAAACAAATGAGGCAATAAAGGAGTAGCAATCTCGTGGTCAAATTCATTTAACGGCTTTAGTATTTGTAAAATAGGTAAAAGTTTTCATTGAAATGAAGGGCGCTGCCACTGCCCATTATTATTCTTCCCAAACGCCTAGCCCTTCGCGAATAACAGTATACTCACTGCTGGTGCAATCTACAACCGTACTAGGCGTCACGCCACCAATACCACCATCAATTACAAAATCTACGTCTTTCATCATTCGTTCGTAAATAATTTCGGGATCGGTGTAATCTGCCACCATTTCGCCTGGGAGAGAAGCGCTAAGCAAAGGATGATCAAGCGCGTCTAAAATATGCCGGCAAATTTCGTTGTCGGGTACCCGTAAACCGATCGTACTTTTTTTATTTTGCAAGATCTTTGGCACCTGTTTGCTGGCTGGCAAAATAAATGTGAATGGTCCTGGTAAGTAATGTTTGAGCAATCGATACAATGGCGTATCGATGCTTTTGGTATAATCGCTCAGGTGACTGAGGTCTCTGCAAATAAATGACAGTTGCGCTTTGGCAGGATCTACCCCTTTTATCCTGCAAATTTTCTCCACCGCTTTGGGTTGAAAAATATCGCAACCCAACCCATAAATGGTATCGGTTGGATAAGCTATAATGCCTCCATCCAACAAACACTCTACTACTTGTTTGATGAGCCTAGGCTGCGGATTCTCCGGATGAATGTGCAATAACATACAGCAAAAGTAATCCCTTTTGTGAGCAAAGGCCTTAATTACGGGTATTACTGCTCATGCCCTTTGTTTACTGCTCCTTTTCCGCTACTTTTGCAGCGCAAAAAATCAATTTACCAAACTCTATTTTTTATGTCTCTGATCACTGTTGGCACCATGGCTTTTGATGCTATTGAAACACCTTTTGGCAAGGTTGACCAAATCGTAGGCGGATCCGCCACTTATGTAGCGTATGCTGCCAGCAACTTTATTAAACCCGTACAACAGATCTCTATTGTGGGATACGATTTTCCGGAATCTGAAATGGACGAACTAAAAAGCAGGGGTGTTGAGGTGGATGGAGTGGAAGTAGTTGCCGACAAAAAATCTTTTTTCTGGAGTGGGAAGTACCACATCGATATGAACACTCGCGACACCTTGGTGACCGACCTAAACGTATTGGAAGACTTTAACCCGATTGTACCAGAATCGTACCAAGGGGCAGAATTTTTGATGTTGGGTAATCTGATGCCAAAATTGCAATTGAGTGTTATCAATCAAATGAGAGTGCGTCCAAAACTAATTGTAATGGATACCATGAATTTTTGGATGGACATTGCATTGGATGATTTAAAAGAAGTGCTGAAGAAGGTAGATGTGTTGTTGGTGAACGATGGTGAAGCACGCCAGCTAAGTGGTGAAGTTTCATTGGTAAAAGCTGCGCGCATTATTATGGATATGGGCCCTAGGTTTTTGATCATCAAAAAAGGAGAACACGGTGCCTTGTTGTTTCACAAGAGCCACGTATTTTTTGCCCCTGCATTGCCCTTAGAAGAAGTGTTTGATCCAACGGGAGCAGGCGATACCTTTGCCGGCGGCTTCATTGGCTATTTGGCAAAAACCAAAGACATCAGTTTCGAAAACATGAAAACAGCCATCATCGTTGGAAGTGCAATGGCGAGTTTCTGCGTAGAAAAATTTGGTCCGGAACGCATGAAGGAAATTACCAAAGAAGATATTGATACCAGATTAAGTGAGTTTGTACAATTGGTGAACTTTGACATAGATCTGGTGTAGTTTTTGAAGCTATCACAAAATTAAAAGGTTGGTAACATTGCGGTGTTACCAACCTTTTATGCTTAGCTCATTTTTCATTTATTAGTTGTTTATTATATGATCGAAATCATCGTTTTGTTTTTCCTAGGCCGGCATATTGGTAAAATGGCAGCAGGTAAAGGATTGTCGCCCAACAAGTGGATCCTGCGCCTGATATTGGCCTGGGTTGCAACTGAGTTTGTTGGTATTATACTCGGCATCATGATGTTTGGGATTGGTAATCTTTTTGGGTTAATGATGTTTGCCATTGCTTGTGCATTTGGGGGGTATTTATTGGTACGCAAACGGCTAGAGGATATGCCCGATTCAGAGGGTTCATAAAAAAGGGCTCCCTTCCTGTAATTTTTTGAAACCATCGGTTACTAATATTTAAAAAAGTAAACCAATGGCAAATCCCACAACTTCAAACCCTGCTGTAAAAAACTGGAACAAGCCGGCCTACATCATTTTTGTAGCCCTGGGCCTCTTTTATGCTTATAAAAAAGATGTTACCAGTGCCTGTATATACTGGAATATGGCAGTAGTATTTGATCCGTTTGACATCAACAAACCTTTTCCGAAGCGGCCGCTGTACCAGCGCATTTGGCTGTTCGCTCACGGAATCATAGGTTTTACGCTCCTAATTTTATTGCTTACAGAAGTTTTTTAAAAAATCAGACAGGCCATTTTTCACTATTAGTTGTCGCAATACGGAATTTACCCTTTGTGCCAGCCCCCTTGGCTAAATTTTCACTTCTGCCCTTTAATTATTTAATAACTTTGCTACACAAATAAAAGTTATGTCAGTAGAAGCGATAGAAAGACCAGCACTTACTCCCAAAGATTTTGCTACCGATCAGGAAGTACGTTGGTGCCCGGGTTGCGGCGATTATTCCATCTTGGCCCAGGTGCAGAAAATAATGCCAACGCTAGGAATTCCCAGAGAAAATATTGTGATCATCAGCGGAATTGGCTGCAGTAGCCGCTTTCCCTATTACATGAACACTTATGGAATGCACAGCATTCACGGACGTGCTACTGCCGTTGCCAGTGGTCTAAAAGCCGCGAGGCCCGAACTAAGTGTATGGATTGTAACCGGTGATGGCGACGGACTCAGCATTGGAGGCAATCATACCATTCACCTCCTGCGTCGAAATTTCGATGTGAATATTTTGTTGTTCAACAACCAAATTTATGGGTTAACCAAGGGGCAATATTCTCCTACATCCGAAGAAAATAAAATTACCAAGAGCACTCCTATGGGCAGCATCGATCATCCGTTTAACCCTTTGGCATTGGCTATGGGTGCAGATGCAACCTTTATTGCACGCACGATGGATCGTGATCCCAAACACCTGCAAGCCATGTTGCTACGCAGCCAGGCACACAAAGGATCTTCCTTTTTAGAAATATACCAGAACTGCAACATCTTCAACGATGGCGCCTTTGAAATATTCACCGAAAAAAGTTCTAAACCAGAAGAAGTCATTTTTCTTGAACAAGGTAAACCCTTGGTATTTGGCGCTAACAGCAACAAAGGAATCAAATTTGATGGCTTCAAGCCAGTAGTAGTAGAATTAGCGGAAGGCAGTTCTACAGATGATTTGTGGATACACGATGAACGTGATTTCTACAAAGCACAAATCCTCATTCGTATGTTCGACGACCCTCGAATTGCGGGTCACTTACCAAGACCATTTGGTGTTTTTTACCAAACAGATAGGGCTTGTTACGAAGACGTGATGGAAATGCAATTACAGGAAGCCATCGCCAAAAGCGGAGTAGGTGATTTAGATAAATTATTAAGAGGACGAGAAACCTGGTCGATTAGTTAAGGAGATTCCAACTTCATAAAATTACAAAGAGGCAGTCATCATCATGGCGGCCTCTTTTTTTAAGAATAGTTGTCTCAAAAGTTTTTGTGTAGCTTATTGAAGCTCGAAACGTTTCACCAGTTCCTCTGCAATTTGAACAGCGTTGGTAGCCGCTCCTTTTCGAAGGTTATCACTCACTACCCAGCAGTTGAGTGTGTTGGGTTGGGTTTCATCTCTGCGAATTCTGCCCACAAAAGTATCGTCTTTATCATGAGCAGTCAACGGCATCGGATACACGAAGTTGTGGATGTCGTCTTGTAAGGTTACGCCCGGGCTGCTGTGTAAAATATCTTTTACTTCTGTGAGGGTGAAATCGTTTTCAAATTCAATATTGATGCTTTCGCTGTGACCACCTAATGTGGGAACGCGTACACAGGTAGCCGTTACCTTCACATTGTTGTCTTCCATTATTTTTTTGGCCTCGTTCACCATTTTCATTTCCTCTTTGGTATAGGCGTTATCGGTGAATACATCTATTTGTGGAATCACATTGAGGTCGATGGGATATTTGTATGCCATCGGTCCATCTATACCTTTGCGTTCATTCATCATTTGTTCTACTGCCTTTACACCGGTGCCAGTTACACTCTGGTAAGTGCTTACTACCACCCGCTTAATTTTAAAACGATCGTGTAAAGGTTTTAAGACTACTACCATTTGAATGGTGCTGCAGTTGGGATTGGCAATAATTTTATCGGCGGCGGTAAGAACGTGTGCATTTACTTCGGGCACCACAAGTTTCTTGGTTTCATCCATGCGCCATGCGCTGCTATTGTCTATAACAGTAATGCCAGCGTCTGCAAATTTTGGTGCCCACTCTAAAGAAGTGCTGCCACCAGCTGAAAAGAGTGCAATGGCTGGTTTTGCGTCAATGGCATCCTGCATGCCAATGACCTTGTATTTTTTTCCATTGTATTTAATTTCTTTACCGATCGATTTTTGGGATGCAACCGGCAATAATTCTGTAACCGGAAAATTTCTCTGGGCCAACACTTCCAACATTTTGGTACCTACCAATCCGGTGGCGCCTACAACCGCAATTTTCATTTTTTGATGGTTTGATGATGATAAAAAACAATGCCTCCCGTTTTGGCGGAAGGCAAAGGTATCTTGTGTACAATACAGGTTGCTCAACTCCGCCAGGCGGTCTGTTTCATCTTTATTGTTTGTTTACTCTTTGTCATAACGGGCACTGAAATTAATAACTAATGATTAAGTTGCCAAAATGATTTTCAACTTTTGAGTTGGCTTGTTTAACAAAACAGTTTGGCAGCGGTATAGGTTTAATTATGGGGTTAAAAAAGAGTCTTCATTTTTAAATCTCGAGTGTAAATTGCCTAGAAAACAAGTCTATAGCGGCATTCGTAGCTCCCGAATACTTCATAATTTAATAAACACAAATTTCCTATTCAAGTGCATAAAATAGTATCTTTAGAAGCTACACATCTGCTTATGATCAAAAAACTACTTTCTTCGCTGGTCTTGTTATTATGGCTCGGAACCTCCTATGCACAGTTTACAGACAATTTCTCGGATGGCGATTTTACAAATAATCCGACATGGGTGGGTGGTAGCTCCGATTTTTTGGTGAACCCTTCTTTTCAATTGCAAAGCAACAATACCACTGCAAACAGTACTTTTTATTTGAGTACGGCAAACGGTAAAGCCACCAACGCACAATGGGATTTTTATTGCCAGTTTACCTTTAATACTTCAGGCGCTAACTATACAGATGTATACCTTACAGCTTCCGCTTCAGATATTTCACAAGTAGCTACCACCGGCTATTTTGTAAGAATAGGTAATACCGACGATGAAATAAGTTTGTACCGCAAAGACGCTACTACTTCTGTGAAAATAATTGATGGCGTCAATGGCATCACCAACAGCAGCAACAATACATTGAGAATTAGAGTCATTAGAGATGCCAATAATTTATGGACCCTCAGCCGTGATATAACGGGGGCGGGTACAAGTTTTGTAGCAGAAGGCACTGTGGTAGACCAGGTATACCTTACGTCTTCCTTTTTTGGAATATTGGTTCGGCAGAGTACCGCCAGTTTTTTTCAACGTCATTTTTTTGATAACATCAGCGTAGTAGATTTTACGCCAGATGTAACGGCTCCTTTGTTGCAGTCGGTCACTGCTATTAATGTAACTTCTGCAGATGTGTTGTTCAACGAACCAGTTTCACTGGCGAGCAGTCAACAAGTAACCAATTACTCGGTGAACAATGGCATTGGGAACCCCATCTCTGCACAAAGAGATGCTACCAATACAGCATTGGTACACCTCAGCTTTGGTTCATCATTTCCCAATAGAACGCCTTTGCAGCTTACGGTTAACGGCGTAGCAGATGTTGCAGGCAATGCCATCAACAACGGTACGGGCAGCTTCACTTATTTTACCGCCGTGCAATACGATGTGCTTATTACCGAATTAATGGCAGATCCAACCCCACTCGTTGGTTTACCAGATGCGGAGTGGGTTGAGTTGCGCAACACATCTGGTTTCGACATCAATTTACAGGGCTGGCGCATTGGTAAAACCACAGGGCAAAGCGGCCCCATGCCCTTTTATAATTTAAGGGCAGATAGTGCTGTGATTGTTTGCACTGGTTCAGCAGTTCCTGTATTGTCAGCATTTGGTGCTACCATTTCCGTAACCAGTTTCCCCAGTTTAAACAACACCGGCGATTTATTGTACTTGCGTTCCAACCAAGGTGCAGTGATTCATGCTGTAAATTATACAGATGCATGGTATCAAAACGAATTAAAAAAAGGAGGCGGCTGGTCGCTCGAAATGCAGGATACTAATAACCCCTGTGCAGGCATCAGTAATTGGAGATCGAGTAACAACTCGGCTGGAGGAACACCGGGTAAACTCAACTCGGTAAATGGGGTTAACCCAGACAACTCGGCCCCTTCATTGTTTCGGGCCTACGCTCCCGATAGTGTAACGGTGGTGTTGGTGTTCAACGAACCATTAGACAGTGTTGCTGCCGCTAACCTAACTTCTTACAGCATCAGCAACGGAATAAGCGTCGCACAAGCAGTGCCACTTTCATTTGTATTTGATAGGGTGCAACTTCGTTTGAGTACCCCCTTATTACGCAACACCATCTATACAGTTACTGCAAATGGCGTAAAGGATTGTGCGGGTAACAGCATTGGCAATGCCAGAACTGCAAGGGTAGGCTTGTTTGAATCATTGTTGCCGTACGATGCAGTTGTAAACGAAATTTTATTTAATCCAGCCCCTTCTAGCAACGATTATGTAGAAGTGTACAATCGAAGTAATAAGATCATCAACTTGCGCCAAATGTACCTTGCAAATAGAAACAGTAGTGGCGCCATTAGCAGTATCACACAAGTGACCACAGAAGATTACCTGTTGTTTCCTCAAGATTTTATGGTGTTTACCGAAAACGCCTCACTGGTAAAAGCTACGTATGTAGCCAATAACCCAGCTGCATTCATAGAATTATCCATGCCATCTTTTAGTGATGACGAAGGCAATGTTATTTTATTGAATGAACAAGGTGCAGTGGTTGATGACATTCCTTACAAAGACGATTGGCATTTTGCGCTCATCAGCAACGACGAAGGCGTAGCCCTTGAACGGATTAATTACGACGACACCACCCGCAACAATCCTGCTACTATCAATATTGATGAGCAGGCCCAGAACTGGCACAGTGCGGCCACAAACATTGGATACGGAACACCTACCTACCGAAACTCACAGTTTAGGATAGACGCAACGGTGCAGGGCACAGTGAAAACCACTCCAGAAACTATAAGTCCAGACAATGACGGCTTTGATGATTTTACTACCATCCATTACAATTTTCCAGCGCCAGGCTACGTAGCCAACATCACCATTTTTGATGCGGTGGGAAGGCCTGTTCGTTACCTTCAACGCAGTGCACTTTGCGGCACGCAGGGTTTTTTCCGCTGGGATGGTTTGGGCGATCGGGCACAACCGCTGGCAGTAGGTATTTATGTGTTGTACACAGAAGTATTTAACCTGGAAGGGAAAAGTAAAAAGTTTAAAAATGTAGTGGTGTTGGCAAGGAAAAGATAAAAACGTTATCGCACCATTTTTTAAGATGGATATTTTATCACTGCTATAAATCAACAACCGCTCAGCACATAAATGGCAGAAGGCTCTTTTCTTCATCAATATTGATTTAACTTTCAATTGTTATAGTTTTTTTTATTCCATTTAAACAAACTAACATGCCAACAAATTATTCTTTTTCGCTGTTGATGAAACGCACATTCACCGCAGCATCTGTTCTTACCAGCCTCATTTATTGTAACAACAATTCTACTATGACCAAAGAATCATACGCATGGCCGCAAAATATACAACCTCCTGTAGCGGCTAAGAAGCCAACCAGTTTAGCTGCACATGGAGATGTTAGAGTAGACAATTATTTCTGGCTAAACGACTTTTTTAAAAAAGGTCCCGACAGTGGTAACGTTGTGGCTTATCTGGAGGCAGAAAACAAGTATTATGACACCATGATGGCAGGCACCAAAGACCTTCAGGAAAAGTTGTACCAGGAAATGAAAGGCCGCATTAAAGAAAAAGATGAATCAGTGCCCGTTTTTAAAAATGGCTATTATTATTACAATCGCGTGGTAGAAGGCAAAGACTATTATGTAACCTGCAGAAAAAAGGGAAGTCTCGATGCAGCAGAAGAAGTAATGTTAGATGTAAATGCAATGGCAGAAGGGTATGAATATTATCGCATCGGTGGTAGCGAAGTGAGCCCAGATAACAAACTGTTGGCCTATGGCGTTGATACCGTAAGTAGAAATGAATTTACGGTGTACATTAAAAATTTAGAAACCGGCGAAATATACAAAGATGCCATTCCTCGATCAACCGGCGGAGCTGTTTGGGCGGCCGACAATAAAACCATTTTTTATACTTCACAAAATCCGGTGACCTTACTGAGCGAAAAAATTAAACGCCATACTTTGGGAACCGATGCAGGGTCTGATGTGGTAGTGTACGAAGAAAAAGATCCCAGTAATTACATTGGAGTAGGCAAAACTAAATCTGATGAATACATTGTCATTGGTTCCAGCGCTACGCTCAGTTCTGAGTACAGAATTTTGCCTGCCAATGAGCCAATGGGCGCATTCAAAGTGTTTCAGCCCAGGATGAAAGAAGTATTGTACGATGTAGATCATGCCAACGGTTTGTTTTACATCCGCACCAATATGAATGCAAAGAATTTTAAAGTGATGACGAGTAACCCATCCAATACCAATGTTACTGCTTGGACAGATTTGATTCCGCACAACGACAATATCCTTATTGAAGGGCTCGATGTTTTTAAAAATCATATTGCGGTGAGTGAACGTAAAAATGGCCTTACACAAATTCACATCATCAACACAAACAGCAAGGCAGAACATTACTTAGATTTTGGAGAACCCAGTTACGCAGCCAATCCCATGTACACACCAGAATACAATACAGACGTCATCAGATATAGTTATACCTCCCTTGTAACCCCGAGCAGTGTGTATGATTACAACATGAACAGCAAAGAGAAAAAGTTAATGAAGCAACAGGAAGTAGTGGGGGGTTACAATACCGCAGATTATGTCACTGAGCGTTTGTATGCCACTGCAAAAGATGGCACCAAAGTGCCCGTTTCTATCGTATATAAAAAAGGGTATAAAAAAGAGGGCACCTCGCCGCTGTTGCTGTACGGCTATGGCTCTTATGGCGTTAGCATGGATGCTTCTTTCAGTAGTGGAAGAATTAGTTTGTTAGACCGTGGTTTTGCTTTTGCAATAGCGCACATCAGGGGTGGACAAGAAATGGGACGCCAATGGTATGAAGATGGGAAGTTGTTTAAGAAGAAAAACAGCTTTACCGACTTTATTGATTGTGCCGATTTCTTAATCAGCCAACAATTCACCAGCAAAGAACATTTGTATGCCATGGGCGGCAGTGCGGGTGGTTTGTTGATGGGTGCCGTGGTAAACATGCGTCCAGAATTGTGGAAGGGTATTGTTGCACAAGTGCCTTTTGTAGATGTAATAAATACCATGAGCGATGCTAGTATTCCATTAACTACCAACGAATACGATGAGTGGGGCAATCCTGCCAACAAAGAAAGTTACGACTATATGAAATCGTATTCTCCTTACGATAATGTAGAAAAGAAAGCATACCCAAATATGTTGGTCACAACCGGTTTACACGACAGCCAGGTGCAATATTTTGAACCTGCCAAGTGGGTGGCAAAACTGCGTGAAATGAAAACCGATAGCAACTACATATTGCTGTACACCAACATGGATGCAGGACATGGAGGAGCAAGTGGCAGATACAAAGTGTTGAAAGATAGGGCCAGAGAATTTGCATTCTTGTTTGCATTGGAAGGCATCAAAGAATAATTACTGAATTGCAATAACATAAAAAATGCTGTTTCCATAACCATTGCTGGTTATTGAAACAGCATTTTTGTTTACTGTCACCACTGCTTTTATACCACCGGCATTTACGCCCGAAAGCATTCGGGATAGGATTTATAAAATATTGGCATATTATATAAATCACGTTGGTATTATTGCAGCAATAATTTATTGTTACCTACCAATTTTCCTTTCTCATCTATAACGGTAACCAGGTAGCTACCGCCACTCCAATGCGCAGGTATGGGAATTTGTTGGGTGTCATTTTTAACCGCCACATTCAATAACTGCTGCAACAATTGGCGGCCTGTAGCATCGCTGATGCGAATGCGATAAGAGCCAGCTTGTTTTAATTCGATGGTAAATGATTGACCGGGTTGTGCGGGGTTGGGGTACAATTTAAACGGGGGATTAAAACGGGCCTTTACGTTTTGGAGGGTATCGCTTATAATAGTAGTATTGGTTCTGCACGCAATGATCATGCCTGCAGTCATAGCACCCATTCTTGTCCTTGTAGTATATGAACTTTCAAGAATTACATTGTCTAAGATTACAGCCGTTTTTTGTAATACAACTCGGGCATTTCGAATATATTTAACAGAAAGTTTGTGATTTGTAAAACCAACAGCACTCACCTCGATACTTTCTGTAAGTGGATAATGACTCATGTCTGCATATCCGTTTTCATCTGTAATCATTGTTTTGTTAGCAGGAAACAAAATGACGCTGGCGCTTGCTATGGGTAAACCGGCTGTATCCACAATTTGTAGTTGTTGTATTTTATTGGCCATCAGCTCCTGAATGCCTCTTGCTCTTTTGCTGGTTAAGCCGCCTACTATTATCTCATTTGAAATGGGGCTTTGAGTAGGAAGCAAAATGGTATCTCCTAATGTTTTGTTCATGTTTACTTCGCCACTTTTCATTGCTCCTTGTGCCTTTGCCATTTGCCCTTTGGTGATCATCATTACAAAAGCAAGCAGGTACTGCCAGTAAACAAATATCTTTTTTCGTGGTTTTGCCACGGGCTGGATGCTTCGTTCCAACTGGTCGGTATACACCCTGCCACAAACATTACTGTCTTTTAAGTTTTCGAAATACTGCAATAACGCAGTATCGCTCATGTTGCTAAAATCTACTACGGTTTTGCTACATGAAGTACAAAACCGACCTTGATCTTTGGGAGTCATTTTATTCCAGTCTTGGTGACAAGGCTCTGGAATAGAAAGTTGAATAGGCTGTTGCATAGCGGCTGTTTTTTAAGAGATGCAGCAGCGGAAAGATTTGCACAAATAGGAACTATGTTTTCAAAAAATAGTCGTTTACAATTGTTTATCAGGGAAAGCTGTGGGTATTTGTTATTCATTGTAAATGATTTTGAAGTTGATTAATTAAATCGTCCAGACTTCATACAATGAATAAGTAGCAGAGGGAGTAAAAAAATTACTGCCTTTTTAAAATACTTTATATCAGGTTGAATTTTTTTTCGAAATAAAAAATTATTGCAAACAAAACGGTATTCGTTGTAATTTTTTTACAACGAATGCCGTTAAAACGATTTGATCTATCCATGTATGAATGAGTAGTTGATTCGTAACTCGATGCTATAATCATTTAGGGAGGGCTTACTCTTTTAACGCTTCCCAGTATTCTGCCGCCCTACGTGTATGCGGAATCACAATGGTACCACCCACGATATTTGCCACTGCAAATACTTCATACATTTCTTCGGTGCTTACGTTTAGTTCGTGGCTTTTGCCCAAATGATATTTGATGCAATCATCGCAACGCAAAACCATGCTGGCTACCAATCCTAATAATTCTTTGGTTTTTACATCCAAAGCGCCTGCTGCATAGGTATTGGTATCAAGGTTCCAAAGTCGTTTGATCACTAAATTTTCTTTGCTTAGAATGAGTTCGTTCATTCTGGTGCGGTAGTCGTTGAATTCATTTACCAATGTGCTCATAAAATAATATTAAGAAGCAAAGGTAGGCAAAGCATATATCACAAAGGTTAAAGAGGACGTGGTTTGGTGCATCAATGATCAATTTTTATAGAGATGCTGATGCAGGTGCCATTGGTATCCGCAAAGTTGATTTGGCCATCAATTTCCTCCATTCTTTTTTTCATGTTTTTTAGTCCGTTGCCAAAGTTCTGGCTGTTCTTAATGCCGCTGCCATCATCGGCAACATCTATGCAGAGCCTGCCCTCTTTGGCATACATATTCACAGACACTTTGCTGGCACCAGCGTGTTTGAGGGTATTGTGTAGAGCTTCTTTTATGATGAGAAATAAGTTTTTTCGCTGAACACCGCTGAGTTCTTTATTGGAAGGAAGTTCAGCTGCTACCTCACAGGAAAACAGGATGCCGCTGTTTTCGAAATAGGTGACTCCAAACTGACGAACATATTCTGTGAAATTTTGCAGGCTGTCGTTTTCTGTATTCAAGCTCCAAATGATGGTATTCATTCGCTGAGCAATTTCTTTGGCAGTGCTAGAAATTTTCTGAGGAAAATGTGCCGATTTCCCCAGTGATGGTTGTTGTTCCTGTGTCATCAAATCACTCATCATCCGTATGCTGCTCAGCCCTCCGCCTACATCATCGTGCAAATCGGCAATGATGCGCTCTCTTTCAGAAAACACAGCTCTCTGCCGCTGGTAAGCAGCATCAATCAACGATTTTTCATTATCGGCGATCTTGCTTTGTAAGGCTACAGAAAACAGAAAAATATCTAACAAAATACTCATCATCACCGGTATGTAAGAGTTGGCATTGCTGATAATGCCTCCCGGATTTTCGGCCAGTTCTAATGATAGCAATAAGGTAATTACACTGCCCATAATAACATTGATGCTACCCCAAATAATAAATCGGGAGTAACGAACTTTATACCGAAAAAGTGCAATCACAATGTAGAGTTGCACCGGAAACAACAGCAAGCTCACCCCGTAGTAAAAAGGATCATAATTGAATGCGGAAAGGTTGCCTACAAAACACAACACCGAGAGCAGTACAAAAAAATACATGAGCACCTGAAAGGTACGATGCAGTGGGCCAGCTATCTTTTTTAAGCCAAGGTAATATATTACAAAGAGGCTGTAAAAAACGCTGATTAGGAACTGTACCGGCCTCTTAAATAAATCGTATTGGGTTACCAGTTGTTTGTTTTGAAGGTTTACCCCAAAGAAGAACTCGGGTATGGCCAAGAGGTAATAAATGGTGAGGAGTAAAAGA
>Ga0247722_10001319_pt1 | contig 13846 bp, 10 predicted proteins | sample MSEWelMarce3H_FC_FD_189094 | JGI IMG/M metagenome (GOLD analysis project Ga0247722, IMG submission 189094) | Subsurface sediment microbial communities from gas well in West Virginia, United States - MSEEL Well Study Marcellus 3H_FC | ecosystem: Environmental > Terrestrial > Deep subsurface >... | reverse complement strand
GGTATGGAATTGATATCAAAGCAGGTTTTGATAATAGTGAAGGGTTCTATTTAAATCCAGACAATACTGTCCCAAATCAAGGTTTAACTTCGCTTGGAATTTCAATTCCTTTAGGGCAGGGCTTGTTTATAAATGAGCGAATGGCCAACCTAAGAAAAGCTAAAATTCAATTGAAATTGAGTCAAGCGGAGCGAAAAATTGAGGCCATTGGAATACTTTATGAAGCATCTATTGCTTATTTTAATTGGAAAAAAACATTTAGTGAATATAAATTATACGAAGAATATACTAAAAACGCTCAAGTCAGGTTTGATGGGATTCAATCATTAATTAAACAAGGAGACAAGGCAGCGATTGATAGCATTGAAGCTGGAATTATAGTAAAAAATAGATTGCTAAGCGCAGAAGATTCACGACTAAAATTAGCAAAAGCAAAATTAGAACTGTCTAATTATTTGTGGTTAGATAATAATATTCCGTTGGAATTATCAGATGAATTAATTCCTGAAATAAATTTAGAATTATCGATACAAGAAACATTAAAAACGAATGATTTAATGAATAATCAATTTTCATTAAACACCCATCCGAAAATAAATGCACTTCAAAATAAAATTGAAATTTTAAATGTCGATAGAAAATTAAAAGCCAATATGCTGTTGCCAAAAATTGATTTAGGTTACTCCTATTTGTCTGAACCAAGTTATTTTGATAACTATCAATTTAATGATTACAAGATCGGTATGAATTTTTATTTCCCATTATTTTTGAGAAAAGAACGTGGGAATTTAAAACTCGCAAAATTCAAAGTTCAAGAAACAGAGTTTTTATTAGAGTTTGAAAGATTGCAATTGCAAAATAAAATCAATGCACAAAAAATAGAACTTACCTCCTATTTAAAGCAAATTGATTTTGCAAAATCATTAGCTGATGACAATGAAAAAATGCTAAAATCAGAAGAGAAGTTATTTCTTTTTGGGGAAAGTTCACTATTTTTAATCAATTCAAGAGAAAATAATTTGGTGACTGCTAAACTTTCTCAAATAGCATTAGAGAACAAATATTTTGTATCGAATTCTGAACTTTTTAAAATTATGGCCAATCCCGATTAAATAATTATAATATTGTACTTTTGTAATCTATTCGGTGAAAAATGATAATCCAAAAAACAAGAGAAGAGATAGAATTAATGCGCGAAAGTGCCCTAATTGTGTCAAAAACATTAGGAATGATAGCTCGGGAAATAAAGCCTGGAGTAACTACATTGTACCTAGATAAATTAGCAGAAGAGTTTATTCGTGACCATGGCGCAGTTCCAAGTTTTTTGGGGTTGTATGGCTTCCCAAATTCACTTTGCATGAGTCCAAACGCACAAGTTGTTCATGGTATTCCAAATGATATTCCACTCGAAAGCGGTGATGTAATTTCGGTTGATTGTGGTGCTTTTAAAAACGGATTTCACGGCGATCACGCCTATTCGTTTGAAATTGGCGAAGTAGCACCTGAAACTAAAAAATTATTACAAGTAACTAAAGAATCTTTATATGTTGGTATCCGCGAATTTAAAATAGGGAACCGCGTAGAAGATGTGGGTAATGCCATTCAAAAATATACTGAATCTCATGGTTATGGCGTTGTGAGAGAATTAGTTGGACACGGTTTAGGTCAAAAGATGCACGAAGATCCTGAAATGCCAAATTATGGTAAGAAAGGTCGTGGAAAATTATTTGTTGAAGGAATGGTTGTTGCTATTGAACCAATGATCAACATGGGGACAAAAAATATCAAGCAATTAAAAGACGGCTGGACAATATTAACTGCCGATGGAAAACCAAGCGCTCACTTTGAACATGATGTGGCAATTATTGATGGAAAACCAGAATTACTATCTACTTTTGCCTATGTTTATGAAGCTTTAGGAATTATGAGCAATGAAGAAGATGAATTTAGAAGAACCCCATTGGTGATGTAATAAATGAAAAAACTCTTCAAATTAATTCTAAATACCATCCCAAGGCCAATCCTAATTAGATTGAGTTATATTGTGCGCCCTATTTTAGCTTTTTTATTAAAAGGAAGCACTTTTACAGATCCAATTGATGGAAGAAGTTTTAAAATGTTTCTGCCTTATGGATATGGAAACCAACGTAATAATGTGCTTTCACCAAGTACCCTTTCACTTGAAAGACACCGTTTATTGTGGCTGTATCTAAATAATGAAACCGATTTTTTTTCTTCAACTAAAAAGAAAAAAGTCCTGCACTTTGCTCCAGAACAGGCATTCTACAAATTGTTTAGAAACCAAAATAATATCGATTATACTACAACCGATTTATTTTCCCCTTTGGCAGACGTAAAAGCGGACATTTGCAACTTACCATTTGAAGACAATTCCTACGACATTATTTTGTGCAACCACGTTTTGGAACACATCCCCGATGATACAAAAGCTATGCAAGAGTTATTTCGAGTATTAAAACCGGGCGGAATGGGAATTTTCCAAATCCCACAAGATATATCTCGCGAAATAACTTTCTCTGACGATTCAATTACAAATCAAAAAGAACGAGCTGCTATTTTTGGACAATACGACCATGTTAGAATATATGGCCGTGATTACTTCGACAAACTACGAAGCATCGGATTTAAAGTCGTTGAAGAAGACTATACAGCCAAATTGAAACCAGAATTAGTTGAAAAATATTGCCTAGCAAAAGGTGAAATTATTCCTGTATGCTTTAAATAGCAGTTATATTAAATTTATTTTCAAAGGTTATTTTTATATATTTACAAAAGCAAAAATACTCGTATGTTTAAAACCCTTTGGTTAAATATAACACTCCTTCTAATTTCATTTTTCACATTTGCGCAAGTGGAAAAAGAAATCGACCCCCCATTTAACATAAAAACAATCACTTTTGTTCAAAACAATCAAAATTCAATTGCACTATTTGGTTTAAATGAGCCTTTTGAAATTCAATTTGATGATTTGTATGGAAATGAAGCCAATTATTATTATGAAATTGTGCACTGCAATTACGATTGGAAACATTCCGATTTATCAAAAAACGAGTACCTACAGGGATTTGATGGAATACGAATTCAAGAATACACCAATTCATTAAACGCACTTCAATTGTATTCTCATTATAGAATTGGTTTTCCAAATAAAAATACGCAGCTTCTGGTTAGCGGAAATTATATGATTAAAATTTTAAATGAAGATAGAGAGGTGGTTTTTTCTAGAAAATTAATGATTTATGAAAACTTGGTGACAGTGCCAATGCAAATAAAAAGACCCCGGAATATAAATGATGTTAATTATAAACAAAACCTAGATTTTACTATTAAATCACCCAATCTACTATTTCAAAGTCCACTGCAAAACGTAAAAGTACTTTTGTTACAAAACGGTAAATTAAACGAAGCAATTACCAATATTAAGCCAATGTTCACTATTGGAAACGACCTAATTTATAAATACGACACGGAAACACAATTTTGGGGAGGAAATGAATTTTTATATTTTGAAAACAAAATCATAAGAGCTTCCACCAATTTTATCGCCCGTGTAGATGCAAGTAATGGTGTATACAATACACATTTATATACAAACGAAGCCAGAACAAATAAAGCCTATACTTACAATCCTGATGCCAATGGAAATTTTGTTCCTCTAAATGCAAATGCCGGCAATAATGCGATAGAAGCCGACTATTCATGGGTGTTTTTCACACTGTCTGCACCATCATTTTATGAAAAAAAGAACATTTATATTAATGGAATGTTTAATAATTATGCCCTTTCCGATGAGTTTAAAATGGATTACAATCAAGAAAAAGGAATCTACGAAAAAGCAATAATGATCAAACAAGGATTTACCAATTACCAATATGTAGTTGCTGACCAAAATAAAAAAATTGATTACGAAAATGCCATTGATGGAAATTTTTGGCAAACCGAAAACAACTATTTTGCCATCATTTACTATAGAGAAAACAACCAACGCTACGATAGAATTATTGGAAAAGGGGTTACAAATTCTGAGAATATTACCAATTAATTATATTTTTTTAATTTATTGAATAACTCACAAATTTTTTATAATTTTACCTAAAATCAGTTTGTTACTATGGTATCACAAATCACAAGGGGAATTAAAATTTCTGTATCTACCAGTTTTGAGGGCACTTACTTCAAGAACTACAAGATTCAATTTGCCTTCAGTTACCATATAACAATCGAAAATCACAGCAAAGATTCTGTACAATTAATGACCCGTCACTGGGAAATTTTTGATTCTCTTCAAGAAACAGAAATCGTTGATGGAGAAGGAATTATCGGAAAAAAACCAGTATTAAAACCGGGAGAATCTCACACTTATAGCTCTGGATGCTTACTAACTTCTCCTTTTGGTGCAATGCAAGGCTATTTTAACATGGTGAATTTTACCTCAACTAGAAATTTCAGAGTTGTAGTTCCAACATTTCGTTTGAGTGCACCATTTGCACTAAATTAATACGAAGCTATTTCCAGCAGTCCATTACAACTCCTCATTCTAAATCCTTTTTTTCTAATGCCTTTTTAAGAGCTTCCTTTGGTCGCTTTAATAAAACATGAAAAAATAGTATTTGGAATTCCGGGGTTTCCATTTCCGTCTGGGCTAGAAATCCGGTATAATTTCTAAATCTAAATTGTAATTTATCAATTTTTCATTTGTACTTTTGTAAAAATTTTATCACCCAAATTAAACAATTAAATTGGGTATTATTAAATAAAAACTATCATGTTAAAAGGATTCTTTAATGTACCAAAAGCGGTAAACGAACCAGTAAAGTCGTATGCACCAAATTCTCCAGAAAAAGCAGCAGTACTTGCAGCCTATAAAGAAATGTGGAACACCCAAATTGACGTTCCACTATATATTGGAAGTGAAGAAATTAGAACGGGAAACACCCGAACGATGTCGGCACCACACGATCATAAGCACATCGTGGGAACCTATCATTTAGCAGAAAAATCACATATTGAAAAAGCCATCGCCAACGCATTAGAATCAAAAAAAGCATGGGCAAATATGGCTTGGGAACAACGAGCAGCTATATTTTTAAAAGCAGCCGAATTAATCGCAGGGCCATACCGAGCAAAAATTAATGCCGCAACCATGATTGCACAATCAAAAAATATTTTCCAGGCTGAAATAGATGCTTCATGTGAATTAATCGATTTCCTTCGTTATAATGTGGAGTTTATGACTCAAATTTATAACGACCAACCCAACTCCGATTCTGCAGTTTGGAACAGAGTTGAATACCGACCATTAGAAGGTTTTGTTTATGCAATTACTCCTTTTAATTTCACTGCAATTGCTGCAAATTTACCAGCAAGTGCAGCTATGATGGGAAATGTTGTAATTTGGAAACCAAGTGATAGCCAAGTATTTTCTGCAAAAATTATCATCGATGTTTTCAAAGAAGCTGGTGTTCCGGACGGCGTTATCAACGTTGTTTTTGGGGATGCTGAAATGATTACCAATACTGTTTTAGCAAGTCGAGATTTTGCCGGAGTGCATTTCACTGGATCAACTCACGTGTTCAAAGATATTTGGGCAAAAATTGGAACAAATATTCACCACTATAAAACCTATCCAAGAATTGTAGGCGAAACTGGTGGAAAAGATTTTATTGTGGCGCATCCAAGTGCCAATGTAAAACAAGTTGTAACGGGAATAGCTCGTGGTGCCTTTGAATTTCAAGGTCAAAAATGTTCAGCAGCTTCAAGAGCCTATATTCCTCAAAGTTTATGGCCTGCAGTAAAACAACAATTAATTAACGACGTAAAATCCATGAAAATGGGATCTCCAGAAGATTTTGGAAATTTCATAACAGCAGTAATTCACGAAGGTTCATTCAATAAATTAGTAAGTTACATCGAACAAGCAAAAAAAGATACCGATGCTGAAATAATCTTTGGTGGAAATTATGACAAGTCTGTTGGTTATTTCATTGAACCTACAATTATTGTTACTACCAACCCAAAATACACCACTATGGAAACCGAGTTATTCGGACCAGTAGTAACTATTTATGTTTATGAAGATGCCGATTGGGAAACTACTTTAGAATTAGTGGATCAAACTTCAGATTATGCATTAACAGGTGCGATTTTTAGTAAAGACCGTTATGCAATTGAACAGGCAACTATCGCTTTGCAAAATGCTGCAGGGAATTTTTATGTAAATGACAAACCAACAGGTGCGGTTGTAGGAATGCAACCTTTTGGTGGTGCTAGAGCTTCTGGAACGAACGACAAAGCGGGTTCAGCATTGAACTTATTGAGATGGGCTTCCCCTAGAACAATTAAAGAAACGTTTGTTACCCCTGAAGATTACAGATATCCGTTTTTAGGAGAATAAAGTAATTTTAGATTTAAGTATAAAAAAACCACAAGTAAAGATTCAATACTTGTGGTTTTTTTTAAGTTTTATATTTCAAAGGCAAGTGAACTACTTTCTTAGTTTCAAAAAATTCGTCTTCAAAAAAATTGGAAATATTGTATTCTTTTGCGTTTGGAAACGAGGCCAATTCTTCTGTTAAATCACCACCTTTTAAATATAAAACACCATTTTTTAGTTCGTGTTTTTGTTGTTTCTTAAGTTTATCTTTTATCCAAGAAACAAAATCGGGCATGTTGGTTACCGCACGACTAACAATGAAATCAAAATCTCCTTTTACATTTTCGGCCCGTATTTGTTCTGCCTTTACATTTTTTAAATCCAACGATTCAGCAACTGCTTTTACCACATTTATCTTTTTTAGAATAACATCAATAAGGTAAAAACGAGTTTCGGGAAATAGAATCGCCAAAGGAATTCCAGGAAAACCTCCACCTGTTCCAACATCTAAAACATAGGATCCAGGTTCAAATTTTTGAATTTTGGCAATTGCCAATGAGTGCAAAACATGTTTCACATACAATTGATCGATATCTTTCCTAGAAATTACATTAATTTTTGAGTTCCAATCGTAATATAACGCTTCCAATTGTTGGAATTGACTTATCTGAACTTCAGTTAATTCAGGAAAGTACTTCAGAATAAATTCCATTTATTTTTTTTAACAAAAGTACTATATAAAGTTAAAATATTAACTCCAAATTGGTGGAATAAATTTATATAATATTTATCTTTGTTAAATATCAAATATATTATGAACAATACTGCACCTACATTTGCAAAACAAGACGGAATGAAGTTTTTTAGAACATTAAATTCTAAAGTAAACAACTATTTCAAAGAAAATAATATTGAAAAAACAGGGAACTGGAAATTGTACCTTAAAACAATTATTCTTTTCTCAATTTTTATTACACCTTATATTTTAATTATTACGTTAACAAACATGCCTTTCTGGTTGTTTACCTTACTTTCAATTGTTATTGGTATTGGAATGGCAGGAATAGGAATGAATGTAATGCACGATGGAAATCATGGTTCTTATTCTAATAAAAGCTGGGTTAATAAATTTATGGGCGGGACAATTTATGTTTTAGCCGGAAACGTTTACAACTGGCAAGTTCAACACAACGTTTTGCACCATACTTACACAAATATTCCAGGACATGATGAAGATTTAGATGCTGGCAGAATTATCAGATTTACTAAAGAAGCTAAATGGTCCTACTTTCATAAATTTCAACATTATTACTCCGTTTTTTTATATGGATTACTGACTTTTAACTGGGCTTTAACTACTGATTTCAAACAAATGAGTCAGTATTTAAAAAGAAAATTGTCATACGGAGAACCTAAAAGTCCAAAAATTTTATGGACCACATTGGTAATTACAAAAACAATCTACTTTTCTATTTGGATTGTAATCCCAATGATTATTGGAGTTTCTTGGTGGAAAGTGCTTTTTGGATTTTTTGTAATGCACTACACTGCAGGTTTAATTTTGAGTATTGTATTCCAATTGGCACACGTAATTGAAGAAACTGCGAATCCATTACCAAACGATGATGGTGAAATGGAGAACACATGGGCAATACACCAACTATTTACTACGGCAAATTTTGCTCCAAAAAACTTTATTGTAAATTGGTATACAGGAGGATTAAATCATCAAATTGAACACCATTTATTCCCAAATATTTGTCATGTTCATTATACTAAAATTTCAAAATTTGTGAAAGAAGCAGCCCAAGAAGCTAATCTTCCATATTATGAATACAAATCAATGAGATCAGCAGTAATTGCCCATTTCAAACATCTGAAAGACTTAGGAATGAAACCAGAATTATTAGCATAAAATTAAACACAACAATAAATAACTACAACAAACAACAAGAATGAATGCACTTTCAGATAGGATAAATAATTTATCGACGTCACAAACATTGGCTATGGCCGCTTTAGCCAGAGAATTAAAAGCACAAGGAAAAGATATTATTAGTTTAAGTTTAGGTGAACCCGACTTCAACACTCCCGATTTCATTAAGGAGGCCGCAAAAAAAGCAATAGACGAGAATTTTAGCACCTATTCCCCAGTAGAAGGTTACCTAGAATTGAAAGAAGCAATTTGCAGAAAATTCAAAAGAGACAACAATTTGGATTACAAACCATCGCAAATTGTAGTTTCAACTGGAGCAAAACAATCTTTATACAACATAGCACAAGTAATGTTAAACGATGGAGACGAGGTTATTTTACCAGCTCCATATTGGGTTAGCTACTTTGAAATAATAAAATTATCAGGCGGAGTTCCTGTTGAAGTTCCTACAACTATAGAAAGTGATTTCAAAATTACACCTTCACAATTAGAAGCTGCAATTACTCCAAAAACAAAAATGATGTGGTTCAGTTCTCCATGTAATCCTAGTGGATCGGTTTACAGCAGAGAAGAACTTACAGCTTTGGCAAAAGTTTTAGAAAAATACCCAAACATCTATGTAGTTGCCGATGAAATTTACGAGCACATTAATTTCTCAGGGACTTTTTGTAGTATTGGATCTATCCCAGGAATGCTTGAAAAAACAGTAACTGTAAATGGTGTTGCAAAAGCATTTGCAATGACAGGTTGGAGAATTGGATATATTGGAGCACCCGAATTTATAGCAAAAGCTTGTACAAAAATTCAAGGACAAGTAACCAGCGGAGCTAATAGTATTGCACAAAGAGCAACAATTACGGCTGTTGATGCTGATCCATCTGTTTTAAAACACATGGTTAATGCATTTCATAGTAGGCGAGATTTAGTCGTGGGACTTTTAAAAGATATCCCAGGAATTAAAATCAATGTTCCAGAAGGGGCATTTTATGTATTTCCAGACGTTTCACACTTCTTTGGAAAAACTTTAAACGGAACATTTATAAAAGATGCGAATGATTTTTCAATGTATCTTTTATCAGAAGCAAATGTGGCAACCGTAACAGGAGATGCTTTTGGAAATCCAAATTGTATTCGTTTTTCATATGCTACTAGCGAGGATTTATTGATTGAAGCACTTAGAAGAATCAAACAAGCGTTGGCATAAATAAAGCGATTAACATTGTAATTTTATGAAAATACTCCTTCTAGGTTCTGGTGAATTAGGCAAAGAATTTACAATTGCAGCTCAAAGAATTGGGCAAATTGTAATAGCAGTTGATAATTATGAAAATGCTCCAGCGATGCAAGTTGCCCATGGATTTGAAGTAATCAACATGCTTGACGGAACAGAATTAGATAGAATTGTTCACAAACACCAACCCGACTTTATAGTTCCAGAAATTGAAGCAATCAGAACTGAGCGTTTTTATGATTATGAAAGCCAAGGAATAAAAGTAGTTCCTTCGGCAAAAGCAGCTAATTTCACGATGAACCGAAAAGCTATTCGTGATTTGGCTTCAAAGGAATTAGGTTTGAAAACTGCCAAATATAAATACGCAACAACTTCTGAAGAACTTAAAAAAGCAGTTTTGGAAGTCGGAATTCCTTGTGTTGTAAAACCATTAATGTCATCTTCAGGAAAAGGGCAATCTACAATAAAAACAGAATCGGATATTGAAAAAGCATGGAATTATGCCGTTGAAGGTTCGCGTGGAGATGTTGTAGAAGTGATTGTAGAAGCATTTGTGAAATTCAATTCAGAAATCACTTTATTGACAGTAGTTCAAAATAATAATCCAACCCTTTTTTGTGCACCAATTGGACATCGTCAAGAACGAGGGGATTATCAAGAGAGTTGGCAGCCTGCAAGAATTTCAGAATCCGACTTAAATGAAGCGCAAAATATGGCTCGAAAAGTTACTGAAGCTTTAGGTGGCGCAGGTCTTTTTGGAGTAGAATTTTTTCTTACAGATGAAGGGGTTTACTTTTCAGAATTGTCACCAAGACCTCACGATACAGGAATGGTAACCCTTGCAGGTACACAGAATTTTAATGAATTTGAGTTGCATTTACGTGCCATATTAAGTTTGCCTATATTTGAAATAAAATTGGAAAAAGCAGGTGCAAGTGCCGTTATTCTTGCTTCAGAAAATAGCTTAAATCCAATCTATGAGGGGATAGAAAAAATTGCTTCATTACCAAAAACCGACTTTAGAATATTTGGGAAACCCACTTCAAGACCTTATCGAAGAATGGGTGTTTCACTAGTAAGTGATGATTTGAAAACTCCAATTGAAGAAATTATTGAGTTGGCAAAAGAGGCAGCAAAAATGATAAAAGTGAAATCTTAAATTGATAAATAATTATGAAAGCATTTATATTTCCGGGTCAGGGAGCCCAGTTTACAGGAATGGGAAAAGAGTTGTATGAGAATTCAGAATTAGCTAAGGATTTATTTGAAAAGGCAAATGAAATTTTAGGTTTCCGAATTACAGACATCATGTTTCAAGGAACTGCAGATGAATTAAAAGAAACCAAAGTTACCCAACCGGCAGTATTTTTGCATTCGGTAATTTTAGCAAAAACATTATCAGATTTCAAACCTGAAATGGTTGCAGGACATTCATTGGGAGAATTTTCTGCATTGGTTGCAAATGGCACTTTATCATTTGAAGACGGTTTAAAATTAGTTTCAAAAAGAGCTTTAGCAATGCAAAAAGCATGTGAAGTAAAACCTTCAACAATGGCTGCGGTTTTGGGATTAGAAGATTCAGTTGTCGAAGAAGTTTGCGCTTCAATTGACGGAGTTGTTGTAGCGGCAAACTATAACTGCCCTGGTCAATTAGTAATATCAGGAGAATTTTCAGCAGTAGAAAAGGCCTGTGAAGCAATGAAAGAAGCTGGCGCAAAAAGAGCATTATTATTACCTGTAGGTGGTGGTTTTCACTCGCCAATGATGGAACCAGCTCGCGAAGAATTAGCCGCTGCAATTGAAACGACTACTTTTTCAACTCCAATTTGTCCAGTTTATCAAAATGTAACTGCCAATGCGGTTTCAGATCCTGATGAAATTAAGAAGAACCTAATTATACAATTAACGGCCCCTGTAAAATGGACACAATCTGTTCAACAAATGGTTAAAGATGGTGCAACTTTATTTACAGAAGTTGGCCCTGGAAAAGTACTAGTTGGACTTGTAGGAAAAATTGATCGTGATGCAGTTACCGCAAATGCTTAATATAGATTTAGATTAAAAAAAGTCCTGAGGTTTCTCAGGACTTTTTTTTTATGACTTTACTAATTTGTCTTTTTTCTTTAGAGTTACATTGGTTTTCTTAGCTAAATCTTTAGATTGTAAATCACTTAATACGTTTAAAGCTTCATCGATATAAATGTCTTTCGACAAACTCTCATGCCATCTTTGTCTTTTCTCTTTTAGAGCAGAATCTGTTTTCATCAATTCATTTTCATATGGAAGAGAATTAAATGTCAATTGGTTTTGATAATCTAAAACCGCTTTGTATTTTTTTGAAGTTTCTTCAAGTAATTTTTGCTTTGCTTTGAACTTATCTATTTGTAAATTATAAACGTTATCCTCACTTCTTTCATTGATCCATTTAGCATTTTCATCAATTAATTTAAATTGATTGTTTTCAGCCAAACGTTTTTTACTATTTTCAATTGCGGTGGAAATAGTATTTGTTTTATTCCAAACTTTGTAATCGGCAGCATCAATTTTATCCCAAGGCATAGCATTATCAATATCACGTTCACCCATTTTTATGTAAGAATACTTATCAGGCATAACAACATCGCTACTAACACCTTCTAATTGTGTGGAACCTCCATTAATTCTATAGAATTTTTGGGTTGTAGTTTTTAAAGCTCCCAAATCACCTAATTTTGAATTTCTAATAAATTGATTTAAATCAATAATATTTTGTACTGTTCCTTTACCGTAAGATTGTTTACTTCCAATGATTACTCCTCTTTTATAATCTTGAATTGCTGCAGCTAAAATTTCCGATGCTGATGCAGAAAAGTTATTTATCATAATAACTAAAGGTCCATCCCATTGAACTTTTTTATCTCTATCATAAAGAACCTCTTTTTGACCTGAAGCCGATTTTATTTGAACAATTGGACCTTGTTCAATAAACAACCCAGCAATATCCACAACCGTCTTTAAAGATCCACCACCGTCATCACGAACATCTAATACAATTCCGTTTACGCCTTCTTTTTTAAGTCTTTCCACTTCTATAGCCATATCTTTTCCGGCGTCTCTATTGTCAGGATTTTCAAAATCGATATAGAACTTAGGTAAATAAATTACCCCATATTTCAACCCATTTTTTTCTACAACACTTGATTTTAAATAGGTTTCTTCAATTTCAATTTCGTCACGAATTAAAGTAATTACTTTAATAGTACCGTCTGCTTTCTTAACTGTTAAGCGAACTTCCGTTCCTTTTGGTCCTTTAATTTTTTTAACTACATCATCAATTTTCATCCCTACTACATCAACAGGATCGTTATCCCCTTGACCAACTTTTAGAAAAATATCTCCTACTTCTAATTCTTTTCCTCTCCAAGCTGGACCACCTGAAATTAATTCAGTGATTTCTGTAAAATCATTTTTCTTTTGAAGACGAGCACCTATCCCGAAGAATTTCCCAGACATGCTAACATCAAAACGCTCTTTGTCTTCAGCAGCAAAATAAGAAGTATGTGGATCAAATCGTTCTGCGATAGTATTTACAAAAATCGAAAACCACTCTTCTCTTTTCATGTCATCAATTAAACTAAAAAATTCGTTCATTGATTTTAATGAACTTTCTCGAGTTTCTTTCTCAATTTGTTCAAATGTTTTTGGAGTTTTATCTATCGGCTTTTCCGTTTTCTTCGCGCTTAAAGAATCCTTTTTCTCTTTAACAACTCCATTTTTTATGTCTTCCTCCAATTTCAATCGGTCTGTTAATGAAGATAATACAGATAATTTTAGTTGCTTTCTCCATTTCTCTTTTAGTTCAGAAACAGAATTTGCGAAAGGTAATTTTTCAAAATCGGAATTAAATTCTTCATCTACTTTATAGTCAAAAGGTTGACCTAAAATTGATTTATAGTAGGATTTACTTTCCTCAATACGTTGTTTCAAACGAGTATGAGTCAAATCAAAAAAAGTTAAATCTTTATTTTTTATTTGATCATCTAAATCGGTTTCATACTCAGAAAATTCATCAATATCAGATTGTAAAAAGAATCTTTTTGTAGGGTCAAGTGTTTTAATGTACTCTTTAAATAAACTTTTAGAAAAATTATCATCAATATCAGCTGGACTATAGTGCCCTTTTTCAATAACAAATGTTAATAATTCCAATAATAATTTATCTTTTTCAGGATCTCCTTTTTGCTTTGGGATAAAACTCCAAAGCGCTAAAGAAGCTACTAAAACCAGTGCTAATATCTTATAATTC
>Ga0247722_10001317_pt1 | contig 13866 bp, 14 predicted proteins | sample MSEWelMarce3H_FC_FD_189094 | JGI IMG/M metagenome (GOLD analysis project Ga0247722, IMG submission 189094) | Subsurface sediment microbial communities from gas well in West Virginia, United States - MSEEL Well Study Marcellus 3H_FC | ecosystem: Environmental > Terrestrial > Deep subsurface >... | reverse complement strand
TGCCTGGTCCTTTTGTTCCACCAAATATAACTGTGTGTGCCATTTTTATATCCTGCTATTTAAATAAAATAACTTCACCTTTTCTTTAAGATCTGATAAGTATTTAATTCCCTCAAGCTTTGCATCCTCTGGTGGTGAAAAGGAAGCTAACTGAGATTCATCAGAAATAAAAGGGCCATTTGTAACTTCGTGCAATATTAAGCATTCTGTACGTAAAACTAAAGTGTGGAATAAGTGCTCAGTCATCTTAAAGTAAGAGTTTTTTTCTCTACCTGGCTCAGCTAGCTCGGTAACAGCAACTATATTGCCAGAATCATCAAACATGACTACATCGACCTCACCTTCAATTACATAAAAAGATTCGGTCTTAGTTAGATGCTTATGAGGACGAATATAGCTTTTAGAAGTTATGCCAATAAACATTTCATGTATTAAGTCACTCGGCCCTGAATGAGTACAAATTCTTGAGCGCTGACGATTACTAGTCTTTGCAGCATCTTTTAAAAAACTAATTTCTTTTTCGCCAATCGTAATAACAGCATCTTGCGCATAAAAAACTTCGTCATTAATTTTCAGTAAATTCATCGCACTTAGTATTCATATAAAGTTCAATTTACTGAGTCTAAAGATTGATTTAAACTCGCCGCCACTTTCAAGGTATAGCGTATTTTTACTAATAACTTTAGCCTCGCTTTCTGGGTTTAAAGAAAGTAGGCATAAATCTACTTTTTCGCTGATGAGAATCGATGAGGGTTTAATGGCAACCATGGAGCCTGGCATATGTAAGCCGGACTTATTTTGATTATCGTCAATTACCGCATAAATAAATCGACTCGTTTCAAGAAGATTTAAAAATTTTGCGGCTAAATGTCCAGCACCAAATAGTGCCACCTTCTTTCCGGCGTCACTATATTCCTTAAGCATTACAGATAATTTGAGCTTAACTTCATCAAACTGCTCTGCATATCTCCTTCCGATGTCCAGTAAACCTCGCACGTAATCACGTTCTATCGAAGATTTATTTGGAAACGTCCGAATAATAACCACAAGAGAATCTTCAAGCGGATAGCTATAGTTTTCTACCGCAACCACCTCTAGTCCCACATTTTGAAATAAGCTAATGATAGTATTTTTTGTATGGTAAGTAATATGCTCTTCCCAAATAAAGCTATAGTCACATGCCTCTATAAACTTAGTACTCTCAGGCATTTCAAAGACCATATATCCGCCTGGTTTAACTTGGTGCGTAAGACTTTGAATAAATTTTCTTGGATTGTGTGCATGTTCTAATACGTGCCTAACCAACAATAGGTCTGGCTTGTTTTCATATAGAGTAAGGCTATCCAAACTAGTTGTGCTTACAAACTCTTGAATTGTTTCTAATCCAGCCAGGGGGTTTTTGATTTTTAGATCTTCACTGAGACTAAGGCGGTAATTTTTTTCGTAACCTCTTTTTTTAAATCTCTCAAGGGTTGTATCATCTTTGTAGGTTAATCCCAAAATTGAAGAATTTTTTTTCAGACCTGTAAGGCTAATAAGATCATCTACCATCCTATCAAGGTGGCTCTCGGGCTCGTTATAAACGATCCAGTCGTACCTCGATAAAACACTCTGTGCTGGCATGGGATTAACTAGCTGAATCAAGCCACAATTTTGACATTGGCCCAAAATAAGCGGATGCTTATCGGAATCTTCTATAGCACCCCCAACAAAGCGATTACTAGGCGGTTGATTGCCAAAATTTAGTAATACATCAACACTTGGGTTTTGGCATGATAGGCAATGATGTTTGCTCATAAATTAAGTCTTACCAATGCTCGTCCACTCAACTCACCACTTTTCATATCATCTATAGCCTCGTTAATTTTATCCAAAGAATATATGTGCGAAATAATTTCTTTTAACTTCATTCCGCCTGACCGATAAAGGTTCATATATCTTGGAATATCTGTATTTGGAACCGCCTCGCCTCCATGAGAACCACTAATACGCTTACCAAAATGCAAAGGCAAAGAATAGATAGTTGTGTTATTTTCTTTGCGAGGTACGCCTACCAGAACTACCCTTCCCTGTGGTTTCGTAATGCGATACCCCAATTCGATCATTTTCGGATTACCTGTATTATCAATAAAGCAATCTAGCCCCTGCTTCTGAGTGATCTCCTGAATTGCCTCTTCGGCATCCACCTTGTTTGCGTTAATTAAATGTGTTGCACCCATTTCTTTTGCAAGGACCAAACGGCCTTCGTACAGGTCAACCGCAATAATTGGGTACGCAGAAACCAAGGATGCTGCTTGTACTATATTAAGACCTACACCGCCCGCGCCAAAAACAACAACCGACTCCCCGATGCGCATCTGTGCATTATTTTCCACAACGCCAAAACCCGTAGTTACCGCGCATCCAAAAAGTGCCGCCACCTCTAAATCGCTATCTTCGGGAATGGCTGTGACACGATTTTCTGAAACAATAGCGTATTCGTTAAAGGTCGCAATCCAGCCCGCGTTTAACTTTTTACCATTCCACTGATAAATAGGGGGTGCGCCTTCAATCCCCAACCCCTTACGCCAATGCAACACAACCAAATCATCTGGCTTCACATATTTGACACCCGGACCAATGGCAATGACTGTGCCTGAAGCCTCGTGGCCCAGCAAATGAGGCAAGTAAGCATCAGGTCCTTTTGCTCCATCAATTTCCCCTAACTGGGATCCACAGATACCGCTGTAATGAATTTTGACCAAAACTTGCCCAATATCTAGGGCGCTAGGTAACTCAATTTGATCTATGACTAATGGCTTACACTGCTCAACTAATATGGCAGCTTTCATTTTCTTTGGAATTGTCATAGATCGTTACTCAAAGTAGATAAATGAATGATCGCCCGTATAACCCGTTTTCTTAAACCACCAATCCCACTCTTCTGGTGTATTAAATGCTTCACAGGTAACCTGCCAGTAAAGTAAGTTCGCTTTTTCTACCTCATTACGATAAGACTCTACGCAAATGTATTTATTATTTTTTCCAACGCGTTCAATTTCACGCAGCGCTTTATCTAAGTCATAACAATGCAAATTATGCAAAGTAGTAATTGAGTAAACAAAATCAAATGAGCAATCCTCGAAAGGCAGCTTTATAGCATTACCCACTTGAAGACAATCCTTGATTTCCTCTTTTGAATTTTCGATTGCATATTCAGAAATATCAAGGCCGCAAACTTCCACTCCAGGCACTACTTTTGTAAAATCAAATAATAAGAAACCTTTTCCGCAGCCAACGTCTAAAATTTTATCGCCCGGCTTAATTCCATAATGCTCTGCCATTGCTCGAGCAACCTTTTCCCATCTGCCTTCCATATATCGATAGCCGCCATAGCAAATTTTGCGATCACCATCCCAGTAATCAAACCCCCATTGTTTTGCTAATTCAGCTGCTTTTGGTTTTGGAAAATCGACATCATTCACGCGCGCCAAATAATCTCGTTGAGTACTTTTATGAATTGCTGACAATAAATCAATGTAGGCCATAGTTTTTAGTCCTCTTATTATCAATCTTGCAAATGGGTTTCAAAGTAATATTTTGCCTTATTTAGCTGCTGGTTCAATATACCTGTTGAGCTTGCCCCCGAGTGGCTTCTTCTTTGGAGATCCACATTATGAAAAACATTGAGCATTATGCAGCACCACTTCACTCGGTGTAAGGGCAACAGTATATTAACTTGTTCCATCAAGCTAGGATCATTAGTTTCCTTTGCTATTTTGGTTAAAAATTGTGTGGCCTGACTACTGGAGATGGGGAGCTCAGGCTGACAAATAAAATCGCAAGTTAACTTGGCCATGCTATCCCATCCTGCATACTCAAAATCAATAAAACTTAGAGTCCCGTGATATTCAAGCGTATTGTGAAACCCAAAATCAGATGGAGACAGTGTGACCTCTTGGATTAATGAACTTTTACGTGCGGCATATATATTAGCGCATATTCTTAACCATGTTGGTTGCAGCACATTTTTTATCCACCCAAAAAAATCGACAAATTCTTCACCATGAGATTCAATACGATTGAACTGCTCAAGTCTTGAATTTACCAAGGTAACATGCTGCTCGATGTCGAAGCAAGCATCCGCAGCATTTTTAAGTTTCTTAGAGTTTGGATGATCCCTTAAGCTATGGAGTAGGAGAATGAATTGTATTGCTTGATCAATATGAAAATCTGTAATGATGGAAGGCTTCGTGCCATGTAAAAATGAATACAAGGCAAGTTGCTTGCTGTCATCAATTGCGATTGGTTTAGCTACCGCCTGGCAGCCCATTAGATTGAGAAAATTTAAGAACCGGGACTCAGTATCCAGACGATTTCTTTTGTCTGATTCATGTTTGAAATAATGCTTTAATACCCACTCCTTTCGATTACTGGAAACCTTAAATACTGCACTATTCCTGCCCGCGCGAATGGGAACTAACTCAAAGGGCTTTGGAACTCCATTTCCAATACAAAAAGCCTCTAAGGCCTGATCCATACTCAAAAATCTAAGCCCAAGATGGCGGGTAATTTATTCCAGGATTGCATAACTAACCAATCAGCATTTGAAGTCGAATGCCCCTCAGGAGAAAAATGAATCTTAATAATTGTGTCGGGCAGCATTTCTAAAATTTCAGGTAAATCATCTACATAATGTGTACATCCAACAGCTACGATCCGATCGCATTTTGCCTGTTTTGTTAATTCAAAAAAGGTTCGCTCATGAGAAATGTTTGGGCCTGGGTACGCGTGCATCTCATGCTGACTCAACCAAGTGCGCGCTGCAGCATGCAAGTCCCACTGTTTACCCATAAAAGGTGTTTTAGTTTTATGACTCACAATAGTTAGGGGAACATTTAGGCCTGCAATAGACCGAAGTGTTTGCTTCATACCGGGGTAAGGCGCTGCTTCCAGTATTCGGCCTCCATACACTTCGCCTTGTAACTTTGTCCACTCATTCTCTCTATCTGCAGATCTCAAATAATCACGCACCGCATTTTTATTTGAGTCTGTTTCTTGGGGAATCAAGCCTTGCTCTAATGCCACTTTTCTAAAAAGAATATCGTAACTAATCAGAGTGTTATCAAAATCAAGGCCAATATGCATATTCAACACAGTCGCACTAATATCTTCTGTGTAATATTTTCAGAAGTTAGGCCTGTAAGCTTTCGTGCTTGCTTTTGCCCACCACAAGCAAATAGAAAGCGGTCCGGACCACCGAAACGCATAAGCTTACTAAGGTCTACACCTTCATCGCTACCCCACTCAAGAATGGCGCTACTGGCACCGCCAATTAAGGCATGCTCCTCAAGAACTACCACTAATTTTTTATTGGCAAACAGATTGGAAAGTAACAATTGATCCAGCGGCTTTACTGTATGCAAGCTAATTACCTGAGCTGAAATACCACTTCCTAGAAGTAAATCGGCAGTTGCTACAGCTTCAGGCAGCATATTACCCACACTCACTAGTGCAATATCATTCCCCTCCCGAATTGAAATTCCCTTGCCAATTTCAAAATGAGGCTCAGACTGATGTACGGTAGGCTCCCCTTTTTTTCCAATACGAATATAGGTCGGCGCACCTAACCTCAAAGCATCAGCAACGGCCAACCTTACCTCAACCGGATCAGCCGGACAAATCACGTGCATGTTAGGCAAAGTTCTAATCAATGCTATATCTTCCATGGAGTGGTGAGTTGCGCCCAATCCTGCATAAGATAGGCCGGCCCCAGTTCCAACAATAATGACTGGCAAATTCGGATAACAAACGTCAAGGCGAATTTGCTCCAAGCAGCGCACAGTATTAAAAGGCGTAATCGTATATGTTATTGGACGCATACCTGACGCAGCAAGGCCTGCTGCAACACCAGTCATATTTGCTTCAGCTACACCGCAATTTAAAAATCGATTAGGATGTTTTTCTTTCATCCCATCGAAAAGGCGATTACCAATATCACCAGCAAGCATAACTAACTCTGGATATACATCGCTCAATTCTGTAACTGCTTTTGCAAAAGCATTTCTCACAGCACACCCAACTCTTTCTTGGCTAAAACTACCTCTTCTGGCGTTGGAATTCGGTAATGCCAATTATTATCATCCTCCATGAAGGAGACACCCTTACCTTTAACACTATGTGCAATGATCATGGTCGGCTTAGATTTTCCCGCGTATGGCGAACTAATTGCTTGTAGAATTTGTGTGTGGTCATGTCCATCAATTTCATGCACAATCCAACCAAAACTTCTAAATTTTTCGGCAAGCGGCTCGAGAGCTAAAACTTCTTTGCTACGGCCAGTTGCTTGCCATTTATTAAAATCCACGAAAGCAAATAAACTTTCTAACTTATTGGCTGCGGCGAATAAGCATGCCTCCCAAACTGATCCCTCGTTGCATTCACCATCACTCATTAAGACAAATGTTCGATATGTCTGTTTTTTAATCTGGCCAGCTAAAGCAATTCCACATCCAATTGGAAGGCCATGACCCAGCGATCCAGTTGCAGCCTCAACGCCAGGTAGTTTGGGAGAGGGGTGCTCCTCCAAAAGGGATCCCTCTCTACCATATGAAGCAATGTCAGATTCGTTAATGAAATTTTTATACTCCAAGGCCGCATAAAGCGCAGTGGCTGCATGCCCCTTACTTAAAATAAAGCGATCTCTGTCACTCCATTTTGGGCTTTTAGGATCAACCTGCAGAACTGAATCATATAAAACAGCAACAATATCAATACAAGAAAGCGCAGATGCCAAATGAGCGGCCTTAGCCTGATGCGACATTTCAATCGCCCTTGCACGAAATCGTGCCGCCAATTGAATAGAGTTACTCATAAGCATTAAGCCTGTAAATTTAAGTGGTTCATCCACTTTACGGTATAGCATTGGTCGTTGTCTACCAATTCACCCGATTGATATTTGCTAATCACTTCATCGATGGCATCTGATACAGAGTACTGGGGAACAAATCCTGTTGCAAGCAACTTATCGGAGTTTTGGCGATATGATCTTGGGTCATTCGACTCAGTGACCTTAATTTCAGCGCCTACTTTATCAGCTACTTTTTGTGCAATATCTAAAATTGTGATGTTTTCAAAACCAGCATTGTACGCACCAGATGGTAGCTGTGGGTTTGCTAATATATGCCTATAAACATTGACCATATCTTGAATATGAATGTTAGGTCTAGTTTGCATACCACCAAAGACAGTCATCACTTTATTTTTTAAGGCTTGCATAGTTAGCATATTGACGCTCACATCAAGACGCATACGCGGAGAGTAGCCACAAACAGTTGCCGGACGGATGTTATAAACATTCATTTGATTGGCATAACTCAGCAAGACTCGCTCTGCCACCATCTTTGTTTTGTTGTATACGGAAATGGGCACCAAAGTTAGATCTTCAGTAACCTGAGGCTCATCTTTAATTCCGTAGACACTACCGGAACTTGCAAATACAAATTGCTTAACCCCCTGCCTTACAGCCCGATCAGCCAATTGCTGGGCAGCTAACACATTTACTTCCCATGATAAGGTCGGATTGAGCTCAACACCAGGATCATTAGCAATATTCGCCAAATGCAGTACAGCCTCAACGCCTTCCAGAGGAATAGAATCCGTATTGCGGACATCTTCTTGCAAGGCCTCTAAATTAGGATGTGGCTTCAAATGATTGCCAAACCATTGTGTGTCAATCACGCACACCTCATGGCCATCCTCAAGTAATTTATTTGTCAGCACAGTACCGACATAGCCACAACCACCGGTCACTAAAATTTTCATGGATTTTCTCTTTAGGGTTTGTGTACGTAATCAGCGTTTTGTGTTTTAAGAATATCTAAATTTTTGTCAATCCAAGAAAGTGTGTCCTGAAGACCTGCATCGAGACCAATTTTATCCGTCCAACCGAGCTCATCACGAAGTTTATTGCTTTCCAATAAATACGCCTGATCTTTCCCCAATCGATCCCCGGTAACTTCAGCCAAATCTGAAAATTGAACGTTAGTCAGGCTCGCAATCTTTTCAACTAAGTCTCTAATAGAAAGATAATCGCGCGTAGAAATATGGTAAGTTTCCCCCACCCTTCCAGATAGCGCAATCTTATAGGTTGCATCTGATACATCACGCATGTGAATAAAAGAGCGAATAGACTTTCCACCACCATCTAGTTGCATTTTTTTACCAAGACGTGCGTAAAGCATGGCTCTAGGAATAATTCTGTACAGCTGTTGTCCTGGGCCATAAACATTTGCCGCTCGAGTGAACACAACCGGGAACTGGTAAGCCTTAAAGAAACTCATTAAATGCAAATCGCAAGCGGCGCGAGAAACTGCGTATGGAGTACTTGGATTAAAATTAAAGTTTTCGCTTATCCAGCCATTGGTACTGCCGTACGCCTCAGGAGTTGTTACATGGACATATTTTTTGATGAAATCCAACTTGCGCAATGCGTCATGTAGCCTTACCTGCCCTACTACATTAGTTTGATACCAATGCTCTGGAGTCTTCCAGCTTTGCGCAACCATACCTTGAGCTGCAAAATTTATGATGTACTCTGGCTTAAATTGCTTCAGTAACCCTAATAATTTATCAAGATCAGTATTAATATCAATTTGGTAAAACTGGTAGTTGGATAAATTTATAGAGTTTGCATAAGGCAAGAAAACGGGGTTTAACTCGCCTGAACGACTCACGCCCATAACCTCCTGCCCATTATCAAGAAGATAATTGATGAACTGCGCGCCAGAAAAAGAATTACTGCCAATAATAAGAAACTTGTTATTCATTATCAGATTTAATTGGATGATTTTCACAAAGCCACTGCATGCAAATATGGCCGATAATTAATTGAAGATCCTCTGCGATTTGCATATCTTGCACTGGAATATGAATTGGATGCTGTGCCAAATTTTTGGCCCGGCCCCCATCAAAACCCAATATCGCAAATGTTACTAAACCTAATGCGTTCCCAACTTCTAAAGCCTTAATAATGTTTGGAGAATTTCCACTTCCAGATAAGACAACCAGAACATCACCGGAACGTCCTTTTACCCGAATCTGCTCTGCAAAAATTTGATCATAGCCAATATCATTTGCAAGACATGTCAATACGGCAGAATTGGCACTCAATGCCTCAACCCTAAGACCCTTGCCAAATTTTATTCCCGCGCCGTAAATAAAATCATTTGCAAGATGAATGGCATTTCCAGCACTTCCTCCATTCCCACAAAAGTATATGGAATTGCCCTGACGCCAAGCTTCAAGCATAGCAATGCCTAGCTGTTCGGCCTTAAGCAATTCCTTACAAGCCAAAGTTTCATTTAAGCGTTTTACGTATGAAGAAATATGACTTTGCATTTATTTAAAGGTGTGGTGAAGTAATTTAAAACTTATTGAAATGGGTTTAAAAAATTTGGCTCATATAGATTTTCGCCTTATTTTTAGCAATTCATCTACAAAGCAATCTGAGAGTGTCTCAATTATATAATATTTAACCCATAATAAATATTCACTAAATTGCACTGCAATAATTTTTTAAATAGTCTTATTAGGATTTGATAAGGAAAGAATTTTTCCTTACGAAATAGAGGCCATTCGGTTCTCAGCCAGTGGGATCGCTATATCGGCATACTTCGCGCATTAGATCATCAACTAAGGGACTCTGTTGATAGTCCCCTACGTTTCCAATTGCCTTGCTCCAATACCCCTCCGTCTTCCACCTTGGTGAGTCGCAGTAGATCTCAATCGTGGGCTTACCCAATACTGCTGCTAAATGGGTCAATCCAGTGTCCACGCCAATGGTCAGTGCGGCATGCGCCACCAGGCGATAGGCTTCCTCAATCGAGAATGCCCTTGGCACAATCGCCCCAGGAACTTGGCTTGCCATAAGAGCGCTCATTTTCATTTCTTCTGGGCTGCCCCAGGGGAAAAGGACTTGATAGCCTTGATTCGATAAAGCTTTACCTAATTCCACCCAATGTTCAGTCGGCCAGCGCTTTGCTGCCCTTGCTGTTGAATGGAAGCACACCACATAAGGAACTGGTGAGCCGTTGGGTTGCTTTCGTAAACCTTCGAATGCAAGTGGGGCTAACTGCTCTACAAAATCGCTTGGGTAAAACAGCGGCGGCTCCTCATTGCGATTAAGCAGTGGCCAATCAAAAGCAGAGCACATCACCCAACGCGAGCGATCAATCGCATGGCACCTCAAGGGCACATGTACTGATTGGTTATAAAACATTCTGGCTAGTGGCTCATAGCCCGAATGCTCGGTAGCATTGCCTAAGCCACTGACGATTGCCTGATCTGATTTATTGGCGAGGGCACACGCTAAAGCAGACTTTAAAAGGCCTTGGGTCTCGATCACAACGTCGTAAGTGGTGGCTTGCAATAATTTACGCATGGCAAAAAATTCACGCCAGGTCTTAATAGAGAAGAGATTCTTTCGCCAGCGCCGAAACGCCACTGGAATAATGCGATCAATGCCTCTGAATTTTTCTGTTGTTTTGAGGGGCTCCAGCAAATGCACATAACCCTCTTCCACAATCCAATCGATTTGAGCATTAGGCAAGCGCTTACGCAAATCCCAAACAATGGGCAAGTTATGCAGCACATCCCCAAGCGAGGAGAGTTTGACCAAGAGAATCTTGGGCGCTTGACCTGCTGAAGTTAATGTAGGCAATGGGTTTGGCTGCTGACTCGACATGGGACCATTATCGTATTGTTTGCATTCACCCTACTCTGGTTTTACTGCTTAAGGCTGTCTGTTTAGAACTTCGGGGCTGCGTCCCATGACAGGCCGGCAGCATCTTTGGCATTGAGCAAGGCTTGCTTACCCAGCGGAATAGGCCAATCTACCTTTACCGTTGGATCGCACCAAGATAAGCAGACTTCACTGCTGGGATCGTAATAGTCGGTGGTTTTATACAAGAACTCAGCCGTTTCAGAGAGAACCAAGAAGCCATGGGCAAAGCCCGGGGGTACCCACAGCTGTTTGTGGTTTTCACTGCTCAGTTCTATACCCACCCATTTACCAAAAGTGCCGGAGTCTTTTCTTAGGTCGACCGCTACATCGAATACAGCGCCTGCAGTCACCCTGACTAACTTACCTTGGGTATGCTTAAGCTGATAGTGCAAACCCCGCAGAGTCCACTGCCTAGAAAAAGAATGGTTATCTTGAAAAAACTGGGTGTTTAGATTAGTTGCTTTTGCAAAGTCATTTGCATTAAACGATTCGGTAAACCAACCGCGGTTATCACCAAAAACCTTAGACTCAATGACCAAGATATCCGGAATGGCGGTGGGCGTTACTTGTAACTTAGAGTCAGCCATTACTTACCTCTTGGCCGATAAGGAAATTGGCTGAGGGCTATTGCCCAACTCCAGCAGGATTCGGTTGAGGTATTGGCCGTAACTATTTTTCTTGAGCTGATCAGCCACTTTTTGCACCGTCTCCGCACTAATCCAACCTTGGCGGTAAGCAATCTCTTCTGGGCAGGCAACCATCAGGCCTTGGCGCTTTTGCAATGTCGCAATAAAGCCAGCCGCATCGAGTAAAGAGTCGTGCGTACCCGTATCCAGCCAGGCAAAGCCACGGCCCATAATTTCAACGCTGAGCTCGTTCTTTTCCAGATAGGCGCGATTAACGTCAGTGATCTCTAACTCACCCCTGCTGCTAGGCTTAATCGAGGCAGCAATATCGCACACCTGATTGTCGTAAAAATAGAGGCCCGTTACGGCGTAGTTGCTGGGGGGCTTAAGGGGTTTTTCTTCGATTGAGAGGGCTTTGTAGTCTTTATCAAATTCCACCACACCGTAACGCTCCGGATCGGTCACGTGATACGCAAATACCGTAGCACCCTCGGTTCGATCGTTGGCGCTATTCAGTTGCTCTACTAACTCATGCCCATAAAAAATATTGTCACCCAGCACCAATGCGCTGGGCGAGTTGCCCACAAAGTCCTTACCCAAGGTAAATGCTTGCGCCAAACCATCGGGTGAAGGCTGCACGCAATACTGAATGTTTAAACCCCACTGCGAACCATCCCCAAGTAAGTCAGTAAAACGAGGGGTATCGTGCGGCGTCGAAATAAGCAAAATATCCCGAATGCCAGCGAGCATCAAAGTTGTTAAGGGGTAATACACCATTGGCTTGTCGTAGACCGGCATGAGCTGTTTTGAGACAGCTTGCGTCACCGGATACAAACGGGTACCAGAGCCCCCCGCCAGAATGATGCCTTTCCGATTAACCTGATGTGATGCCATACCGACTACGCCTTTATAAAAATCAATCGCATTAGATGAGTTTACTGCGAACCAGCTGGTGTACATAAGCCTTTACTAGGCCATCCCAAGGCTCTAGCAATTGAGCCCGCTGATTGATATCTGTATCGCCTTTCCATAAGGCCTGCAAGCGATTGCTTGCCATACGCGAGTTCATGGGTCTTGGGGCGGGTAAGGGGTATTCCACTGCCAAAATGGGTTTAATAGCCCCTGGCTTTACTTTTAAAGAGGCTCCTGCCTCGCCAGCAGTCTGAACCGCCAAAGTCGCTAAACCGTGCCACGTGGTCTCACCACTCGGCACGGCGTGGTAAATCCCCGAAGGAAATCGCTTTATTTGCCCGCCCTCAGTTAGAGCCAAATCCAAGCTCACCTGCGCTAACCATTCAGCACTAGTTGGCACGCCATGCTGGTCTGAAATGATGTTGAGTGATTCACGCTCTTTGGCTAAACGCAAAATGGTGCGAATGAAATTACCCCCATCGCCATAGACCCAGCTGGTTCTGAAAATGGCGTATTGCGCCTCACGTTGCTCTTGCAATTGCGCCGGAAGATTAGCAAAAGCATCTTCAATTGCTTTCTCACCCGCCGCCTTGCTTTTGCCATAAATGCACAGCGGATTACGCGGATCATCCTCAGTATAAAAACCGACTTTGCTTCCATCAAAAACATAGTCTGTTGAGTAATGCAGCAATGTAGCATTGTGCACAACTACATACTGCGCCATGATTTCTGGGGCTTTCGCATTAATTGCAAATGCTAAGTCGATTTCCGTTTCGGCTTTATCAACGGCGGTGTAGGCTGCAGCATTAATGATGAGCTCTGGCTTGATCTGACTGAGGAGGGCTGTAATCGCGTTGGCATCGGCCAGATCGCATTCTGCTCGGCCCACATAATGAATTTGATGCTGCTCTTCTGTCCTATGGGCAAAGATGGTCTTGAACGCTTTACCCAGCTGACCATCTTTACCAAAAATGAGGATGTTCATTTATGCTCTTGAGCCGTCTTGTTGTGGTGTTGGGTATGCAATTCAGTGGGCGCCATATTGAATGCGAATTTAGCGGTATTGCTTTTGCAACCAATCGCGATACGAGCCGCTGACAACACCTTCAATCCACTCGGGATTATCCAAGTACCATTGCACGGTTTTTTTAATACCGCTATCAAAGGTCTCTTTGGGTTTCCAGCCAAGCTCACGCTTTACTTTGCTCGCATCGATTGCGTAGCGGCGATCGTGGCCGGGCCTGTCTTTTACAAAGCTGATTTGCTCTGCATAGGATTTGCCATCCGCTCTGGGTTTCAGCACATCCAAGATGCTGCAGATGGTCTTCACGACATCAATATTAGCTTTCTCATTCCAGCCGCCAATGTTGTAGGTCTCGCCCAGATTACCCTTGGCAAGCACTTCTTGGATTGCGGAGCAATGGTCCCCAACGTAGAGCCAATCGCGTATTTGCTGCCCATCGCCATAAATGGGCAGGGGCTTGCCGTTTAAGGCATTGAGGATCACCAGTGGAATGAGTTTTTCCGGAAAATGGTAAGGGCCATAGTTATTGGAGCAATTGGTCG
>Ga0247722_10001316_pt1 | contig 13869 bp, 13 predicted proteins | sample MSEWelMarce3H_FC_FD_189094 | JGI IMG/M metagenome (GOLD analysis project Ga0247722, IMG submission 189094) | Subsurface sediment microbial communities from gas well in West Virginia, United States - MSEEL Well Study Marcellus 3H_FC | ecosystem: Environmental > Terrestrial > Deep subsurface >... | reverse complement strand
TTTGTCACCCACGGCCACGGCGTAATCAGGGTTGAATTGGGTGGCGCCTGCGCGGGCAAATGCGCCGGTAAATAGGTTGGCACCAAATACATCGCTTTTTAAATTAGCGCTGTAGTCATAGCGTTGTGGTGGCTCTGCTAAGGGCTGCTCGTCGGCGGCGGGCTTAGCTAGTTTGGCGAGTTGTTGTTCTTGCTTGGCTTGTTTTTGAGCGGCACTGATTTCAAACGGGCTGGTGGCAGCAGCGGCTGTGCTGCAAAGCAGGGCCAGCATGCTGCTGATGAGGATAGAGGCGATTTTCATGGGGTCAGTCCTTATGGTCGCGAATAATGGCGGCCAGCAGCTGGGCCACACCGGCCATGAGCATGATGACGAGCATAAATACCAGCGTGTTGTAATAGCGGCGTGGTTCTAGTGGGTATTCGGGTTGGCTTGGGGCTTGAATAACCGATACTTTTTTGATCATGCGGGTGGCTTCGATATGGCCTTTTTCCAGCGCCACCAGTGCTACTTTGTAAACGTCTTGGGCAAAGGCCGCCTGCATTTCTAGGCGCTGAAACTCTTCTACGGTGCGGTTTAGTGGCTTACCTGTGGGCGAGGTTAGCTTGGCCTGCTCTTGGGCAAGCTGCTTATTGATGGCTTCTATTTGCTGATTCAGCTGAATAATGCTGCTGTGATCCTGGACTAAATAAGATTGCAGGGCGCTACGCTGGGTTTCTAGCTCGGTGCGTTGTGCTTCTAGCTTGGCAACAATACCGACGATGTTTTCTGCTGCGGCTTGTGGGGAGACAAGGCCTTGTTTGTTTTGGTAGCTTAATACCGCTTGGCGCGCTTTGATGGAGCGCTCGTTCATGGTGATCACTTGTTTTTCTAGGAATTCGACCTGCGTTTTACCTAGGCTATGCGCTATTTCATTCATAAATAGCTCACCTTCTTGCACCAGCAAGGCGGTGATGGCTTGGGCCATTTTTGCGTTGTAGCCTTGGGCTTTAATAATCAGCACGCCGGTGTAGTCGTCAAACTCCACGCTTACACGGGATAGGTAATAGCTATAAAAGTGTTCGATAGAGTTATCCACAGACCACATGCGGGATAGCAGATCGTGATGGCTATCGCTGTAATGGGCGCGCAAATTTAAGCGGGTATCCAGCTTTTTAAGCATGTCGATAGACAGCAGATGATCGCGTAGCAGCAGCTGATCGGCGCGATTGCCGCCAGATCCACCCAACAGGCTAGAGAAATCCATCCCTTGGCCACCGGCCACGTCAGTGCGTTGAATAATCACATGCGCGGTAGATACATAGCGGTCTGATGCAAGCGCCAGCCAGTAAAAGGCCGATAGCGCAAAGGCAACTAGGGCGATGCTAAAAATCAGGTTGCGCTTGAGTGGCGGCGACCATTTTCTGCGGTTTCTGGCCCATGTTTTGGCAACACGGCCATTTCTAAATTTTCTAATCATTTCTTTAATGTGTCTTTATATGCTTTTAGCGCGTCGTCGATCTGGTCGAACCAGTGCGCCTTGCCGTCGTGTATCCAAATGCCTGCGGAGCAAAATTGCTTTAGCGTGGCCTCGCCATGCGCCACCATAATCAGCCCCGCTTTATCGGCTAGATTTTTAAAGGCGGCAGCGGCTTTGTTGCGGAATGCGGCATCGCCCACTGAGGTCACTTCGTCCGAGATATAAACGTCGAAATCAAAAGCCAAAGACATGGCAAATTGCAGCCTTGCCTTCATGCCGGATGAATAGCTTTTAACCGGGTGATCAAAAGCGTCGCCAATCTCGGCAAAATCTTGAATAAAGGCCAGCCGATCAGGAATATCGTCTTCGTGGCCATGTATGCGGCAAACAAATTTGGAGTTTTGTCGGCCCGTTAAGGATCCTTGCAAGCCGCCGCCAAAGCCCATAGGCCAAGACACTTTGCACTGGCGCTCTACGCTGCCTTTATTGGGGTGATCCACTCCCGCAACAATCTGCAATAGGGTGGATTTGCCCGCGCCATTGGCACCGATCAGCCCGACATTCAGCTTGGGTGGAATCGTAAAATTAACGCCTTGCAGCACCCAGCGGCCGGGGCCGTGATCGGTGAGGTAACGCTTATGCACATCTTTAGCAATAATCATTTAGTGGTCAGCCTTTGGGCAAAGCGGCGATGTAAAGCCAAGCCTAAAAAGATGCTGACAAGGGCAAAGCTATAGATATAAGCAATGCTCAGCTCGGGTACGGCATGGTAATTGCCTGCAAAACCAAGCCGAGCGGCCTCTAATCCATGCGCTACAGGGTTGAGCAACAGCCAGTCACGGTAGGGCTGCGGTACGGTGGCAATGGGGAACATCACGCCGGAAATCATATACAGCGGCATCATGATTAAATTGATGACCCTGCCCAGCTCTGGGACTAGCTCGCTAAAAATAGAAGCCACCAAACCAAAGCCCATGCCAACCAGCCATAGCCCAAAAAAAGCCTCGAGCACGGCTAGAGGGTTGCTAGGGGTAATGGGGTGATTAAATAGCGCGGCGCACATTAGCAAGATGCTGCTGATGATAATCATCAAAAAGCCTTCTAGTGCGCCGCGCACCAGCACGGTATCGACTGGTTTTACTTGCCGATAAGCAAATAGTGCCTGGTTGGCATTGATTGCATTTTTGACCTGTGTGCCGGTGCGGTTAAACATAAAGTAGGCAAGCATGCCAACCATAATCCAGATGGTGGTATCGATGCCGCCGATATTGCTTACGCGAATGCCGGTAAAAATAAAAACCAGATAGGCCACATGAAACATTGGCTCGGCCAGCAGCCAAAACCAAGTGGCGCGGCCGGAGAACAGTCGGCCGACGGCTTCGCGTAGAAAGAGTGCTTTCCATACGGCTAGCGTAATGGCGGATGGACTACGCGCCATCTTAGTTGCCGTTCTTTGCTGAAAAGTAAAACAGCGCATTGAGCGCTGTATCGATAGGTAAAAACACGAGTTTGACCAATACTTAGAGTAGTTTCTTTATTCCACCAAATTATCAAACCAAGAATGGATGCATATTAAAAATGTGATGGGGCTGTAAGGATTAATTCGTCATTGCTTATGACGTTAGACGTAAGATTTTTCTTAATTCATGGCGAAATGTAACGTTTTGTATCGTGTTGCGTCAATGGTATAAATATAGCTTTCTTTGAATTTTATTTACATATTAGAGATTTATTTAAGTCACTGTTTCAGAATGGCATTTTTTGATTTTTTATCTTGGATGGGTTCACTAAATATTTTTTTTATATGCGCTTTTCTGGGGTAATTTAACCTGTTTTTTTGTGCCTAAATATCATTTAGGCAGGCTGTTTTGGCTGGCTGGCTAGCTTAGCTAGGGGGAAGTGTGAAAAAAACGGCGTGTAAAGACGGATTTTTACTAGGGTTTTTATGTATTATTACACGCAGTTTATTTTTGTAATTTTTGGAGGGGCTTGCACAAGCCGATGTGTAGTGGGTTGATGATAGGCTTAATGCAATTTGCCAAAGGCTTGATTCAGGCTGTGAACTTAGGCTGGCTGATTCTGCTGGGGGCCTTGCCTCTGTTATAATCATGGCTACCTTGGCTGAGTCAACACTTGCTGCTATGCATTTGGCGTTCTTGCCACTCCCATGCAGCTTTTGTCATTTTCTAGAAACATAAATGTAATATTATTGAGGTGATACTAATGAGCCGCACTGTGAACTGTGTAAAGCTGGGCCGTGAAGCGGAGGGGATGGATTTCCCGCCATTGCCAGGTGCTTTGGGTAAGAAGGTATTTGAGAATGTGTCTAAAGAAGCATGGCAGGCTTGGATTAAGCACCAAACCATGTTGATTAATGAAAACCGTTTGAGCTTGGCTGATCCGCGTGCGCGGCAGTATTTGCAGCAGCAGTTAGAGAATTATTTCTTTGGCGATGGCGCAGAAATGCCCGCAGGCTTTGTGCCGCAATAATTCTTAAGCACAGGCCACTTAGAGTGGCCTGTGTTGTTTTGCTGTAGGCGGCAGAGTATTTTTATTAGAAAGTGTGTGTAGGGTGGGTGAAGCGCAATCTCATAAATATAGATAGGGTTGGCAAAGGCGGTTTAGGTGACCTGCGTTAATGTATGGCGTGGTTAAAAAACGTGCTTACGCTATAAATGTTTTAATTGGCAGAGTTGGCGTGAAATTCGCGATTGAATTTGAAACTTAAAACTGGCTCGAAACCTTATCCATTCTAGGGTTTTATTTATTCCTGACAGCGTGTAACGCTATACCAAAGCGAAGAAAGATGAGTTACAAACCTACAGACAATCAGTTAATGCTCAATCGTGAAATGGGGTTGTTGGAGTTCAATCGCCGAGTATTGGCTCAGGCGGAGGACGCTAGTAATCCTTTGTTGGAACGTCTGAAGTTTTTGTGCATTGTTTCGTCCAATTTGGATGAGTTTTTTGAAGTGCGGGTAGCGTGGCTTAAAGAAAATATTTGTCATAACCCCACGCGTTTACTGCCAGAAGGCATGACTCCGCAGCAGGCTTTTGAGTTGGTGACGCGGGAAGCGCATGATTTAGTGGATCGCCAATATAGCTTGCTGCTAGAGGTGCTGTTCCCCGCGCTGGCTAAAGAGGGGATTCATTTTTTCCGCCGCAGCGTGTGGAGTGATGAGCAGCGCGAATGGGTGCGTGATTTCTTTTTCCGCGAGTTGATGCCGATTCTGACGCCGATTGGGCTTGATCCTTCGCATCCTTTTCCGCGAGTACTTAACAAATCCCTCAATTTCATTGTTGAGCTAGAAGGCAACGACGCGTTTGGCCGTAGCTCGGGGATTGCCATTGTGCAAGCGCCGCGTATTTTGCCGCGCTTTGTAAAAATGCCGAATGAGATTTCTGGTGTGGAAAACGGCTTTGTTTTCTTATCTTCCATTTTGCATGCGCATGTGGATGAGTTGTTCTCTGGCATGCAGGTGCTGGGTTGTTATCAATTCCGCGTGACGCGCGATTCTGATGTATCGGTGGATGATGATGATCTAAAAGACTTACGTGCAGCGCTAAAAGGCGAGTTGTCGCAACGCTCTTATGGTGATGCTGTGCGTTTAGAGCTGGCGGATAACTGCCCTAAGCATTTACAAGATTTCTTGCGTGATCAGTTTGGTTTAAAAGATGCTGATTTATATCGCGTAAATGGGCCAGTAAATTTAGTGCGCTTGATGCAAGTGCCGGATCAGGTTGATCGATCAGATCTAAAGTTTGAACCGTTTGTACCGGGGATTCCTTCGGAGCTACGCAAGCAGCCAGATATGTTTGCCGCGATTCGCCAAGGCGATATTTTATTGCATCACCCCTACCAAAGTTTTACCCCCGTGATTGATTTGCTGCAGCAGGCAGCAAGGGACCCACAGGTGGTGGCGATTAAGATGACGGTTTATCGTACCGGCACTGAATCAGCCTTGATGGAAGCCTTAAGCGAGGCGGCAGGGCGTGGTAAAGAAGTCACGGCGGTGGTTGAGTTGATGGCGCGCTTTGATGAAGAAGCCAATATTAACTGGGCTGCCAAGCTAGAGCTGGCGGGTGTGCACGTGGTGTATGGCGTATATGGCTATAAAACCCACGCCAAGATGTTGCTGATTGTGCGCCGAGAGGAAGGGCGCTTAAACCGCTATGCCCATGTTGGCACAGGTAATTACCATCCGCGTACCACTAAGCTGTACACCGATTTTGGCTTGATGACGACGAATGAAGAAATCGTCAGCGATGTGAATGATGTGTTTATGCAGCTTACCGGCCTTGGCTTGGCTGGCGATCATCATCAGCTATGGCAAGCGCCGTTTACTTTGCAGCCGAATATTTTAAAGTATATCGATAAAGAAATTGCCCACGCCAAGGAGGGGCGTAAGGCGGTCATTATCGCCAAAATGAATGCGCTTTTAGAGCCAACGGTGATCGATAAGCTGTATCAGGCATCGCAAGCAGGGGTGACGATTCACCTGATCGTGCGCGGGGTGTGTGCACTGCGCCCAGGCATTCCTGGGGTGTCGGACAATATTCGGGTTCGATCGATTATTGGGCGCTTATTAGAGCATCATCGCGTGTTTTATTTTTATAACGATGGTGCTGAAGATGTGTATTTGTCTTCTGCCGACTGGATGGGGCGTAATTTATTCCGCCGCATTGAGATTGCTTTCCCGATCTTAAATCCAAAAGTAAAACGTCGTGTGATTCGTGAAAGCCTACGCCCTTGTTTAGTGGACAACACCCAAGCTTGGGAAATGTTGTCGGATGGCCGCTATCGTCGCAAGACGGCGCGTGGCGGTAAATCACGCTCTTCACAAGCAACTCTATTGGCAGAATTGACGGCTACGCCACGTAGTTAAGTTTAGGGGATAAAAGCGGGTGTTTTCCTAGAGGGAGTGCTTACTTGCTCTAGCAGCCTGTCGGACTTAGCATCAGCCAGCTGCAAAATCACCTGATTGGCCTATATTTCACCAGATTTTTGACCAATAACTCGTTATTGGCGCTGCAAATCCGGCAAAATCTGGTCTCGACCATGCGATTTTTCGCTTCGACCGTCTAAGTCCGACAGGCTGCTAGGCGATTCGCTTTTGATGATTTTGGTTTAATTTGATGTGAATGGCCTGTGATGCTTGTGGGGTAGGCTGCCCCAGTTTATTCCATCGTATAAAGGCGTAGTTTGTGGATTTAATTTTGTGGCGTCATGCCGAAGCAGAAGAGGGCGAAAACGATTTGCTTTGTCCGCTGACGGCTAAAGGACGCAAGCAGGCCGAGAAAATGGCGGCTTGGTTGAATAAACGTTTAAATGGTGCTGCGCTTACGGTGATTTCTAGTGAGGCATTGCGCAGCCAAGAAACCGCGAGGGCATTAAGTAAGCAATTTAAAATCGATGCAAGGCTTAATCCTGGTGCGCGTGCCGCCACTTATTTAGAGGTGAGTAATTGGCCGCGTGAAACGGGTAAGGTACTGGTCTTGGTTGGCCATCAGACTGAGCTTGGGCATGCCGCTGCGGTACTGATGGCAGGTAAAGAATTAGATTGGAATGTGCGCCGTGGTGGCTGTTGGTGGCTACAAAGGCGGGTTAGAGCGGGACAAATTAGTTACTTGCTGCGGGCGGTCATGTCGCCTGATCTTTTGTAAGTATTTTTTTACTATTTTACTTTGGCTAAAGGTGGGGCGAGGGCTTTTACTTGGCTTTAGCGCAGTTTTGGTGAGTTTCTTACTTGTTTTGCGGAGATAAGTAAGGAATTGTTTATCTTTGTGTCTTTTATGTTACGTGCATGGATAATTCGTATCTTGTTTTAAGTCAATTAGCAGGTAATCATTCCAATGTATTGTATTGCCATCACGTAATATGCTATTGCAACTTACTCGGGGGCATTAAAATGCTAATTCATACGCAAGTCCGTAAACCCGTTGTTCCTGTTCGTGATGCTTCAGCGCCACCTAGTTTCTTTGAACGTAATAAAAGTTCTGCGCCCTTTGCGTGGATCGCTTTCTCTGATGAAGCTAAACCGTCTGCTCCACCGAAAAAACAAGCGGTGAAATAAGCAAAACGGCTGCAAGATGCAGCCGTTTTTTGTCTTAGCGCTACAGCAAGCTAGCCTGCGGTAAGGCCAAGGACAAACTGGCACGATAATGCTTGCTAGCGACATCATTTTTATCTAGCGAATCTAATAACTCCGCCAATTCCGCATGGGCAACCGCCGTAGGATGCACAGCAATGCTGGCTTCTAGATACGTTTGTGCTTTACCCCAGAGTGCGCTTGCACGGCAGAGCCTGCCCAAGGTCAGTAGCAGTAAATGATCTTTAGGGTGTTGCTTCAGCCAGAGTTCAGCTTGTTGTAGCTGAGAGATCAAAGCTTCGCCCGTTAAGCCAAGTAAGCCATAGCGCCCCGCTAACGTGCTGGACCATTCATTACGCAGCGTTTCTTCAATCAAGATGCGGGCAAAGGCAGGCTCACCTTGCTGCTTATGGCTGTCGGCTACGGCTTCTACCAGCTGCGGCAGGGTTTTATCGCCGCTTGGCAGCTTATGCCACCAGTCTTGTAATTGCTGGCTGGATAAAGGCTGCTGCTTTAGCTTTAGCAAATAAGCTTGATTGCGGATGCGTCTTGCTTGCTCTGCATCTACGGCTTCGCTTTTGGCTAGCTGCTCTACCAAACGTAAAATAGCGTCTGGGTTTTCTTCACGTAAGCGCAAACGTAGCTCTAATTGCAGAGCGGCAGTGAGCTTGGGTGAGATTTGCCTTGCTGCGGCAAGGGCATTACTCGCATCGCTATAGCGGCGCTCATCCAGATAAAGTTCAGCTGCCATCATGGCTGCAGATAAGTGCTGATTGCCAAAACGCTGTTGAAGTTTTTCTAAGTATTGATCTCGGCGAGCAAAATCACGCATTTGATGCGCAGCTCGCGTGGCCAATAGCGCATTCACGGCGAAGGCATCGTTATTCTCGCTATTATTGAGCGCCTCACCAGCTAGCCGCTCAGCACGTTGATAGCGGCCTTCAAAAAAGGCTAAGCGCGCTTCACGCTCTAGTTGAATGGAGGCATCTCTTTGCTGACGTTCGCGGTATTGCTTAACCCGTTGTGGCAAGCCGCCAAATTCGGCGATTAGCCTTAGCAGTAAATACAGCAGGGTAATGGTTGCCAAGGTCAGCATGGCGAACACATTCAGCGATATTTCAATACGCCAAGGTGGCAAAAACAGGAGTACATAGCCGGTATTCAGCTGGGCAAATAGGGTCAGGCCGACTGCCAGCGCAAATAGGGCGATGATCCAAAATAGGATTCTCATCGGATAGCCTTAGGTGTAGCCGTAAAAGTGAGCGTTAAGCTGATGCGGCAAAGCGTGGTCATTGCTTAGCCCTTTCTGCAATCGTGCGTGCGCTGCGAACGGCGGCCAAACTAGTGCCCAGCTCTGGCAAGGTAATCACTAAATCTTGTGAGTGCAGTTGCTTAAGCGTGGCAATAGAGGTGGCGGTTTGGGGGGATTTTTGATCGAAGTATTGCTCTAAATAACGTAACGCGGCGGCAAGATCGCTGCGGTAACTGGTTTCATCTTTTAGCATCAGCGTGGTGCGGGCGTCTAATAATCTGAGCTTAATGTTTTCGCGCAGGAAAAAGCCCTGCTCTGGGGATAGCAGCATGGCTTCCGGTTTATCCATTCGGCGAATTTTAATCAGCTGCTTAAGCTGGTGCCAGAGATCATCAGAAAAACGCCCAAATGCGGTGATGCTGACTGATTCCTCGGCCTGAGGCGGGGCCTGGCGATAGCTATCAATGGCTAAGGGTAAGTCATCTAGCCCTGAAATCAGGCTATCGATCTTGGCGCTAATGCCAATGGTGTCTACATAAGGTAGTGCTTTTAGCGTATCAATATCGCGAGTAATGCTTTGGCGCAGGCTGATAAGCTCAGGGCGATTGAGCTGAGTGAGTTTTTGATCGATATTGGCCAGTGCCAACAGGGCTCCATTGATATTGCCGCCTAATTGCAATTGCTGGCTGGCAAAACCCAAGATTTGTTCGATTTCTGATAAGGCGCGGTGTGTTTCGTTATGCGTAAGTGCCTCATACATATTATTTAGGGCTTGCTGCTGATTTAGAGATTCAGCTTGCTTGGCTTCAAGCAAAGACAGCTTGCCGACAAATTGCTGCTGTAATTTAGTATTTTCGGCGAGTTGCTGCGTCAGTTGGCTGGCGCTGGTTTTATTATTGGCGAGTTGGCGGCTTACATCCAGCTTGAGCTGCTCCATAGCCTGCTGTTGGTATAGCCATACGCCGCCTGAGGCAATTAAGGCTGCAGTACTAAGCACAATGGCCGTTTGAGGAATAAAACGACGGCTGGGAGTTTGCAGTGCCGCAGAAAGTGATTCTTGAGAAGTATCCTGAGTCATCTTGGTCTGGTTTCCTAGCGGGGATGGGTGAAGTGCTGATGTAGGCCACGTAAAATACCGTTATCCCCCGCATCTGTTAGTTCTATTTGTTTGGCACCTAAAGCGATCAGTGACTCTGCAATGCGCGGATGAGGCACGAAATATATGCGTGATTGTAACGCTTGCAGCGCACCATCTCCAGCGAGCTGAAATAAGTGTTGCGCCGCTTCAGAGCTAGAAATGACGATGCCATCGCAGCCAGCGGCTAATTCGGCATTTAAGCGTGCTAGATCAAAGTGGGGAGGCTGTCTTTGGTAGGCGCTGATCAAGGTGATCTGTGCTCCCTGCTCTTGTAAGGCTTTAGGTAATAACTCACGACCACCATTGCCGCGAAATATGACAATTTTTTTATTTTGTAAGTTTTGCATGGCAGGCTCAAGTAACAAGCCCTCACTATCAAATTGACTGCTTGGGCAGATAATTTGTTCCACACCTAGTTCTTTGGCACGGCGCTCGCTACCTGGGCCAACAACGGCAATCGGTAAATCTTTTGGCCACTGCGGTAATTGTGCAAACACGGCATCTAACGCCGATGGGCTAACAAAGATCGCTAAATCAAATTGCGCTAAGTTAGCTAAAGCCGCCACTAGCGAGGCTGGATCGGCGGCGGGGGCAATTTCCAGTAGTGGCATTGCTACCGCTTCTGCGCCAGCCTCATTGAGTAGTGTGATTAAGCCGACAGCTTGCTGGCTGGGGCGAGTTACCCACAGGCGCAGACCTTCAAGAGTTTGGCTCATAGTCGTGCCCTAGAAATGTAGCGTGGAGAAATAGCCAGCCCTCTAAGCATCAAGTTAGTCAAGGCCACGCAAGATAAATCGCCTGAGGCGGGCTAAGCCGCAGCGGCTAGGTTTTTTAAGATCTCTGTTGCGCCTTCGGTGCAAAGTAATTCAGCAACTTGCAAACCAAGGCCATTGGCGGCGGCGAGTGAGCCGTTGGCTTCGGCATACACAATATCGCTGCCATCTGGGTTAGCAATAAAGGCGCGCAGGCGCAAAAAGCCATCGTCTTCTTCTGCAAAAGCACCCAGTGGAATCTGGCAAGATCCGCCCAAGCGGCGTGATAAGGCGCGCTCTGCCGTGACACAGGCTGCCGTGATGGCATGGTTTAGTGGCGCTAATAGGGTTTTTAAATCTTCTCTATCTTCACGAATCTCAATGCCTAGCGCGCCTTGTCCTGGCGATGGCAGGCTATCAGCAGGGGAAATGGCGCTTTTGATTCGATTACCTAAGCCCAGTCGAATTAAGCCGGATGCGGCCAGAATAATGGCGTCGTATTCACCTGCATCTAATTTGCCTAAACGTGTGCCTACATTGCCACGTAAGGGCTTGATTAATAGGTGAGGGAAACGAGCGCGTAGTTGCGATTCACGGCGCAGGCTAGAGGTGCCAACGATGGCACCAGCAGGAAGCTGATCTAGGGATTGATATTGGTTTGAGACAAAGGCATCGCGGGGGTCTTCACGCTCGCCAATGGCGGCCAGTGCAAAGCCTGCTGGCAAGAGCATGGGCACGTCTTTCATGGAGTGCACGGCCAAATCGGCACGTCCTTCCTCAATCGCGGTTTCTAGCTCTTTAACAAATAAGCCTTTACCGCCGATTTTATTCAAAGTGACGTCTAAAATCCGGTCGCCTTGAGTGGTCATTCCAAGCAACTCAACGGTGAGCTCTGGATAGAGCGCCTCAAGCTTCGCCTTGATATGGTTAGCCTGCCAGAGAGCAAGCGGGCTTTCACGAGTTGCAATAACGAGGCGAGTAGGCAGTATCACTTGCGATTCCTTGAGTTTTTCATACAAGGGCGCATTCTATCATTAGCCGCCTGTGGGCTGTCTGCAGGAGTTCGCCGCTTATTTTTTATGCGGCTCAAAAAAGGACAGTGGTGGTTGCAGCTCGATATCGAGCTCCACTAAATCAATTTCTTCAAAAACCTCTTCGGCGTTATCGGGAACCGTGGCTGCTTCAATGGTTTCTTCTTCAGGAGTAATTAAAGAAAGATCAAGCGGGCTATTCTCTTCTTCCGGCGGGGGAACAAACTCAAGCGGTGGCAAATCTAGCGAGATTATTTGCAAGGGCGCATTGTCTGAGCTGTAAGTATTTTGCTCAGTATTTTCTGCTGGTGCGGTTAAGAAATCCATCAACATGGCGTCCTGTGGTCGCTGCGGCTCAACTTCTACCACCATGTTTTCTGGCTCTGCTAGTTTGGCAGGCAGAGTGATATCTAAAGGCAGCTCAATTTCTATGGGGTGCTCAATGTCTATAGGCGCTGGCGTTTGCGCAAGATTAACCGGCTTTGCCTCTGCTTCAACATGCGGCAGGGCGTTTTCAGGTGGGCTATATAGCGGGTTTTCAGGGTCGAGTCGGTAGCCAATATTACGCACCAAGGCCCAGTCATCCTTATCTCCATTGAGATCATGGAAGCGCCTGGCAAGTTGTGCGTATTCAGTTTTCATGCCCTGTTGGCGTAAAACGCGGAATAGTAGTAACCAAGGTTCTGTTTCGTTTTCATTTTCATTAATGGTGATATACAGCAGCTCAATGGCTTTGTCTGTTTCGCCTTGGGCAACCAATAATTGCGCGCGTTCTAGCGTGGCGCTGCCATCTTCCTCTTGCACTTCAATGCCGCCATAAAACAGCTGGCTGTGCCTAAATATAGAGTGCCCTTCTTGAGTATTCGCTGGGATGGGCTTGATATTGCTGCGGTGTATGCTAGAGATGCTGCTATCAGAGTCTGGCTCCCATGTATTTTGTTTTTGTTTGCGGCGCAGCCAGATCCAACCGCCTGCAACGGCTGCCAAGAGCACGAGCACTAAGACAATCCACCGGTTGCTGCTGGTGGCTTCAGTAGGGTGTCTTTGAACAGCGGTTGGGGCAGGGAGTGGGGGGCTGATGGCGCTGGGCTTGGGGGGAGCTGTTTCTTCTGCTTGATCAATATTTAAGTGTGCTGTAGGCGCGCTGCTTGTGCTACTGGCGACGACTTGGCCACCAGTCAAGGTTTGCAGGGTAAGCATCGATTTTTGCAGACGTATCATTTCCGATTGCAGCTGCTCTTGCAGGCTCTGCATCATCGCAATTTTGGTTTTTAAATCTTCAGGGCTCAGTACGGCGGGTGCTACGTTTTTGCTGCTTAACTCGCTCTCAATCCGCAACTGGCCCACTGTGGCGGGTAGAGGGGCTAATGTGAGAGAGGTCTCTGGCGATTTGGGCGAGTTGCTGGCGCTGTTGCTTGGTTCTGTTGTTTGCTTTTGGGTCGATTTGGTTCGAGCTGAGCGTGGCGACCTAGTCGCTGCTTTAGTGATCACTTTGTTTGAAGATGCTTCTTCAGTAATGATAGGAGGATTGATGGGCGCAGGGTCTAAAAAGACGGTGTAACTACGTTGTAGTTGTTGTCCTTTGCATTCCATTTTGAGGCTAAAACTGGCTACCGGTTCAAATAGGGGATCTGCCGATTGAATTAAAATTCGTCCGCTGCGCTCATTACTTTCTAGGCGTAATGAGGCTTGGCCTAGTCCTGGTAGGTCATTGTTTGTAGCAATAACACTTAATTTATTGCAGTCTTCTGCCAAGCCATCTTCGGGGGCGAGTTGGTAGGGGATAAAGCCTTTAAATCGTTGGCCAACCGATGATTGAATAGTCAATTCCCCAAGCGTGAGGGCAGCAGCAGGTTGCACAATGAGCAGTAGTAGTACTGCGCATAGCAATTGCCAACTTATATTTTGCTTGAAAGGGGAATGGATTATTGTCATTGATTAGAGGTATTGATTAGTACTTAGACTTTAGACTATTTACTATAGGCTGACAAAGCGAGCATTGTTATTGATAGAAATTTAGCTGTTTTTGGAGCCTGTAAATCTTTCTGTGTAAATGCCTGTGGAATTAATGGTGGCCGTTTAGGCGGTCACCAAATTCTATAACGAAACGATTTAGCGCCATTCGCCAATTTTGAATTGGCATCGTCCATTT
>Ga0247722_10001315_pt1 | contig 13871 bp, 18 predicted proteins | sample MSEWelMarce3H_FC_FD_189094 | JGI IMG/M metagenome (GOLD analysis project Ga0247722, IMG submission 189094) | Subsurface sediment microbial communities from gas well in West Virginia, United States - MSEEL Well Study Marcellus 3H_FC | ecosystem: Environmental > Terrestrial > Deep subsurface >... | reverse complement strand
TAGTGGACAAATTAAAGGTGCAACAAGGCGCTTTGGTGGTTAGCAAAAGCGGGTAGCGTCATGTCCCGTGAGCTGTTGAAAGCGTATATGCCAGGGGTGTACCATTATTCAATGGTACGGGTATATCGTGATGATGTAAAACTGGTTGGGACAACGATAGGTCCTGGTCGATAGGTCTCACACGTGTTCGCGTGTTCGGATAGAAAATGCTTAATATTTCTGAAGCCGAAGATCTTTGATGAAGATCGCAGGAAGTCATAGAGAAGAAAGAGATCGGAATGTCACAGTTGGTTACATTGCATGGCTACAAAGATCTAGATTATCGAACGTTATATTATGCAACGGATCCATGTTTTGCTCGGAACAACATATATATCCCATGTAATGTCGCATTTATAAAAATAAAAAGAGCATTTCGAGGAACCCAACATTTATTGATCTTGGCATCAGAAGATCATCATGTCCTCTAGGCGCCAGAACTCTTTCTCCCCATTAGGAAGCGTGCGACAGATCATGAACGGCAGTTTTCTAGTATTCAATTCGGCCATTGCAATGTCGTAAGGGTCAAATTGCTTCGAGGGATCAATGTCTACGTATGGCCTAGAACTCCTTGCAAGTTGCTCCATGCGCATCCCAATGATCTTCGTGCGCTCGTATTTGCTCAGTATATTCATCGTCTTATTTTTCTCCGGATTATACATTTTTATAATGTCTTTGAAGTCTTTTACATTGATGATTTCAGCAGCCCTCGTCACTTGCTGTTGTTGCATGGAAGTCATTCTTATATTACCAGCTGAGAAAACTTGCTTAAAGTTGTTTTCAATCTTTTCTTACTGGGTCCTCCAGAAGTGTTCGCAGTAGACGCAATGATATAGATAGCGCATGTTGTTAAAGTCATATTTAACATAGATGACCTCGTTAGGTGAATCTTTCGGGCGGGTACATTGGTCGTTCGCACAATCAATATTGTTCACCCTAGGAAGCGTCATGTCGTGCTTGAGATATGGAGAAATGTATTGCGTGTAATTTGTTTGCTCGTCGACATTATTTGTATCTAAAACGCAAACGCTAGAAGATGTCGTCTCTTCTTCGGAATGATTGCAGTTCTTGCAATAATACATCAGCCTCTTCGCATCGCTCACTTTGATATACATCATGTTGTCGCACGAAGCGCAGAACCTCATCTTGTTATTGATGTTTGATGATAATTTATTCTTAGCCTTTATGCACTTCAAATTTTATGCACGCGGTATGATCTATGCAAAAATCTTGTGAATCCTCTCCAAATGTCAAGTGAAAGGTTCAATTTGAAAGTCTACGTTATTCATGTTAAAGCATTGACAAACAGAAAGAGCTTGTGCGACAGGCTTCAAGTCGAGTTGGCGCAAGCTGAATCGTTCGATCTCGAGTCATTCGAGTACATAACAAGGAATGATCCAAACGAAATGACGGATTCCATTGCTGTTGATAATAGCCCTATCCCTAGCGATAATGGAAATTTCGAAAGACTCAACACTTTTCTACGTCCACTAAAAGTGACACACGTCTCAAATGCGATGAAACACAAGCAAGCACTCGAAACTATTGCAAATGCCTCGAACAAAACCATCCATTTGGTGATCGAAGATGATTCTCTCAAGCAATCTACCGAAGCTAACTTTTTGGACAAGGCCATGACCACCTTTATCACCGAAAAGCTGTCTATAATGTTTCTCGGGATTCCGCCAGGGGTGGCAGCAGAAAATGGTAAACAACTCGTATCAGACGTGTACAACGCTTTGCCATGCTGCGATTCTTATTTTATTACACCAGAGGCTGCAAAGGCAACGCTCAAACATTTTACGCCGCTCAAATTTACCACCAACATCCAGCTGACATACGCTCTTGCAAAAGCCCAAGTGGTCAGTTATATGAGCGCGCCAGCTATTTTTGTGGATGGATCGAAGCTAGGAGTATTCGTGAGCACCATCGATTCTAATAACAGGCTAGTTTTTAACGGACATTTCGTCGCAATCGCCAAGGCCATTCAAGATAACTTGCCAGAAGAAACCATCGATACGCTTTTCACTAAGGCAGAACCCAAATGGCATCCGGAGTTCATGCATCTTCAAGCATCGTATGAAAAAAAGAAAGGAAATCACAGACAAGCCGAGCAATACTACTCCGAGGCTCTGAATCAATATATTGCCTTCGGAGGAATCATCGACAACCAAACTGAACTGTTGCGGGATTTCATGCGTCTTTATCGGCACTTGCAGTCAGTACCTTCTTAGAGCGCCCACCGCGTGCTTTCGGCGCCGCGGGGGACGGTGTAGCAGCGACGGAGGGGGACAATGTGACGTTGATCTCAAAGTCCTCTTCTGGATCGCGGTTGACAGTCTCTTGATCGCTTTGCAACTCCGTGATAATCATGTCCTTGATAGAATTCTTATAGGACTCGAGCGCAACGGCAATCTTGTCGTTCAGCATTTTATTGACATTTGCTTCTATTTTCCTCGACAAAGTTGATTCAACCATGGCGATATCTTTTGCCAGATCCACTTTAGTCGCATCGATCATCCTCTTTACTTCCGTGATGCGTGCGTGGCAATCGGTTACGCCAGCAGAGATAGCACGCTGCATATCCTCATTAGGCACTATGGGAGAAGCGAGGCTAGAAACGCTGGTGTTCGATCCAGTGGCAACTTGCTTCTTCAATTCGAAAAGTTCACGTGAGAGTGCGTTCACTACCTGTCCAACCGATGAAATTTGTTGAGAGACAGCCAACATATCTTTTGTTATTTCATTAATAAAAAACAGCGGCATCAAAACGCAACAAAAAAGTGAAAGGTACCTAAAAAACCTCGATTATAGACAAAGACAATGATCATTCCTATACGTTGTTTCACTTGCAATCACGTATTGGCAGACAAATGGAAGTGGTTCGAGAAGGAATGCGAAAAGTTGACAAACATTGAAGATGAGCAACACGAGCACAACAAAAAGCCTACGCCTCCAAAAAACATGGAGGCTACCAACCGAGCACATCTGTTGGATAAGCTCGGATTGAAACGGCTTTGTTGTAGACGTCACATGCTGGGGCATGTAGATATGATGGACCTGATTTGAGATGTTCAGGTTGTTATTTTTGTTTGTTCATGTATGGTAACATAGATGAAATCGGGAGGAACAGACTTCATGGAATATGACGACTTCACCAAGTTGTTAAAATCTGCCGAACCAGAACATTTGTATGAAGAACTCATTCAAAAAGAAGACAAGCTGTTGCAAACACTGAATCGCGTGGTCGATTATTCCAATAAGAAAGAGATGCAATCAAAAGAGTTCATAAACATGCCCGTCAAAGATGTTGCAAGAGGATTCATGTCAAGCATGTTGGGATTATTCGAAGATCTCGTAAAAATGAAGACGTTGGATCAGCTGATCGCAGCCATGATGCAAGCGGATCGCATTATTTATTCCGGAATTCTCATCATTATCTTCAGCGTTATATTGTACTTCCTCGATATTGCTTGAATATAGAAATGAAATATATCGACATTTATTAATAGTGGTTTTATGCCCGAATATATCGATTTTTTAGCAACAAGAGGAGACCTAGCCTTCATTTACGTTGTAATGGCTGTTGTATTTCTCTTGAACTTGACACTCTACACGACCTTCAATGAAAAGCTTATACTTACCACAGTGATGATCGCTTCCGTATACTTTTTCTATGCTTATACGGCAGAATCATTCAAGACATGGAAAGGTGAAAATGCCAATTTTGATGAAGACGTAACTCGAACGACGAATTCCGAATCGCTGACGTATGAAGCGCTTTTCGATTCGAATATTACAATTCACAAACTTCCAAAGCATTTCAAATACATCTTAAAACACGAAGATGCATTGGCCGTTATGAAGTCGATCAGTTTCCTGAAGCGATTTGATGATGCGAGTTACAAAAGAATGCTGATGCTATTCGAAGGTTTTTTCAAACATTATGATAAGATTCTTCGGAGTCACGAACCAGAATTGTGCAATAGGTATCTCACCATTATGCAAGATGTTCGCATAGATGTCCTCAATGAAGTTTCGAGAACACATTTCGGCGTGCCTGAGAGGTTTGCACAGAAAATACAAAAAGCGATTCAAAGTATTATGACGATGACATACAGATGCATCAAGGTCGCGTCAAGGAGATGTGAAAAGGTTTCAGGTGTCACTATGCTTGCCCATCGACCACCTTACCCTTCCGGTTCAATAATCTCAGAACACAACTTGTTTTAGAATTATTTTTTTATGACTATAGGATATATCAGGTACATTCCATGCCTCACGCACAATATCCCAATGGCGAGATCGTTAGGGAGTTCAAATATCGTTATCACGAGCCCAAACTAGTGGAAGTGCAAAAGCCGGTTCGTCTGATGGAACCGGCATCCTATTCATATGGCGGTGACACGGGCGGGGCGGGCGGTGGTTACGGTGGTCACGGCGGCCGAGTTGGGGGAGGCTATTGGAGGTGGAGGCGCGAGAACGAGAACAGGCGTTTCATGTGGTACGTGATCATTATCGTTCTCCTTGTCGCTAGCTTTTTGATGCTGGCGGCGCTAGCTATGTCGTCGTCTTCAGTTTCTCCCACCGTTATTTAACTTCGTGTTTTATGCTTTCTAAAAAAAAAGAGGAAGTTATATATCATACGATAATGCTATTGAGCGGGATAAAGTTCCAATCTATCCTCGAAACAAGATTAAAAATTAATTTTGATGATATCGAATCTGATTCTGCAGTTGACGATATCTTTCGTGATTTATCACCTTGGATAGATACGAACATGTACGAGAAACTCTTGTCATACGTTGATACTCAGCCATTCGTCAGATTCATGTGCACATGTTTGAACAAATACTTCGGTGATGAATTTAAGCATATTAATGAAACAAACACCTTGGACATGTTACACGGCGATCCCCGCTTGCAACTTATATGTATAGCATGCATTCAATACTATTTTGCCTAAAATATCTTATCATATCTTATAACAACATGCCTTCTAAAAAATCATTGCGGGGTGGGTCCACGGCATCTGATGCCGTGATGAAGCACGTGCCAGATGCAGCTTTCGAACAAATGAACCGCGCATTCACAAATGATTTTACGATCAGTGGCGGTGCTCGTCGGGTTCAGAGGGTTACGCCTAAAAAGAGGGTTGCGCCTAAAATCGATATGAATGCTTCACCGACTGTCAAGATGGTTATCCGTAACAAAAAAGGTGGTGCCAATGTATTTCACGCAGATATTGGCAAACCCGATGTGCAACAGTATAATGTTCCGAATGCTTTGCCCGCTTCGTCAATGAGTGGAATGTTTTCAAAATTTACTAATTGGAACCAAGGCACGCAGACGATTCCCTACCCGCAATTAGAGATGGCATCCAGGGACTTTGGTGCAACGCAGACTATCGGCGATAAACCCCCCCATGTTGGTGCTGGTAAACCAAAAGCCAAAGCTAAGGCCAAATCCAAGGCCAAGGCCAAGGTCCCGGCTAAAAGCAAGCTTTGAGAGTTACCATTGATATTCTTTTTTGTTCGGTCAATTCAAAAGCATGGACGACACCAATACTTGGAAAGTTCTTGATTTGTATGTTCGCGACTGTCCCAATTTCTTATGCAAACATCACCTGGAGTCATATAATGATTTTATCAATGTCAAGGCACCGAAGATCATCGAGAGCCTAAATCCATTCATCATTCTCAAAAATGATGCATCCGGAAATCTAAAACACGAAATACGAGTCACTATTGGTAAGGTGCAGTTAGCAAGCAATGCGGTCATTTATCCGAATGAAGCAAGATTGAAGAGTATGACTTATAAGGCAGATATAATTTGCAATGTTGTTGTAGAGATAGACAAACATGACGGTGGAAAGATTGATACGCACAAGAACGTGCTTGATGATGTTAAAATTGGTGCGATTCCGATAATGTTGGGAAGCGATCTTTGCGTCACCAAGGGTAAGGATAAAAAACAAATCGGCGAGTGCGTATACGACGAAGGTGGATATTTTGTCATCGATGGCAAAGAAAAGGTAATCGTTGCGCAGGAGCGGACCGTGACAAATAAGATGTACGTTCAGCGCAGCAAGCTACCCAATTATGATTATGAAGCCCTCATCCGCTGTACGCAAGAAGAGGGTGCTATCTTTCCAAAGGTAGTGCGGTTTTGGTCCAATAAAAAAGATGGCATAACCGTCGAAATACCAAAGGTCCAGGGAAGGATTCCATTATTTGTCTTATTCCGAGCATTGGGCATTGTGACCGACAAAGAAATTCTAGAATATGTTTTTAACGATTTGGAATCGGCTCCAAAAGCACAAATGGACTTTATCTATGCGTCCATTCGGGAAGGGAGCATGCTCTATTCACAAAGGCAAGCAATGGCATATATTCAAAAACGTACGAAATTTCCTGAAAATCCTGATCACGTGAAGTTCATCATGTTGTACGACCTCTTTCCAAACATTCCCATACCTGAAACTAACATCCTGCACAAAAAGATTATATACTTGGGCACATTGATCCGAGAGTTTATTGAGGTTGCTACGGGAGTTACACGAGCAACCGACCGAGACAATTACGCATACAAGAGAGTGGATATTTCTGGTCATCTATTGACGAATAAGTTTCGCGATCTCTACAACAAGTTCCGCGTCGAATGCAGGTCCGCAATTGATCGGGAATACAATTACGGTCCAGCAAAAAAGGAAGGTATCGTTGACAATCTGATCAATGCACGCAACGTTTGGAAAATATTTCAATCAGGAATTTTAGAAGACGGGTTTAGGAGAGCGTTAAAAGGTCAGTGGGGCGAAGGAGGCGGCGACGGCATTGTTCAAGACCTGAGCCGATTGTCTTACATTGGCTTCACGTCTCACTTGCGGCGCGTGAACAGCCCTATTGATAGAAGCATCAAAATCGTAGAGCCTCACAGGTTGCATGCGACACAATGGGGTATGATGTGTCCGTGCGAATCCCCGGACGGGGCAAGCATTGGTCTGCTGAAAAACATGGCAGCCATGTGCCACATCACATCTGACTCCCCATCATCTACAATCATGGTGTGTCTCAGGGATCTAGGAATGAAATCTCTCGATGACATCATGCCCACCGAAATCACTGGGATGTCTGTCAAGATTGTTTTGAATAACAACCTCGTTGGCACTACAGAAAGCCCACTAGTGATTGTTAGGAAACTAAAGCTGCTGAGAAGGAATGCCTTGATAAATGTGATGACATCTATTACATGGAATATCGTTGGCAAGGTAATTTCTTTGAAAACGGATGCCGGCAGATGCTGTCGTCCCTTGTATATCGTTGATGGTGATAAACTAAGAATGACAAAATATCACGATAAAAAATGGCTAGAACTCGTTACAGGATCATTAACTGTTCAGCGAGGCATAGATGTGAGCACGATGCACGCCTTTAATAAATATATAGACCCAGAAACCCTCGGTCTCAAAGGAGATGTATGGCAACTTTTGGAACAGCACCAGGCAGTCATCGAATTCGTAGATGTAGAAGAGACGAACACTTGCATGATCGCTACGAGATTGAGCGATTTTACAGACACATTAAAAAGATATACGCATTGCGAGATCCATCCATCCACAATTTTTGCTGTTTTGACAGCGAACATTCCATTCGCAAATCACAATCAGGCTCCTAGAAATTACTTTTCGGGCGCACAAGGAAAGCAAGCGATTGGCGTGTACAGTACTCAGTTCAACAACAGAATGGATGTCATGGGGATCGTATTGCATTATCCTCAAAAGGCATTGGTGAATACTAGGTATATGCACTACATGCACAACATGGAGATGCCGAACGGAGAGAATGCCATCGTTGCCATCATGTGCTATTCGGGATACAACCAAGAGGACTCTATCATCATCAACCGTGGAGCCGTTGAAAGAGGCATGTTCAATCTGACATATTTCAAAACATTGGAAGACCATGAATCTTTTGACAAGTACACAGGAGAGCGCATAGTGTTCGATAATCCTATAGAATTGGCCAAACAAGCCACTCGCGTCGATGGACTCGGTAAGAGGTTCGGGAATTACACGAAGATCGATGCCAAAGGGATGCCTTTAGAGAACACCAAGATCTATCCTGATGATGTATACCTCGGGAAAGTTCTAGTTAAAAAAGAGTTGGTCGAAGAAGAAGCAAACGATAACATCTTCAAAGCAAAAAAGGCAGCGGAAACATATCAAGACAAGAGCATGATAGCTAGTAAAACAATGTCATTTATAGTGGATAAAGTGGTCACATTCGAAGATGATTCTGGCGCCAAGCGATGCAAGATACGGACCCGCAAGATTCGACAGCCTGTTCTAGGTGACAAACATGCGTCTCGACACGCTCAAAAAGGAACCATCGGAATGATTCTTAATCACGAAGACATGCCATTCACGAAAGATGGCATCGTACCCGACATGATCATCAATCCGCATGCTATTCCAACGCGCATGACGATCGCGCACTTGATAGATTGTGTCATGGGTAAATTATCGTGCTGTAAGGGAGCCAATTACGATGCCACACCATTTTGTGATCAAGACATCGAAAAGACGTTTACTGATCTTGAAACATACGGCTTCGAAAGGCACGGCAACGAAATTATGCACAATGGACTCAATGGCGAGCAAATACCAACGGAGATCTTTATTGGACCGACGTATATGTTGCGCCTTAAACATATGGTCGATGATAAGATCAATATTCGCACTAAAGACGATGGTTATGCCGCGCTCACGCATCAACCCGTCAAGTCTCGTGCGAAGGGCGGTGGTCTTCGAATAGGTGAGATGGAAGTTTACGGCGTTCTCGGACACGGAATGGCAAGCTTTTTGAAAGAGAGCATGATGGAAAGAAGTGACCAATATGCGTTCGGGATCGATAAGGTCTCGGGGGACATTGGTATTTCCAACTTGAGCAAAGGTTTTGCAAAATCTCAAATGGATCCGACAAACACCGACTTTGCTTATGTACAAGCGCCTTATTCTATGAAGTTGTTAATGCAAGAGCTGCAAACCGCTTCGTTGATGCCTCGATTAATATTCGAGGAACCCGAAATAGATGATGATGACCACATTATTGTTGATGATGATGATGCAGAAGGCAATAATGAGGCGAATACAGATGTCTCTACAACAACAACCTTTCCTTATGAATTTTGAGGTGACACCATCAGGGCTTCAAACTCGTAGTTGGTGGAGTAGTAGACTTTTTTTATGCCGTTCTTCTTAATGAATGCTGTGCAGTCTTCGCATGGCTTGCTGTACTTGAGGCACTTGTCCATGCTGTTCGGTGCGATGCGCACAACGTACAATTCGCATTGCGAAATGATTGCGCGTACTCTTTTTTTAACCTTGGTGATAGCGTCGACCTCTGCGTGCATGCTGTAATGATGGCAGTTCTGCGTGAACCTGTGGTTGTGACCGGCTGCGATAATTTCATCATCCAAGACTACGACACATCCGTGGCGGTGCCCCATGGTAGATTTGTTAGCTTGCTGCTTTGCTCTCTCTAAGAACCACCTCTGCTTCTCCGTACATTCCCTTGGTCTTTCATCGTCCAAGCTCTCATAATACAATGAGACCGTCTTATAGTCGGCATGCTTAAGCTTTGGCTGGGGCATGCTAGAAGAAAGTGCCGTATGAGTTGGTATGAGGCTTCAAGCAGCGATGACAGACTTCATGTTGTTTGAGGCATTAAATTTTTTCGGCATCTTTATATGTCTAGGAAATGTACTTCCGAATAGCGAAGAATAAACCACCGGCAATTATTGCTTTTACAAATATAGGACTGTAGGGAATGTTTTCGAGAAACTTAATTCGGTTGACAAGAGAATGAACAGGTATTATTTGAATAATGATTGCAACAATAATTACCAGTATGATCATTCGAATCTCGTTGGCAATCGAATCAGATGGAGAAGCGGCGCTCATGTTTTCCTCTGTTGCGGTTGAAGTAGAAAGAGCTGTATGAGATGGTTGGAACGGCATTTGAAAATAGAATGGTTGGGCTTGTGGATTAATTGGTTGCTGTGCAGATCCGGGTCCAGGAAGCTGTTGAGCGTGTTGAGACATTTGTTGTGCTAGGTATTGCTGTTGATGTTGTTGCATTTGCTGCTGCTGCTGATGTTGCAATTGGATGTTGTTTTGAGATGAGCTAGCTGGCTGATACGCCGGGGATTGAGGCTGCATGATATCATATGCATCAGTGTGAGTTATCATCAATTCGGGAGACGATTGGCTTATTTGACTCAAAACCTCTTGAACCGTCGCATCGTCTTCGATGATATCACCTTGAATGCTATTGTCCGAGGAGGGAAGTTGCGAGATAGGAGTAGACTTGCTCATTGCTTTCTATTTACGTGAAGCAAGTGAAAGAAAAACGATAAAAAGAAACGAAGCGATTAAATAGTTTATGCCTCTTTAATTGTATTCGCGTCGTCGCAAGGAGTAACTTTTGGGGTGTATTTGAAGCATTTTTCTTCGATCTTATAGTAGTGTTTCTCGACATCAGACGGTTTTGGACCCTTGATGACCAAGCAAGACGTTCCTTTGCATACTTTGCGAAACAGAGTGGCTAATCCTAAACCGAGTATGATCGACACAAAAACACGACCATCTTTGCTGTTCAAAAAGGCAGTAAAATCCATGAAAACTTTTTATAATGTTAGATATTTTTCATGTCTAGTACGAAATCCTCCAAGATAGGTTGCGGTAAGATCAAACTCCGGTCTTTTGGACACGACACGTCTTCAGCCATGTATTTGTAGCAGCTATTTGCTTTGTCCTTGTACACCACCTTGCCCGCATTATATGGTGAAGGGAACTTGAGAATTACTTCCGGCGGGGGTGTAGACAAGTATACGATAAGCATTCCGACTGAAAATGCAACGATAAAGACAAAAGGGTCAATATGTAACATGTATTTTACTGTTTAGTAAGATAATTTACGTGTAAAAGAATGGCGTGATGTGAACTGTCGAATCTATGACATCGTCCTTTGAAACATTTTCTACATCGGCAATGTCGGTAGGATCGCTTGCATCGCTTGTATCGCTTGCATTGCTGATATCACTGCTTGGGTCACTACACGAAGATGACTTTGCACAGTAATTGCAGTCCAAAATGATCGACTCGTCATCATCGCTTTCGCTGTCGACAAACATGTATTCGTACGGATCCACAACAATACATCTTTTGATGTTGATGAGCGGATCGTCTATTATCGGCGCAGCACTACAACACGTCCTCTTCCAAGGGTTGTACCTTGTAATAACGGCGCGCTCATCGTCATCCCACGAGTGAGACATGATGATAAGGGACAATAAGATAAGACGAGACAAGACAAGGTTCCTGCTATTAGATTGCAGGAGCCACTTCAATTTTTTTACCGAAATTGGACTTTAGCAGTTGTTTTACCTTGGCTACTTCTCTTTGGGAGGGCGACAATATAATAGTGCTATCCGCTCCACCCTTAAGTGGTCCAGTGGTCTTGTTCTTTTTATTGTTGATTGGAATCATTTGAGGCGGATGAATCATTGCCAGCTGGACAGCTGAGACCTCTGACACCAGTGACGAATATTTTTCCAATGTCAAAATGTCGATTTGAATATCGGTCAATCTTTTTGCCAGCATGCCATATTTCTCATTCGTTTCGACGTCGTCCCGGTCACCAAAAACTAATTGCTTGGTAACGAATGTGTAATCTAGAATCAATTCGTTTCTTTCGAGTTTGAGCGCTTTTATTTTTTCGTTCACGTCCAAAAACGTTGGCATCACCATGTTATATTGCTTCGTTCGGATCGTACGTGTGGTTGTCGACATCGTGGCCGGATAACCATGAGCAGAAAGTTCATCCAGAAATGCTTTGTATTCTGGTGATTGCAGGTTTTGTTGCCATTCATGTGCTTTTTCGATGGCTTTTTGCATCCGTTTCATTATGAAAAAGATTTTATTACATCTCCGCGTATTCATTCATGCAAAGATCACGTCCAACAACGCAAATGCATAGAAACTGCATATGGCGCTGAGCATCGTAAGAACACCAAATGAAATAACTGTCTTTCCCTCTCCGACACCGTACGGTTTGATGCTGCCATCGTTCGAGAACATATGTTTCGGTTTAGAAACGAACAACAGGACCATGAGCAAAGTAAAAAACAAAAGGCTGTAAATCACTCTACCATTCGAAAATTTCATGATTTATATTATGTGGGTATAAAATAAAGAATCTATGATACGAACCACTCTTGTAATCATGTTGGCAGCAACTGTTTTGTATGTTCTTTTCAATCCTCGCGAGGGATTCATGGATGTCCTTTTTACCTCGGACAATGTCAGCTTGGATATCGTCGCATTAAATGGAGTTTATGATGCATCTGTTGCGCGTCTGCCTTCAGAACTCGATGGTAAGATTTTGTTCTCTAGAGAATCAGTTGGCAAACCATCCAACACAATTCTTTTAGACTCCATCGCATTTACGAATTCGACGGATACCGAGTTGCTTGCTGTTACAGACGACGAATGCAAAGCGTGCTTCATTAAAGGTTTCTTCAGTCGCATAGGTGGCTCAAATGTTAAAGATTTGCAGGGACATCATGTTGGATACGTTCAAGACAAACATCTCGAGATTGCGAGGATCATATTGCGCTCGTGTGATGTCGACACGCGATGTATTGGATTCAAAAAACTAACATATCGTCAAGCTTCCGAGGAATTGAGAAAACCAGTCAAGGTGGATGCTATACTCTATTTCGGCAATTCTCGTGATCCTTTGTTATCTAATATTCAGAACGAAAAGGTCGTGGTCATGAATCTACACAAATACGACAAGGAAATTGCTGCGATTGTGATGAAAACGATGCGCGTTCGCGAATACGATGTACGATTAACTTTTCAGAACGCTATTGTTTTGGGTCAACCTGTGCAAACGATGGTGTATTTTCCGAATGTTTTGTATACAACCGATAAGATATTCACCTATTTGCATACGTTGGTGATCCAAAGATTTGCCGAAAACTCTGAACTAGATTATCTATCTAACATATTTAATATCAGTGAGAGAGCACGATCAACGCCAAGGCGTAGTCTGGAGTTATACATGGACGCGGACTCTATGCAGATGACTTTTATGCCAACTATGAACATCCAAGGATATTTCGACTCTAGAACAAATACCTTTGAATATGACGGAGATACACTAGAAGGTACTCCGCTTCATGAAGGTGACAACGTCGTATTAAATTATCAAAACAATCACCATGAGGAAGGACAATACATTGTCAAGGCCATCATCAATGGGAGAACAATGATGAAACTCATGCAGTCTAAAGCAGATCGAAGGGATGAATCGAAAGATGATAGCTTTTATTGTGTAACAAACCCAAGAATAAAATACAAACAAGAATGTACCGACAAGGGACATGTTTGGGATGCGCCGTGTTTGATTAGCCAAGAGTGTCCGTTTTTCCAGTCGCAAGACGAGAGTTATAGAGGCGGATGCAAAAGTGGTTACTGCGAGATGCCGGTCGGTGCCGAATTAGTAGGATTCAAACATTATTATGGGAAGCCATTCTGCAAAGATTGTCCGCGTGATATGTTAGCATGTTGTGATCATAAAAAACATCCAAAATACGAGTTCGCTGCTGAAGATCAATCATCGGCACTCATCCAAGCATCATTATTATCTTCATCGAAGACATCAGGATCGATGACAGCATCGTCGTTGTCACCTTGAAATGGATGAAAATCCTCATTCGCGTTTTCGCCCTCTGCGGCCTCCCCGCCCTCTCCCCCCTCTCCGTTT
>Ga0247722_10001314_pt1 | contig 13877 bp, 7 predicted proteins | sample MSEWelMarce3H_FC_FD_189094 | JGI IMG/M metagenome (GOLD analysis project Ga0247722, IMG submission 189094) | Subsurface sediment microbial communities from gas well in West Virginia, United States - MSEEL Well Study Marcellus 3H_FC | ecosystem: Environmental > Terrestrial > Deep subsurface >... | reverse complement strand
AAACTAAAAATGTTTTAAAAATTTCGTTAATTTTCATTTTGATTATTCTTTTAGGGGTTTTTAAAAAATTATTTAAATCAATCAAATTGTTTATCGTATTGATTATTATTATATTCAGCAGCAGACTGAAAAATTAATTGTATGTTTGAAGGTAATGTGTTCAACGATATACTACTTTGATATTTAGTTACATTAAAAATTTTATTATTTTATATTGTTGTGGTTAAACTTAATTTAATATTTTTCACATCTATCAAACTTTGTTTAGCTAAAGTCGGTGTTTCACCTTGATATCTTTTCAATATAGTAGTTTTTACAACTATAGTACTCTTATTTTGACTAATTAATTTTTTATATGTATTTTCAGATGTCATTTCACCCTTTTGATTTGTATATTCTATATTTATTTCTTTTCTAAAAAGAAGAATTTTTATAAGTCTTTCTTCGTCTTCTAAAGCAGACTCTAAATTTGATTGATCATGATTTAACATATCAATAATACTTGAAGCTGTTTTAAATGGATCACCCATAATAGATTTAAATAGATAAATGTTATAACCATCTTTTAAAAAATTAGAATCTAACTCATGATAGGAAAGCCGAATATTCCCCAAATGATCCGTATAATGGAACACATATTTGAACCTTCCTTTCACCAAATCAACATAGCCTTCCGCATGAGGGAAGTGTTTCAGAACAGTGTTATGATACTGAAAAACAGTTAGATAATCGGTTTGTCTTGCTTGCGTACTTCTCACAATTTTTCTATATTTTTGGACCAACGGCGTTGTAAAGGTAAAAAAACTTATTTAAAATTACAATTTTTGTTTTTTTATTTAAAAACAAGTATATTTATTTTACATTTTTCAAGATTCAAGTTTTGCATTTTTCCCCAACCCTACCCCAATAAACCTGGACTGGCACCCAAACGAGAAGAAGACGAGGCGGAATATTGCGGTGGAATTAAATTAGTGGATTATAGCCATTCAATTTATTTTACAATTAAGACACTAAGAAAATTAAGCTGTTAGTTGCTTTATTTTTTTGCCACGGATTATAAGATTTTCTCGGATTTTTTAAACTATCCCGACTCATCGGAATTTCACGTTCTTTATTCCCGAACCGTCCTTGCGAGGCACGAAGCAATCTTAACTTAAAACTTTAACCATTAAGGATTTAACAGATTAAGAAAATTAAGCTGTTCGTTGCTTTATTTTTTTACCACGGATTATAGGATTTTCTCGGATTTTTTTGAACACGGAATTTTTAAACTGTCCCGACTCATCGGAATTTCACTTTCTTTATTCCCGCATCGTGCTTGCGATGCACGAAGCAATCTCAACTTAAAACTTTTACCATTAAGGCATTAAAAGAATTAAGCAGTTTGCTGTCTAGTTTCGACTTTTGCCTTTTACTTTATTAATTTTTCCCCTCCCCAGCCCTTGCCGATGAGTCGGGACAGGCTCCCAAAAGAGAGGAAGACGAGGCGGAATATTGCGATGGAATTAAATTAGTGGATTATAGCCATTCAATTTATTTTACAATTAAAAACTAAGAAAATTAAACTGTTAGTTGCTTTATTTTTTTGCCACGGATTATAGGATTTTCTCGGATTTTTTTGAACACGGAATTTACAGATGCTTCGCAAACACGGATTTTTTAAACTGTCCCGACTCATCGGAATTTCACGTGCTTTATTCCCGAACCTCCTTGCGAGGCACGAAGCAATCTTAATTAAAATTTTTACCATTAAGGATTTAACATATTAAGAAAATTAAGCTGTTAGTTTAAGGTTTCTATTTTAGCCTAATCGTCTTTTGACTTTTGACTTTTGACTACTGCCTTTTGCCTTTTGTCTTTTGCCTACTGCCTTTTGACTACTGCCTTTTGCCTTTTGCCTATTGCCTTTAAACTTACACCTTTCCATCATTACTAAAAATATTCTTTTGTAACGAGATGCCCTAGCCCAGACTGCAATGGAAAGCTTTTTTGACTGAAGTGGCACTTTTTTTTTAAAGTGGCACTTCAGTCAAAAAACTTGTAATGGAAGGCTGGAAATAGCTCCAAAAAAAAGAGTACATAAAAAAAGGGTATTTTAAGTTTTTATTCATTCATTTTCTTATTTTTGCAAATCAATTTTAAATTATTTACCATGTATCAAATTATACAATCTTTTAAAACAGGCGAAACAATTCTAGAACAAATTCCGGCTCCAGAGGTGAAAAAAGGGCATATTTTAATCAAAACCACTCGAAGTTTGGTATCGTTAGGAACAGAAAGAATGTTAGTTGAATTTGGTAAATCCAATTTGATTTCGAAGGCACGACAACAGCCCGACAAGGTGAAACAAGTGTTAGACAAAATGAAAACGGAAGGGTTGATGCCCACTTTGGAGGCTGTTTTTAACAAACTTGAACAACCATTACCTTTAGGCTATTGCAATGTAGGTGAGGTGATTGCGGTGGGCGAAGGCGTTTCTGAGTTTCGTGTAGGCGATCGTGTGGCTTCAAACGGAGCTCATGCCGAATATGTATGTATCCCTAAGAATTTAGCCACACAAATTCCGGATAATGTTTCTGATGAAGAAGCAACATTTACGGTAATTGGTTCGATTGGGCTTCAAGGAATTCGGTTGTTGAATCCAACGTTAGGTGAGACCATTGTGGTAATTGGAATGGGACTAATTGGCTTATTAACAGCCCAATTATTAGTTGCCAACGGTTGCAAAGTAATAGGCGTAGACATAGACCAAGACAAATTAAATCTATCAAAAAAATGGGGTATTATTCCGTTTAATCCAAAAACAGATGGTGATGTGGTTCAATTTGTACACTCGGAAACACAAGGCATTGGTTGTGATGGTGTTGTGATTACCGCTTCTGCCAAAACGGACGAAATTATCAGTCAAGCTGCCCGAATGTCTAGAAAAAGAGGAAGCATTATTTTGGTAGGCGTTATTGGTTTACAACTAAGTAGAGCTGAATTTTATGAAAAAGAGTTGCGTTTTCAGGTTTCCTGTTCGTATGGGCCAGGACGCTATGACGAGGATTATGAACAAAAAGGGCAAGATTATCCCTTATCATTTGTACGCTGGACAGAAAAACGAAATTTTGAAGCCATTTTGAGTGCCATTGCCACAGGAAAAGTGCAGGTAAAAGAGATGATAACCGAGGTTGTTGCCCTAGAAGCGTATCAGAAAATCTATGGATCGATAGGACAAAGTCGCAGTATTGCTTCGATATTGCAATATCCAGAAAGTAATAGTGCCACACCTGAAACAAAAATAGCAATTTCGACCGCTAAACATATAGCATCGAAAGGAAATTTGGGAATTATTGGTGCTGGGAATTTTACGAAAATGACAATGTTACCCATTTTGAAAAAGACCAATGCCAATTTATACAGCATTGCCAGTGCAGGAGGTGTAACCGGCACCGCATTAGCCAAGAAATACAATTTTAATTTTTCGACTACGGCTTATCAAACCATTTTAGAAGATGCCAATATTGATTTAGTGCTGATAACCACAAGACATAACAGTCATGCAGCCATGGTAAATGCTTGTTTGGAACACAACAAACACGTTTTTGTGGAAAAACCACTTGCCATTACACCTTCACAACTTGAAGAAGTTTTGGAAAAATACCAAAAAACAGGATCAAAAAACACCATAACAGTTGGTTTTAACCGACGATTTTCGCCACATGCCCAAAAGATAAAAGCCGTTTTAGGAACAGCTCCGATGAATATTATTGCCACCATGAATGCAGGAGCAATTCCGGCTAATGTGTGGGTACACGACATGCAAGTTGGTGGGGGTAGAATTATTGGAGAAGCGTGTCATTTTATCGACTTAATTACTTATTTTACAGGTAGTAAAGTGAAAAGTGTGTGTATGAATGCCATGGGAGTTTCGCCTGAAGAAAACACTGATAATGCCACTATTTTGTTGAAATATGAAAATGGTTCCACTGGGGTGATTAATTATTTTGCAAATGGATCAAAGGCGTATTCCAAAGAGCGGATAGAAGTATATTCGCAAGAACGTACTGCCATAATTGATAATTTCAGAAAAACAGAAGCTTTTGGATTTAAAGGATTGAAATCGTTTTCGACAAAATTAGACAAAGGACACAAAAATCAATTTGAATTATTAGTAAATCAAGTTCAAAATGGAGGTGCTGCCTTAATTCCGTTTGACGAAATTGTGAACACCACAAAAGCGAGTTTTGCAGCAATAGAAAGTTTGAAACAAGGCGGTTGGATTACATTATCATAACACCATGAACATCAAATTAGCCTTTCAGATGGTAACAAACATGGGACTTCGATACAGTAGCTATCGGGTGTTCCATGAGCTAGATAAACGAATAGGAACCTTACAAAAAAAGCATCCTGTTCGTCCAGAAGTGAAGCAATTTATCACATTAGAACAATGGAAAACCTTAAAACTTCCGTTTTTGTTTGAAGATCGTGATTCAATTGCAGATACGAAAAATCCAACTGAAGATTTACAATTAAAAGCCAAAAAATTACTTTCAGGAGAAGTTTGTTTTTTCTCGGGCGAATGGAAAAATTTAGGTTTGGATTACGATTGGATTACGAATCCACAAACCCATTATCAGTATGACAACAGCAAACACTGGAGTCAAATCAATGATTTTCAAGCTAGTAATGGTGACATAAAATACGTTTGGGAAAAATCCCGTTTCAGTCATCTTGTTACTTTGATGCGTTATGATTTTCATTTTGAAACCGATAATTCGGCGTTTATTTTTTCAGAAATTCAATCGTGGATTGCTGCAAACCCAATCAATCAAGGTCCAAATTGGAAATGCAGTCAAGAAATTTCATTACGCCTGTTCAATTGGTTGCAAGCCTTATTTTTTTATAAAGATTCCGAACATTTAACCGAAATTCTTTTTCAAGAAATGATGCACGTTATGTATTGGAAATTGCATCATGTTTTCCATCATATTTCATTTTCTAGGATTGCCGTTCGGAACAATCATGCCATTACAGAAACACTGGCATTGGCACTTTCAAACTTGCTATTTCCGTTTATACCTGAAACTAAAAAATGGTCAAAACAAGGAAAAACGTATTTTGAACAAGAAATAGAATATCAAATTTATGACGATGGTGCTTTTATTCAACACAGCATGAATTACCATCGGGTTTTGATACAATTACTAACTTTTGGATTTGGAATTACACAACATGTACCTGGATTTTTTTCAGAACGGGTTTATAAAAAAGCGTATCTTGCCTTAAATTTTTTAGTGCAATTTGTTCAAAAAGAAAATGGAAAAGTTCCGAATTATGGCAGTAATGATGGTGCTTTATTTTTTCCGCTTTCAGATGCTGTTTTTCAAGATTATCGACCTTCTTTAAATTCGTTGCATTTGTTATTAACAGGTACCCATTTGTTTGATCAAAAGGAAGATTTTATTGAAAACAAAAACAGTACTAAATTGAATTTCAAACCATTAATCATAAAAGAAGGTGTGATTTCATTTGCTAAATCGGGTTATTTTTTGTTTAGAACAGCTTCCCATTTCACATTTATTCGTTGTGGATCCTATAAAGACCGACCGGCCCAAGCGGATAATTTGCATTTGGATATTTGGACAGCAGGTGAAAATGTATTGTTTGACGGAGGCACATTTCAATACAATACCGATGTGGCAACCGCTAATTACTTTTTTGGAACAAAATCGCACAACACGGTTACATTAAACAATCAAGATCAAATGCTGAAAGGCGGTCGATTTATTTGGTATTATTGGACAAAAGCGTTGTTTTCAAAAGTAACTGAAACCGAAGATTCGTATATTTTCGAAGGAACAATAAAAGCCTTTTCGCATTTAGATCCATCAGCAACCCACAACAGAAAAGTGGTTCTTTCAAAAACAAAAAAGGAATGGCAAGTTTATGATACAATTACTCAAAAAACAAATTTTGAAGCCCAACAATTGTGGAATATCTTAAAAAACAGCCCAATAGAAATTACAGCTACAGAAAGTAACAACCCGATTATAGGTTCAGAAAAAACCGCTTGGCAATCCACAATGTATGGAAAAAAAGAAGTACAAACGGGAAAATTATTTGCGTTTAAGAAGTTTATTTCCACTAAAATAGCCCTACACTAAATCTATCAAGCGACTTTATAAAAAAAATTCAAGCCTATTCAATAGACTTGAATTTTTTATTTAATAGCCGTTTTACTTTTTATTAGTTGTAAATTGCTGCATCCAACTTTCGATTGCGAGCAAACTCCAAACCGTATAAGAAGCATCAACTTTACCAGATTTATTGTCTTTTATCAATTTTTGTATGGCATCAAAATCGAACAAACCTCTGTTTGCCATGTTTTTTTCGGATAAATAATTTTGAATTGTGGCATCCATATCTTTGGTAATCCAATCCCGAACAGGCGCACCGAAACCAGATTTTGGTCGGTAAATCACATCATGAGGCAAGTATTTTTCCATCACTTTTTTCAGGATATATTTGGTAGTCATTCCTTTAAGTTTCAATTCAGTAGGAATGGTGCAACTAAATTCAACCAATTCTTTATCTAAAAAAGGAACCCGAACCTCAACACCTGTTGCCATACTCATTTTATCGGTATAATTTAGATTATGATCCACAAGAAAAAACTTCATTTCTAGATATAACATTTGGTTTAACAACTCTTTTTCCTTTGGAATAGTATCCAAATAATCTTTTAAAATTTGTAATGGATTATAATTTCGGACTTCATTTTTATGAGTTGCCGCAAAAAGGGATTCAATTATTTCCTTATCAATCCACGAGAAATACCCCACTAATCTGTCTTTTTGGGAAAGATGAATGTTGTTAGTTAATTTTCTAGCTCTTCTAAAAACAGCCTTGTTGGCAGGCAAAAGGTGAATTGTTTTTCTAATTATTTTTCGCAAAAAGAGCGGTACAAAGTTGATATAACGTTCCATTCGAAGGGCTTGATGTCTTCTGTAGCCCGAAAATAAATCATCCCCAGCAGTTCCTCCAAGTAACACAATTTGTCCATCTTTTCGGGCTTGTTGACAAATTTGTAACACACTTAAAGGAGCAGGATCAGCTTGCGGTTCATCTAAATGATAAATCATAGCATCAAAATCCTTAACGATATCCACAGTAGAATCCACTTCTATTAGATTCACATTGAGGTGTTTGGCAACTTTTCTAGCATAAGATAAATCATTTGTAAACCCTTCCGCCATATCTTCCCCATCATTGGTTTTGATAGTATAACAGTTAAAAGCTCGATCAGGATGTAATTTCCTAGCCATTGCTACAATACCACTAGAATCCAATCCGCCGGAGAGGAAAAATCCCACAGGTACATCAGCAAGCATTTGACGATCAACCGCTTTTAGTAATTTTTGTTCTAAATCAAGAATTAATTCTGCTTCTGTTTTGTTGCTATATTTTCCATCAAACGGAATATCATAATATTTTTTTAGTGTAAACTCTTGATAATCAGCTATATTTAATTTAATAAAATGCCCCGGAAGTAGTTTTAATACCTTTTTGAATGGTGTTTTTTCAGCTGGAGAATACAAAAAAGTTAGGTAATTCACCAAAGCAGGTTTATCTATTTCAGTATCTATTTCAAATGGAAGAATGGCTTTTATTTCTGAACTGAACCAAAAAAGGTTGGCATCACAATAATAATATAAAGGTTTTATTCCGAATTGATCTCTTGCAATAAACAATTCATTAGTAGTTTTATTAAAAATAGAAAATGCAAAAATCCCGTTTAACATATTTAGGACGTTTTCACCAAATTCGATAAATCCGTACAAAAGAGTTTCCGTATCCGAATGCGATTTAAAAGCGTATTTGTGTTCTAATTTGGCTCTTACATCAAGGTGATTATAAATTTCGCCATTAAAAACAAGGACAAAATTTCCACAAGCACTAATCATGGGTTGTTTTCCGTTTTCGGACAAATCGATAATGGAAAGTCTGCGATGGCCAAGTCCCAAAGTACCTTGAATAAACGTTCCGAAAGAATCAGGGCCTCTATGACTAATTTTATCAAGCGCCTGATCTAAATGCTGGGCAACATCATTTTTAATAATTCCAAGAATTCCACACATATTATTTTATTTTTTTGGATATAAATTTGCGATTTTAACTAAATAATCAAACGTATCCTTGGCACAATTTTCCCAAGAATAGGCTAGTGTTTTTTGAAATGATTTCTGAGCCATTTCCGTTCTTAGTGTTTTATTTTGGAAACAATTTAGCAATGCCGATTTGATAGAAGCCAAATTTCGAGGATCAAAATAAAGACCGGCATCACCCAGCACTTCTTTCATCGGTCCGGAATTAGAGGAAACAATAGGTAAACCCGCACTCATGGCTTCAATAAGGATTATAGGCATGTTTTCGCAAGAAGAGCCAAACACGAATGCTGCAGCTTCATGATATTCCTTACTTAACTCGTGATGCGGCAAACCAGGAATAAACGTTATACAAGCATTTGAGTTCGGATATTTATTTAAAACGGTCGTTACTTTTTCATAACTATCTAATATACTGCCAATTAATTTAACTTTCACAGGATAGCCTTCTTGGTGCAATTGACAAACGGCTTCTGCAATTTGCCATTGGTGTTTATAAATAGTTACATAAGAAACATATAAAAATTCAAAAAGATGATCCGCATGATATGCCGCAGGTTCTTGTTGTAATCGAGGTTGTTTTTGAAAAGCAGTACTTACGCCATGCGGAATTTTCACTGTTTTAGAAGGGTCAATTTTGATTTTAGAAGTGATGTATGATTTGGCATAATTCGTTAAAAAAATCATTCCGTTTGCTTTTTTGAAGGCAAAAGACTGCGTAAAAAACAATATTGCCAAGCGGATTCTCATTTTTAGATTATAGTGTTTTGATTCTTCAATTTCGAATGGAAGCATATTTTGGCTCATGGTAACAAACGGTCGAAAAGCACTAATAAAAGTGCCTCCAGGAGCAAAAACAGCATCACATTGAGACTTTTTAGCCTCTTTTTTTAAAAACAAAAATTGGAAAAGAAATGTAAATAAGGTTGATTTATTCAAATACGGATGGGATTTTTTTTCGATGAAAGGAGCTTCAATAAGTTGTTTCAAAGTAGCATCACTAGACCAAACAATTATCTTTGAAAACCCTGATTTTGATGGATTTGCAAATTGAAGAATAGCCTTTAAATGCGTAAGACCACCACCTTCTCGAATATTTGAAGCATCAATTCCTATTATCATTCTATAAAATTTAAGTACAAAAGTAGTATATTTTTATAAAATAACTAAAAAATTAGAAAAAATAAATGAGATGGTATTTTAATAGCATAAAAAACAAAGGATTTACTATCCTGAAGCATCTTATTAAATTAAAATTGTACTCCTATTACATATAGTAAAAGAGGCACTACTATTTAGCGTACATTAATTATACCGAAGTGTAAAATTCTGAAATAAAGAACACTAAAGTGCAAGCAAGGTTAGTTCTTTTTTTCTTTACTAAACTACCTAAGTGCAGAAAAAAATAACGGAAAGTGTAGCCTATACCCTGTTTGGGAAAGTTAAATTTGCAAAAGAAATTAACACCAACCAATTATGAAAAAGTTACTTGAAAACAGTTTACAAGCCTTTGCGTTTTTAGCAACACTAAGTGCCTATTCGCAAATTTCAGAAACACAAAATATGATAAGTTCTGATTCTAGTTATGTGGGAACATCAAATGATAGAGATGTTACATTTAAAAGAGCCACTATTTTATCAGGGAGATTAGGATTAAAATCCACAACCTTCGGCGTATTTTCAAATGCATCAAGAGAAAGCGTATCTTTTGGAAATGAAGCTGGAAAATTCAGTTCAGGAAGAGGATTTAATACCTATATTGGATTTGGAGCAGGAAAAGGAGCTCAATTTACAACAAGAAACGAGGGCGATAACAATACTTTCCTTGGAACTTATGTAGCCCAAAACAACCGATACGGAAGTTTCAACACCTTTTTAGGAAGTCAAGCCGCCATAAAAAACATAAATGGAAGCGAAAATACCATTGTTGGAACCTATTCTGGATATGGAAACGAATCAGGAAATAGCAATACCTTTTTAGGATACGGAGCAGGATATGACAACCGAAACGATAATTTCAATGTTTTCATAGGAAAAAATGCTGGAAAAAGAGTAACCGGTTCTAATAATCTTTACATTGGGAACAACACTGGTTTTAACACAAACAACAGCAATACTTTAATTATTGATAACCTATTAGACAATGAAGTTTCACTGGGAAATCTTCCTTTAATTTGGGGAAATTTTGCTACTGATCAACTCCGATTTAATGTGAATAAAAACACGAATTCCTTTGTAGCAATCAATGGTTTTGGAACCTCATCAGGTTTGCGTTTTACAAATATGAATGCAGCAACCGCAGCCCAAGCCAATAACGGAAAAGTACTTTCAGTTAATCAAAACGGAGAAGTAATTGTTGTGGCAGAAAACCAAGCATCAACAACTACGGTTTACACAATTGGGCTTTCCAATACCTCATTAACTGCTATAAACGGAGGTTGTAATGCCTATGTAGATAACACAACACAATTTTTAAATACAGCTGTAAACAACGCAATTGCACTAGGTTACAAAAAAATATACATACAAGAAGGGGTTTATTTGATAAACAACAGTATAAACGTAATTGGTAGGTTTGGTGTTTCTGTTGAAGGAGCTGGTTCAGGAACGATCTTGAAACCAGCGACTTCAATGGATAATTCACTTCCTCTTATTAATGTGTCAAATGGATCTTATTATTGTACCATCAAAAACATGGCATTTGAACCTGATGATGCTAACACAAATACGAAAGTGGAAACCTGTATTCGTTTAGGTGCTGCTTCAGACAAAAACACCTTTGAAAATTTGATGATTGGAAGACAAATTGGCGGTACTTTTACCAAATCAATGCGACCAATATTTATTGATTTACCAACAGGAGAAGCTGATTTTAATACCTTTCAAAATATTAATTTCAAAAAATGTTTAGGTGGTATTTATATTTTAGTTACTGATGGTATTTTCAATAACAATAAATTCAACAACATAAATTTTGATAAAGCAACTGTTGGAATTGAATTTGAAGGAAATGGAGCAAACGACAATATTTTTTCTGGCATAAGCTTGCAAACAGGCGTTGTTAATGATGGATTAAGCACAACCGAATTGACTCAATATTTAATCAAAAACGTGGCAGGATCTAACAATGTATTTCGGGATATTTTTGTTGCCGATTGGAATCCAAACCCAACAGCTTCAAATATTTACAACCCACAATTACAAAAAATAATCAACACTTTAGCACCTTCTGATTTACCAAATACAGGCGCCATGAGAACAACAATTGAAAATGTAGAAGTGCAAAACGGTCCTGAAAATAATTATATCTTTTATGAAGATTTAGGCATTGCAACACAATTACTAAATTGTGCAGGTGGAAATCGTGTTTCTGATTATATCATGAAAGACGTTAGTGAATTAAAAATCTATGGAACCGAAAATTATACTACAAATTATACTTTAGGCAAAATGAATTACGTAGGTTTCAATCCAGAAAACCAAGGAAAAGAAAATGCCATTTTTGATGTTCGTAATTTTGATACGATCTTCTTAGGTTCAAACACCACGAACAATTCAGGAACAACCTCAGCATCAAATACGTATTTACGAGGAGCAAATGTGTATTTGAATCTTGGAACAACAAGTCCAACGGCTGGGCAAGTATTAGCTGCAAGTGGAATAGATGGGAAATTAACCTGGAAATCAAACGCAAACATTTTTGATGGCAATGGCTGGTTACAAAGCGACCGAACCATCACCATGCAAAACGCAGGAAGTAACAACAATTTACGATTCAATAGAAGTGATTCGCAAACCAATATGGCAAGTGGTGCAAGTGATGTGTTGTTCTTAAACTCATCAAAACAAGCAGTTGCGATAGGAACAAATGGATTTAACAACACCAACACTCATGGAAATACTTATAAATTAATCGTAAATGGAAAAGCTAGAATCAAAGATGAATGTTTAATCATCGGAACAGGTTGGGCTGATTATGTATTTCAAAATGATTACAAATTGATGCCATTAGCCGAAGTAGAAGATTTCATCAATAAAAATGGGCATTTGCCAAACATTCCGAAAGCAAGTGAAATTGAAGAAAACGGATTGAAACTAGCAGAAATTACCATTAAACAACAAGAAAAAATTGAGGAATTGACCTTATATTTAATTGATTTAGAGAAAAAAATTAATGAACAAAATCAAAAAATAGAACTATTACTTCAACAAAACAAGAAATAGTACTATAATAAGTGAGTTTGGATGAACAATTACATCCGACAAAAATAAACATCCAAGCTCACTTCATTTCAATCAACTAAACCCTTTTATTTAACATTAAAATCAGTAATTTTTTACGAAAAAATACTGGATTGGAAACGTATTGCCATAAACCAAAAAAAAATGAGTTCAAACCCAAAAAACTACAATTATGAAAACGCTATTCTTTACTACATTCCTATTTTTGATGACTTTCAAAATACAAGCACAAACCATAAACTGTGCATCATTAACCAACATTGATGTGATTCCAAATTCAAATGAAATAAAAAACATTTATTCAAGTCAATTGATTGTTACTTCAGAAAACGCTACCAAAAATAGCCTTATATCCGAAACAGGAATAAAATTACAAAATGGATTTCGTGGATTATCAAACGGAACAGAAAGTTGTTTGATTAAAATCGGGACTTGCGAAACGATAAACCAAAGTACAACTCCAATAGCTGCAACAAGAGAACAAGAAGAAGTGGAGAAAGTTACGAAAGCTACTTTAACATTATTTCCAAACCCAACAGTTGAGCGATTAACACTAAAATGGACCAATCATGAATTTGCAAAAATCAACATCATTAATAATGAAGGGAAAACGATAATCAGTAATGCAATTGAAAACACAAAAACCACTACTGAAATCACATTCGATGTTTCCTTTTTATCAGCAGGAATTTACACCGCCATTTTAGAAGGCACAAGCACAGAAGCAGTGCGATTTATAAAAAACAATTAGATGAGAAGAAATTACAAGAGAAAGAGACAAAAAAAAGAAATACCTAGTTTTAAGACAAGCACTTAACAACTAGGTTTTTTTTTAGAAATTAATCTGAATTTTCGAGGTATTTTTTGATGGCCTCACTCCTATTCCTGACATACAATTTATGATAAACCGTTTGCGAAATTTTCTTAATAGAATCTACAGACAAGAATAATTTATCGGCAATTTCCTTATTCATATATCCTTTTGCTATAAACTCAAGCACAATCAATTCCCGTTCGGTTAATTCATGAAATTCCGAGACATTTTGTTTTTTACTTCTAAAATAACTAATAACTTTTAGAGCAATACTTGGAGAAATTGGTGCTTCATTTTTATTTAAAAACAAAATTTTATCTTCAATAAATGCTACGGCATCTTTTTTAAGCAAATAACCATCGGCACCCGCTTTTAAGCTTTTAAAGATATTTTCATCATCGTCGAAAATAGTTAATACAATAACTCTAGTATTGATTTTGCCACCTTTAATAATTTCGATAGCTTCGATACCTGACATTTTAGGAAGTTCCAGATCCATAAGAATAATATCTGGCGTAATATAGGAGATTTCATTAAGTAAAGATTCTGCAGTGGAAAAAGCACCTACAAGATCAACATTAGAATTATTTTTTAATTTTTGCTTTATGATTTGAAAAAAAACAGGATTATCTTCAACGAATGCAACTTTTATCATAATTTTTTGTATT
>Ga0247722_10001313_pt1 | contig 13879 bp, 11 predicted proteins | sample MSEWelMarce3H_FC_FD_189094 | JGI IMG/M metagenome (GOLD analysis project Ga0247722, IMG submission 189094) | Subsurface sediment microbial communities from gas well in West Virginia, United States - MSEEL Well Study Marcellus 3H_FC | ecosystem: Environmental > Terrestrial > Deep subsurface >... | reverse complement strand
TAAAAAGTGGCGATTTTTGCGATTTGTGACTGAAAATCCAAAAATAAAAATGAAAATGCTATATTTAGCGGGAAATAACAGTGTGGCTATGAATAAACTACATAAATCAATACATCCGAATGAATAACATATATAATATAAATAATAGTAATTAGATTATATAAAGCAAATATGGAGCCAACGAAAACAACTACAACCAAAAAGAAGACGATATTGATCAATTTGGAGTATATGCGACCAACGCCGGAGCCGAAACGGCGTAGTAGAAAACGAAGTAATAGTCTAGTAGATGATGAAATGAGCGGTGAAAGTGATACATCAGATACATATAACGGAGACGACACCACGGGTACAGACACAGGTACAGACACGGGTGCAGATAATATCGATGGTGGTTATAATATGACGAATGGGAGTGGGTACGACAATAAATATCAGCCACAAGATAGTGATTACGCAGTTGATTCAGATGAAGATTTACTGGGATCGGTGCTAAATGAGCCAACATTTCCACTGGATGTGAATGCTATATTATCTGCAATGTCTAAAAATGAGAATGCTACAATAGCGAATTCGACGTTTAAAGAAATAGAATACCGAAGACTAGAAATTCTCTCGTCGTTAGACATTCCCCCGGAAAAGCACGAGGAGTTTGCTCGTAAATTACAGATGTACCGAGTCATCGAACGACCACAAGATTTGCGTCACGGACAGTTACTTCGATGGATACCATTAAGGTCTCTCTCACAGAAACCGTATTTAACTCTTGGTGGTACAATTTTTAATATAAAGCAGAATATAGACGATGGTCTACACCAGGTCACAATACGAACGGTAAAGGGTTTTGTATATCAGATTAAATTTGAATTGAATGTGATGTTTCAGAGATTAAGTAAAGAAGAGCTTATGATATTACGCGCAGTGGAATATGTTTCAGATGTTAAACTATAATACTAAATCTTTCTGCGTTTTAGTAACTGTTTGTGTGAGTTTATGTGTTCGATTTCGACAATTGAAACCGTGACGTTTTAATCCACGATTATTGAATATACTATTAGTGCAATAAGAAATACGTTTTTTGGAGAGGAGTATATTTTTACGTTTGGACGCGTTTTTAGATTGAACATCGGTAGGAGTTATACACGTACAGAACTTACGACCTAGAATTGTGTGCGCTTTATCCTTCAATTCCGTGAATGATATAGTTGATAGAGTATTTATTGTGCTGGTATGTTTTTTATTGTGTTTTTTAGGATGATTTTCAAATTGTTGATAATGATGAAGTAGTTTGATATAATCATCGCGTGTTAATTTCATATCTTCATCAATATCATTATCGACGTATTCAGAAACAAAGTCATTCTCTGAATGTAATACAGGATGTATATTCATAACTCACGCACAAACAGTATCTATAATAATTGAATATAATAATATCATTATTATTGAATATAATAATATCATTATTATTGAATATAATAATATCATTATTATATAATTGGTGGGATAATATGTCGTCAAACGCGATAATTATACCAGATAAGAAACCTAAAGTTGTTGTATTTGATTTAGATGAAACATTAGGTTGTTTTGCCCAATTTGGAATATTTTTTGATACACTAATCGAGTTCTATAACAATGCGAGGCTAGGTTACACGCATTTCAATGAACTCATAGATTTATATCCGGAGGTATTTCGTACAAGCATAGTGCGAATATTAGATTATATTCGAAAGAAAAAGGAAAGCGGTGTTTGTAGTAAAGTTATGATATATACAAATAATCAAGGACCGGCTAAATGGGTTCAACATATACGCTCATATCTAGAACATAAATTAGTACAGTATAATTCTAATATTAGCTCGACAAATGGATCATCGAGTGGTAACACGATTGATTCATTATTTTTTGATAGAATTATTGGCGGTTTTAATGTCGTATATTCGAAGAATAATGATCAAGATCGTATCCAAAGATTAACGACTGAGAAAACAGTGAATGATTTTTTGCGATGTTCGCGTATATCGTCAAATGTAGAAATATGCTTCATAGATGACTTACTTCATCAAAAGATGATTGACGAAAAGGTGTATTATATTAAATTACAGAGTTATCATTCATATATACCATTTGAACAGATAATAACGCGGTTTATTAATAGTAAGTTATACGAACAACATTATGCATCGTTGCCGTGTTTAACCGCAAGCGGTAAGTATATGTCTGTTTCTAACAATAACCGGCAAGTTCATAAGCAAATTTCGGCAATTGAGCTAAATAATGTTTTGTTGCAGCACATTAAGGTGAGTAAATATGATGCGAAGAAGGTAATAAGTAAAATGAATCCGAGAGAAATAGATGAGATTATAAGCAAGTATATATTATATCATTTACAGATGTTTTTCAAGGAAAGTAGACCGAATATGAATATATTAACACCACAGAATAATAATAATAATAATAATAAAACACGCAAAATACGTGACTCCGAATCGAAACGCGTAAAATCTCGTGTATTTGTTATCAATAAAGATTCTGCGTTATCTGCGTTGAAAAATGATATTATTGCTAATAAAAGAGCTAAGACACGAAAAATGAAGCAATGAACGAAAAAAATAATAATAATAATACCGATATTTATTATTATTTTCACAATGAATGGTCATAGTAGCGCGGAGATGCATCAAGAAATATAACTAGATTATCAACGTCGCTCTTTGTTACAGAGGCGGATTGGGCGGCACCGGCAGGACCGGCGGCGACACCTGCATTTATGCTTGTGATCCAACGGATATGTCTCTGATTTTTAGTATGACGGGTCCAATTTGCTTGAACGCCACGCCATCCGCAGCCACAAATCACCGGGCGAATATGTTTCAATTCATCGATCATATCCGACATTATTCGTTCATAGATGAATTGTATAGTATGGTGCATAATGATGGGTGAAACTCCATATCCCGGACGTCCTTCGTCGGGTCGATATTCCATAAGTTGTATAATTAACCCGTATTCCTCATCGGGTTCGACAATTCGTTCATCATTGGACAATTGAATTCCTCTAAGCTCGCCGAGTATTTCATTCGCCAGGTTGTATATCATATCTCTCGAATAGTCATCCTCGAATAGATCTTCTTGCGTTCTGTATTGTGAATAGTCGTTTGCTGCGATTTTATTTTTCACACGGTGAATTGTCCCAAGTGCATTCATTCCACGTAAATAATCGCCTTCAGGCATTAGTTCTTTATTGGATTCGAGTACATCCATCAAGACATCCATATTATGTTGCATTTTGTTCGCGTCTGATACCGGTGGTGCAGGAATAAATGATTCGTGTTCTGGATCCGGATAATAATAATAATGATTCGAAAGCGACGACATAGAATGAAATGAATGAAATGAATGAAATGAATGAAATCAATGAAATCAATGAATACTAATCTATCTCTGTAACAATAACATATAGTAATAAAAACAAATCAATTTTTTGGTGCTCACGGGTTGAATCCGAGTATTCATTTTACTAAGCTACATTTGGATATGATGGTGATGATGATTCGAATAATGAGAATGTAGATGAAAATGATTCGACCGGTGGTGAAATAACCGTAGGACCTGTTTGTATTTCATTTGTAGGTGCCTGCATAGGCATCATCGCACCGGGGAAAGTCATTTCGCTGCTGCCGTTGCCGCCGGATCCGCCGCCATCACCACCACCCGAGCCACCGTCACGATTTTTTCCCTGAACAATATTTTTAAGAGCGGGTATTTTATCAACAGCGCCAGAAGTATCAATATACTGGTAAATCGGCTGAATCAATGTTTTACTAACAGGTTGTGTTATGGTACGGTTGATGTGTTCTTTTGCATAATTCGCAACAGCTTCACTCACAATATGTGAGAATAAAATAAAGGTGCATAACGAGAAAATGAGCTTTCGATCAAATTCGCTAAATTTATTACCGCCTAAAATTGCGAACTTCGGATTGTTCCAAGATAGTTGATTGAAACGCAAAATCAATATGATTACTGCTATGTATAAAATGGTATTTCGTAGTAGTGGTATTGATTCTGGCGTAGTATGATAAATACCAAATAACACAATCGCGTATGTGAAATAAAATATATAATTGATATATTGGTAAAACCCGGAATATTTATCAAAGAAGGGCATAAATAAACGCCGAAAACCCGATATCACAATAACCGCAATTTCTTCAACATTTTTTTTAATAGTATCCATTGTATACTCTAGATAGATACTATTTATTCATCGTAACACATCCATCCGATTCGATTATTGAATCTTATCAGTGACGTAAAAATCAAGCAAACGAGCACTTGGATCTAATACTTCGCTACAGAATGGGTGACGCCAATAATAAGGGATTGTGTCCCCTCGTCCATCATAGTATGTCTCAAATACCCGTCTGTAAAAAAAGCTTTCCTTATCATATGGTGGATTATAAAGCTTGAATAAGCTGTTATTTTTATTATTGAATTCAGAATCGGACACTACACTATTAACGTACTCCTTAATCATTTGAATCCAAGTTCGTCCATTTTGACTGCTTACTCCATCACTAAATGCTTCTTTTCTGCGCCAAAGAACATCATTCGGTAGTAGACCCTCATTTTCAAATGCCTTTCGAATCAAGTATTTTTCCATACGACCATCAGTACCATCATAAAATCGCTTGAATCGGGGAGGAATCTGCATAACATAAGACAAAAACGTTTTATCCGCAAATGGTACGCGCGCCTCTAAACCGGCACCGCTTATGCTCTTATCCGAACGAAGTAAATCAAAGAAACGCACATCACGAATCATTCGCTCATTTTCTGCCTGAAAATCGGCGTCACTTGGTGCCTTTAAAAACCCGCGATAAGAACCAAAGATTTCGTCAGACATATCACCGCAATAGATAACAACATCATCCGTAGAATTCTGAATATATTTACTCACAAGATAATTACCGACAGATGCACGTATCGTCGTAGTACAATAACTCTCAGTTTGCTCAATCGTTTCTTTAATTGCTAGAAGAAACTCTAGTTCAGTAACTACAACTTCGTGATGACACGTTCCGAGATGTTCTGCTACACGACGACCCCAGTACAAATCCACTGACCCTTCCAATCCGATGCTATATGTATTCAATACTGTATTCGGATTCTTCTTCTTAAGTTCCCTAGACACGATCGCGGTAACAAGTGAACTATCCAATCCACCAGATAATAGACATCCGACCGGACGTTCACTCATCAAACGTTTTGTAACAGCAGACGTGAATAATTCACGAAGATTATCGCAAATTTCTGCCTCAAATTCAGTATCACTATAATTATCAGTAGCCTTTTCAATGGACGGATATGTATAAGTAAGCTGTATGTTCTTTATTTTTCTCGCGAGAATAGAGAATCGTTCACCATAACTTGTATTGGAATGACCAATTGTATTCATTTCAGATGTATTATTGATCGTAACAAAATCATAATAAGGGTTGAATATAGCATCACCACAAATTGACGCATTATATTCCATATAACAACCCGCCGGAAACTGGAATATAGTATCACATAATGAGTGTGCTGATTTCAATTCACTTGATATACACATTGCATAATGATCGGGGTTTAAAGATGCCGCTACAATATCACTATATTGAGATCCATATGTACTATCGTGAGTAATAACACCAATGTAAAGCGAACGAACGCCGACAGGATCACGCGCTACAAAAGTAATATCAGAATCATAATCATAGAGAACAAATGCGAATACACCATCTAAACGGCGCAATGTTTCTTTTATGCCGATTTTACGATACAAATGAATAATAATCTCACAATCTGAACCGCTTTTATATTCATTTTCAAGGTCAAATTCAGTAATCAACGAACGAAAGTTGTAAATTTCGCCATTACAAATGAGCCGACAATTCTTTAGAAAAAAAGGTTGGTCTGCAGAAGATTCCATACCATTAATGGAAAGTCGATGAAATCCCCACGCGCGCGTATTATCATTCACAAATATAGACTTATCTGGACCACGATGAGTTGTTAGAATAAATTGTTCTTGTAAATTTTTCAATTGAGAAATTGATAATTTAGAAATGGTTTCGAAATAAAAAATCCCGCACATATAGATAACAAATAATTACGATTACTATATAAAGTATAACGTTATCTTTAATACATTATTGAAAATACATTATTGAAAATACATTATTGAAAATACAATATTGAAAATATATTTTCACAATACAATATATCATAATACGATTACTATTATTTATAAAAATGGAAATGTATGGAGTAGTGAATGGAGTATATACGAATCATCATGAGCGTCTTGGTGAAATAAATGACCGTATTCGAGATAGAGTGATACCCTCGGCAATATTACAGCCTGCGTATAGTGTTCGTCCGTCCTCATCAAAATACACGATGATGCCTATTTTAGAGCAAAGACCTACTCCTTCAGTGGGAATTCCGCCGTACCATCACTTCACGACTGAAACAGTATTTAATCCTGGTAATGCGAAGGCGCCGTGGCGCGGTTGGGCAGAGAGAGTAAATCTCGAGTCGTCACTTCGTAATCAGTATTTTGCACTGCAACGGAATGATCGCGCGGAATATGTACCTAATTCTACAAGCGATTTATATCAAGTTACGATAGATACGAGAGATGTTGTACAGCCTAATCCTTATTTGTTTGAAAATGGTGCTAGTAATTTCGCGCCGATGAATCCAAATCCGCATGATTTAGGAAGATTAACATTTGAGAATTCTACTAGGTTTCAATTACGAACATTAAATTGTACATATGATGGTTTTTGCACAGGTGAAGGTGGACCGAATATAACACCAGCTACAAATTATATTCCAGATGAAGTTCTTGAAAAGAAAAAGAGACAACGAGAAATTATCCGAAATAATATAGAAGAAGGGTTTACTGGCGGTGTAGATAATAAATCATCTCCAAATGATAACCATAATGTTCAGCCTAAAAAGGATAATTTTACTCTTCCTCGCGCAACTGCAGAATCAATGGCTGTAGAACGTTTAACAATGCGGCAAAAACGAGAACGATAACTGTATAATTTCGTATAATATATTATGATATTCATCTACTAACATATTATATCACAATACAATACAATACAATACATGGAAACAGTCACAACAACTAATACCGGTGATAATAGTGAAAATTCAGTGAATGAGATATCAACGTGGAATGACTGTGATGAGTATACACTCACTTTAATGTCGAATAGAACCCAGTATAAAAAATATATAAAAGCAAAAGTAGGACCAAATGGTGAAACGATCAATCAAGAAGTTTCAGTAACTGATGGTCACAGTATTCATCACGTAACAACTTATAAAAAGGAAAAAAAGTATTATAAAAAACGAATCATTACTCTCACAAAAGAACTTTTTAATAAAAAATACGAAGAAGACAAAGATATCACTGAACCGTTTAATGAGTATGTGAAATCTTGTATAAAATATTTGAAGTTTAAAGATATATCAAATATGATACAGAATGATTATAAAGATACAACTGATACGGATAGCGATAAAGATGGACTTATTGATAATAATACAATACCGACACCGACACCGACACCGACACCGACACCGACACCGACACCGACAACGACAACGACAACGACACCGACAACGACAACGACACCAACAGATGATTGTGATAATGGTAATAAAATATTTATGAAACCATACGATATTCGTAGAACAACTTTAGATCATTATGTGAGAAGAAAACCTGCGAATGAACTTTATACGCAACCACCGCCTAAACAAATGATTTTACCGAAAATAAAAGAATACAACCTAGAAATGATGACTAATGCTGAAAAGAAACAAAAAAAAGTTAAGAAGAGCCTTGAATTATCTACTGTACAAGATCAGCCATCTCTGATGGCTTCTTCACAACCTATAAATCCGTAAATACTGGTCCGTCCGGTTCAGCAATAACCTGAAATAATGGAAAGTATATCCTGAATGTGAATATTGTGAAATGTTGAATACTGGTAAGTAACTGGTGGCGTCAATACGAACACACGATCACGTGTTGTTGTTTGGCTTGAATCTTTTGAATGAATGAGTGCTTCGATATCACCGCAGCTAATGTCTTCATCGAATAGATCTTGAAATTCAGTATCGATCATAACAAGACCTAAATAATCGACGACAACGCAAGTTTGAACACCTTTATGAACAATCACATTCATAATATACTTTTCAATAATATCTCGCATATATGATGCGTATTTTGTATGAAGAAAGTGAGTAGTAGTATTTGAGGATTGTTCCTGTGAATTCGTATTCATTTCAATCATTGTATGACTATTGTGTAGATGAAAACGCCGTGTCTTTGAATCATAGATGATATAACAGGTCGTGTAACTCTGACTACAATCACCGCTAGAGACTTGGATGCGACACATATACCGAACACACGGAGATACTGGATTGATGCAAAGAGATTGAGAAACGTTTACGGTTTCGGAATAAGAATCTGGATCCAAATTCAACAATCCTTCTGCAGCACATTCAATGCTGTAGCTCGAAGGACAGTCAACAGACCCGTTGACTAGAAACTCGTCATCCGTCGTATTGCGATCACCATCATCGCTATAATTCACTTGGCGACGGTTTCGGGTGCTTCGTCGTGGTACAAAATCATTATTGTTTTCCATTTTTGTTTGTTTTTTCATTCGAATGGAGCCAGAATGATTATCAACGGTACGACTCGGTGATGCATCTGTCGTAGTCATCGTCGTCGCCATCGCCATCGCCGTCGCTGCTGGCGCACTGTAGATTTTATATTTCCGTAACGCAGCAGTCTTTGCAGACCGAGTAAAGATAGAACGTCTATTAGTGGATGGAACATCAACGATCGTCTCATCACATTTCAATGAAGATTGACTACGTTTATGGTTGCCGTGATCATCATCATCATAGTCACACGACTCGAAATAATCGTGATAATATACTCGTGGGTTACGCTTTGGTCTTTGTGAAGTAATACCAGCAGTACTAGCAGAATCACTACCAGCAGCAACAGCAGTATAGATATTTTTGGGTTTAGATGATGAGAGAACGATTGCTGGAGACAATTTCGACGAAGAAGAAGAGGAACGAGTGGTGACCATTATATAAAACGCGATTACGTGGACAACGAACGAACGAACGAACGAATAATAAGGAAGGATAGAACCGTGATGAATATAATTGATCGTTCACACATATTCAATTTTTTATAACATTCTATATATATTAGTTTTTGAGAGATAGAGAAAACGATGGTGTTAATTGAAGAAAACAATAAAAATAGTAAAAGTAAAAATTTTGTGAATGTGACGTGTGCGCCAAAAAGTCAAGAAACCGCTCAAAATGATTTTTCGTGTTATTCCTCAAAATCATTGGAAAAAATAAAGACGCTTTGGAATAAGCGTCATCCGGATAAAAAAATAACAGATACTGATCCAAGAAAGATATGGAAACAATTAAAGGAATATATGCAAAATGTATGTAATACTGAGGCGTGTTGGCTTCGACAGAATTTCACATCGTCTGGGTTGGATACAGAAATATTGAACTATACTTTTGCACCACAAGCACCAGAAACGTGGAAGAAAAATCCGAATGAATGGTTATCGAGTATAGATATTGCGAATTCAATGAAACAATATGAACACGCGGTTCCATCTTTCGTATTTATAGGTCCATCGCCAGTGGATTATGATACGATTGTAGAAAATGGTAATTGTGTGTGGGTTGAATTATGCGAATTCGACTTATCCAAACATATAAAAAATGGAAAGAATAAGATAGGGATTATTTTTAATACAGATACACACGATAAACCAGGCGCACACTGGGTGTCTGTTTTTATAGATGTTCGAGCAAAAGTTATATTCTTTTTCGATAGCACAAGCGATACACCGCAAACAAGAATTAGTAAGTTCATAAAAACGGTAAAAGATCAAGGTAGTGAGAATGGTATTCAATTTAAAGTATATATCAATGATGTTTCACACCAGAGAAATAATACGGAATGCGGCGTATATTCATTATTTATGATTATACATATGCTTACAGGTAAAATGACTGTAGACGATTTTATGGACAAAAATAAGAAATTAACTGATAAGTATATGCAACGATTTAGGCGTAAGTTTTTTAATATAGATGAGCCAGTCCCGACAAAACCAGTACCATTTTGATATAAAATAGTATTACGTATAATACGTATAATACGTATAATACGTATAAGAAGACAAATAATAGAACATACCGATATCATAGATACCGATATCATAGATACCGAATGGTTACAATTCTTGAAAGCACAGAAAACAAGCAATTATTGTGGGGTGTATTGATGGAAGAGGGAATATTTGATACGATACCTAAAAATGTATCATTGCCTGAGGTGCAGCGAGTGTTTGAGACAACGTTACATACCATATCAATATCTAACCCGAATGCATCATTAATAGATTTGAATCGTAAAGCGATTGAATCTCTCGCAATATTGATTCCAGAGATAAAATATGAGAGAAAACAATTAGTTACTGCAGATGATATAAGAAATAATAATAGGTATGATATTGAGAACAAATTGCGAGAGAAAGAGGCAGAAACTCGCGCATACTTAGAAAAGCCCAGACCGCGTATGATAGATTTCGCTGATAAGAACGTGATACGTAGGTCGCCGCCAGATATAATCGATATTACGTCAATTATAGCAGAAAATGTATCGTTATCAGCGTCACTGCCTATTACTCTTAGTAAGCCACCGAATTCCACGTCTGAAAATGTAGGTGACGATTACGGTATAATACGAAAAACAAATACGAGTGACTATGATGAATCAAACGATTCGCCGTTATGTGATGATATAGATAAATTAATCGCAGATAGGATTGCTATGAGAGAACGAGATTTGATAGAAATAACAAACCGTATATTACCAAAGGATAAAAATCAACTGCACAATAATGATGCGATGATAATACGATCTCCGGTACAGGCACCAGTCCCACCCCAATCACAAAAAACGGGCGTGATACGACAAGATTTATCAGGAGACCCTACAAATAGTACGATTCAGTCACAAGTAAATAAAGTGCGTTTCTCAGATGATATAACGATTGAATATAATACAAATAATATAGAATTATCTTATGATATAAAACCACAAATCGAGTTAGATGATATATATAGTAAATTGAAGCGAAAATCCCAGCCATCACAGCCATCACAGCCATCACAGCCATCACAGCCAACACAGCCAACACAGCCAACCCAGCCAACACAGCCAACACAGCCAACCCAGCCAGATCTACAACCAAATGATAATTCACAATTCGATGCGAAGAAACAGATCGCGAAGTTGGAAAAAATAATATATGAAATGAAGATTCAAATCGACGAAATATCGAAGAAACAAAATGATATCATCGAGAGATTTAACACAATGAGGGAATAATGAATAAATAACGCAATGATTATGTATTCATTTTATATAATAGATATATTCAAACGCGACTTCAATTATCAGGGACAAAATTATATTTGGATGGTTCACCGGTTTTGGGGTTAGCGGGAATGACTAGAAGAACACCAACCCGTATTTGATTTTTCATTTTTGATTGTTCATAATCGTAGATGATATTGGTTGTTTTATCAATTGCGTATACTTTTCCACTAATGACTACTTCTGATAAAATAGTTTGAATCGTTTTTTTATTTAGTTTAGAACTACTGTCGTCGTCGTCCGCTTTGATATCGGGTTTATATGCGAGAGATTCTTCATTCACATCTGCGCCGAAATAATAACATTTGAGTTGTTCTTTGGAGTCGGGGTTTGAATGGATCATACAGTCAAATGAGGACTCTTTCACTGCAGTTAATATTTGCTTGGTGATTCGAGCTTTAATATTAGATATTTCATATAGAGATTGGTCGGTAGTCATAGGCGTAACATTATCGGTCTTACTTCTATCGTTCATTCTTATGCTGAGTGATTCATCGTTATCAATTGCGATTTGCCGACCACTGAATCGAGAAACATACAAATAAACATCGACTGTTCGTAGATCTTCCGGAAGATCAATATGGCTACATATACGGCGAGCACGTCCAATAATCTGTTCGGTACGAACGGGATGCCAATATGGTTCAGTAATATGAACATATCGAACATTTCGGAGATTGATACCTTCTGCACCAGAAGCGGTAATCATAAGAATTTTAATAACCTGACCAGATATATTATTAGAATAGCTTGGAGTGAGAACGTCGAGAATTGTTTTCGGAACATTTTTCCATTTACTATTGAATATATTACGGATGATTTCTTTTTCTTCGGGTGTTTCTGTTCCAGTATAAAGCGCGAAACACGGGCGAGCTCGTTCTTCTGGAGTCATATCGATGGTCCAATCACCGAGAGATGATTGTTTTATTTTAAAATGAGAGAATCCATTTGTTTCAAGAACTAGTTTTAAGATACCGATTCCTTCTAAAGTGCGAAATTGACTGTAAATGAGGTGAAGCCCGGTGCGTCGTTCGTCTTCTTCAGTGGATAATATATTTTGGAGTAAATGAAGAAATTTAGGGCTATATATTGCTAGTTTATCGGGGGTTAAATATTCAACTGCGTGTGACTGTAGATCACGCATTGATTTTTCGATAGCGGATTGATATTGAAGAACATATGCCTTTTTACTCAATCGTGCGGTTGCTTGCGTTTTACCAGACATTTCTGCAGATTCAAGATCTGCATCTAGACCGACCCCGAGGGGTGCGTCATCATTTACTTCACCGGTTATAATGATATCTTCGTGGTCTTCATCATTTTCGATTCCATCCATCATATTTTCGTCGATGAGTTGTTCGGGATTGGATTCATCCGCAGCGGCAGCACCGGCAGCACCAGAATCCGCGATTTTAGGTTTTCTACCGCGTTTTGCATCACCAGAAACACCCTTTGTGAATACACGATTAATTCGTGCAGCGAGGTCTTCTTCAGGTGCAATTTCACCACCTAGTTCAGCCGCCTTCGAAATTGATCCAGATGCACTTTCAGTGTCGCCAGGTAGTGGTCGATGAATTCCTTTTGGAAATACAAAATTACAAAATGCGCGTGAAAAAATGCGATAAGTGGAAGAAACATCTTCATAAATATTATCGGTATTGTCGCCGCTGCCGCTACCGGCAGCTTTTTTACCTTTAGCAGGACCGCCGCGTTTTGCATTTTTCTTTGATTGAGATTCTTGATTTCTCTCGATATCGCGAATACGTGAATAAATTGCGAATTGATAATCGCTCATTTCGGATTCGATTACGTGAAAGTTTGTTTCTTGATCATAAGAAGGAAGTAGTTTTTCCTGAGCGCTTCTAAAGTATGATGTGAGCCCTAAAATACGTCGAATAAAGAGGTCGCGGTTTTTAAGCTCGAGTGTTTGTGGGTCGATAAAAAAGTTATTAAATTCATCTTTATTGGATGGTAACGCTGTATATGGTGCTTGTTTATTAGATGATGCGCGTGAAACGACGAGTCCATTATCCGAAAGTTTTTGGATGATTGCCTTTTCGAATGCTGCATCACTTAATACACCATTCTCGGTGGCTGTATGATCTTGTACAGAAATAAGTGATTGTGCTTCAGCGCTTCCGCTATCGGCGCGAGACGGCATATCTTCTTCGACAATTGCACTTGGATCACCGCGACGAATAACGCCCTTATATTTGGAAGATACGGGATCATAATCTCGAACAAAACCGAAAGGATTTCGAGTAATCATTAAATGTTGGTTTCTAGGATTGTTTTCAATGT